>Ga0209542_10001738_pt1 | contig 50604 bp, 52 predicted proteins | sample RifCSPhighO2_01_FD_184028 | JGI IMG/M metagenome (GOLD analysis project Ga0209542, IMG submission 184028) | Soil microbial communities from Rifle, Colorado - Rifle CSP2_plank highO2_0.1 (SPAdes) (version 2) | ecosystem: Environmental > Terrestrial > Deep subsurface > Rock core/Sediment ...
GTGCTCGGTGCGTCGGTCATCAGGCACGAGGCCTTCTGGGTCTTGGGGAAGGCGATCACGTCGCGTATCGAATCCACGCCGCTCATAAGTGCACACAGGCGGTCGAGGCCGAAGGCGATGCCGCCATGCGGCGGCGCGCCGTACCGAAGCGCATCGAGCAGGAAGCCGAACTTGGCGCGCGCCTCTTCCGGGCCGATGCCGAGCGCGGCGAATACCTTTTCCTGCACGTCCACGCGGTGGATGCGGATCGAGCCGCCGCCGATCTCGGAACCGTTCAGCACCATGTCATAGGCGCGCGCCTTCACGTTGGCGGGATCGAGGTCCACGCGCTCCAGGTCTTCGGTCTTGGGTGAGGTGAAGGGATGATGCAGCGCGACCCAGCGCTTGGCGTCGGCGTCGTAATCGAACATCGGGAAATCCACAACCCAGAGCATCTTCCAGGCTTCCTGCTTGAACTTCAAGTCGTCACCGAGCTTCAGACGCAGCGCCCCGAGCGAGTCGTTGACGACCTTGGCGGCATCGGCACCGAAAAAAATCAGGTCGCCGGTCTGCGCGCCCGTGCGCTGCATGATGCCCGCGATGACCTCGTTCGGCAGGAACTTGAGGATCGGCGATTGCAGCCCGTCACGACCCTTGGCGGCATCGTTGACCTTGATATAAGCCAGCCCCTTGGCGCCGTACTGGCCGACAAACGCCGTATAACCGTCGATCTGGCTGCGCGGCAGCTCGCCGCCCCTGGGCACGCGCAGCGCCGCCACGCGCCCAGCCGGATTATTGGCCGGGCCGGCAAAGACCTTGAACTCGACATTCTTCATCAAATCACCGACGTCGGCCAGTTCCAGCGGCACGCGCAGGTCGGGCCGGTCCGAGCCGAAGCGCCGTACGGCCTCGTCGTAGCTCATGCGCGGGATGGGGTTGGGCAGATCGACGCCGAGCACGTTCTTGAACAGCGTGCGCAGCATTTCCTCCATCAGACCCATCACGCCGTTCTCATCGAGGAACGAAGTCTCGATATCGAGCTGGGTGAATTCCGGCTGGCGGTCGGCACGCAGGTCCTCGTCGCGGAAACAGCGCGCGATCTGGAAGTAGCGCTCGAAGCCCGCGACCATCAGCAATTGCTTGAACAGCTGCGGCGACTGCGGCAGGGCGAAGAAATGTCCCGGGTGCGTACGCGAGGGCACGAGATAATCACGCGCGCCTTCGGGCGTGGACTTGGTGAGCATCGGGGTTTCGATTTCGGTGAAGTCGCGATCTTCGAGGAAGCGGCGCAGCGTCTGTGCCACCTTGTGGCGCAGACGGAGGTTCTTCTGCATGAACTCGCGGCGCAGATCGAGATAACGGTAGGTGAGCCGCACCGGCTCCGAGAGATCGGTTTCGTCCAGCTGGAACGGCAGCGCCTCGGCGCGGTTGAGAATTTCAATGCTATCCGCAACGACTTCCACCTTGCCGGTACGCAAATGCGGATTCTCGGTGCCGGCTGGGCGCGCGCGCACCTGGCCCTGCACGCGCAGCACGAACTCGGTGCGCACCGACTCGGCGGCGGCGAAGGCCTCTTTCCTGTCCGGATCGAACACGGTCTGCACCACGCCTGCGCGATCGCGCAGGTCGATGAAAATCACGCCACCGTGATCACGCCGGCTGTGGGCCCAGCCGCACAGGGTGACGCGCTTCCCGATGAGGGATTCGTTGAGTTCGCCGCAAAAATGACTGCGCATGTTCACCTGTTGTAATAAAACTCTGATTTATATGATCATCTGACGCAAAGACGCGAAGACGCAAAGAAAGGCTCATGATAATGAAACACAAAAATCTTTGCGTTCTTTGCGCCTTTGATGCGCGCCATCCGTGGCGCGCCCCCGGCGGGCGCGCTCCGCGCGTCCAATTTTGTTCCTGACAAAATTGTGCGTTGAACAATCATATAAACCGCACGCTCAGGATATCCGGCGCGCGTGTTGATCGATGATTTCATCTTTTTTGTTATCGGGAACCACCACACCGACGGAGAGCAGCATTTTAAGGCCCTGGTCCACGCTCATGTCGAGCTCGATCACGTCATCGCGCGGAACCATGAGAAAAAAACCGGAGGTGGGATTCGGCGTGGTGGGAATGAATATATTCACGATTTCCTGTCCGGTCTTGCTGCTGATCTCACTCGCCCCCGTGCCGGTCTGGAACGCCAGCGACCACATGCCCTGACGCGGGTATTCCACCAGCACCACCTTGCGAAACGATTTGCCGGAGGAAAACATGCTTTCCGCGACCTGCTTGACCGAGGCGTAGATCGAACGCACCAGCGGGATGCGCTGCAGGATGCGCTCGCCAATGGTGAAAAGCTGCTTGCCGAAGAGGTTGGTGACAACCATGCCGGTCACCAAAACGACAATGGCGGTCAACACGAGCCCCAGCCCCGGGATGCGAAAACCCAGGAGGTTCTCCGGCTGGATGACCTCGGGAAGCAGGAGCAGGGTCTGGTCCATCAGGTCCACCAGGAACGCCACAATGAGCAGGGTAACGCCGAGCGGGACCCAGACCAGTAACCCGGCCATCAGATAACGTCGCAGGGTGCCCATCATGCCTCAATGGGCGCAGCCGCAACCGCCGCTGCCGCAACCGCCGCCGGCCTTCTTTTTCGGGGGGGTGTCCGATGGTTCGGATTTTTCCTTCTTGCCGCCGCCCTTGAAGTCGGTGGCGTACCAGCCGCTGCCCTTGAGATGGAACCCGGCCGCGGAAATCAGCTTCTTGAGCGTGGACTGGCCGCAGGCGGGACAGTCCCTGAGGACCGGATCGCTCATCTTCTGGATGGCTTCCAGTCGGTGACCACAGGACCCACATTCATACTCGTAAATCGGCATACGGAATCTCCTGAAAAAACGCGCCCCCAAAGTATGGGGGCGGGGAACCATCCAGACAAGGCGGATTATATATGCGGGGCCCCTGTAACGCATTATTTTTAAAGCATTGTCTGGCATAGGGAGCCAAACCCGACCGGTCTGGTTCCCGGCTGAAGATAATCCGGCCACGGCGCGATGGAACGATATTCCCGGATGACTTATGCCAACGGCAGACATGAAGTCCGGCCGCATGTAAATTCCCGCCATCGGTGACATCCAGGCATTACCTGGAGGGGAGGCGCCGGAACCACGGAATTACCGGGAAAAAATGAATTCCGCTCTTCTATCCCCCTGCATTTTCCGCTAAATTATGCGCGTTTAAAGGAACCCCTTAACCCAACCTTCCACTTCAGGAGCATTACATGGCAAACAACAAACCGGGAAAGAAACCGACAACGAAGTCCGAGATCTACGCCCATATCGCTGAGAAAACCAACCTCAAGCGCAAGGACGTCGTGGCGGTTTTCGATACGTTGGCCAACCTCATCGAACGCGATCTGAAAAAGGGTCCGGGCATTTTCAATCTTGTCGGCATGATGAAGATCAAGATGGTCTACAAGCCCGCGGTGGCGGCGCGCAAGGGCATCAATCCGTTCACCAAGGAAGAGGTTATTTTCAAGGCGAAACCGGCGCGTAACGTGGTCAAGTGCCAGCCGCTGAAAATGCTGAAGGACATGGTGTAAGCGGAAACTCGCCAGGATTTAGGCGTTTCCGAGAACAGTATTTCGCGCCCTTTGGGCTCGGACGGTTCGACAAGGGCGTAGCGGACACGGGGCAACGATTCACAAGATCGTTGCCCCACGGAATGGGTGGTCAGGGAAGGTCACCTGGATTTCTTGTTGAGTGGTGTAGCGGTGTAACGCGATAGCGCAAGGTATTACAGCGTCGGCGTCAAATCTTCATGGGCGAACCGTTGCGGCAGCCCCATGTTGTTGATCTTTTGTTATCCCTCATCATCGTCATCATCTAATTCTTCATCGTCGTCCACATCGGTATCGTCGTCAGTCGCATCGCTGTCGACCACGTCATCCGTATCGTCCTCTTCTTCATCGGACTCCAGCTGTTCCAGATCCATGCCGTACCAGTCGTCCAGATCGATCTCATCGGTGGTGCCGTCGCTGTACCGGACTTCGATCGTCCCGTCGTTTTCATCAAAGGCAAGCACCTCGAAGGTACGACCATTCTCCTCCAGATCTTCGTAAAAGGCCCCTACCACCGGCTCTTCATGCATAGGCATTTTCAATCCCCTCGCGATAAAACAAACCCGTCTTCACAGAAATATCCAGACGGCCCTTTGCACTCTGCCACTGCTTCTACCCGCCGCCCTTTTATCCCGGGCTTAACCGCACTATGCTGGCAGGCTCGCAACTCGACCGTCACGACTTTTTCCTGGGATAACAGGGGGAAATTATATGATGACAAGACGAACGAAGCGTAGCGCAGTAGGGCTTCATTTATGACAGCAGACTGCCTGTTTTGCAAAATGGTGTCAGGACAGATCAAGCCCAACACCGTGTATGAGGACAACGACGTACTGGCATTCAAGGACATTAATCCACAGGCCCCGGTACACGTCCTGGTGGTTCCCAAAAAACACATCGCCACGCTCAACGATCTGGGTCCCGGCGACACCGATATTACCGGCAAACTGGTCAAGGCGGCTATTCACATCGCCAAGCAATCCGGCCTGGCCGATTCAGGTTACCGCGCCGTCATGAATTGCAATGCCGACGCCGGTCAGTCGGTGTTTCACGTACATCTGCATCTGCTCGGCGGGCGCTCCATGCACTGGCCCCCGGGCTAACGCCCAATGCCTCGGCTCCGGCGGTTACCGTGTGAAATAAAAAAGGTGTGAAGGACTGTCCTTCACACCTTGGGCTGTATCGTCTTACGCTCAGAATGGAATATCGTCGTCAAAATCCCCGGCCACGGCCGCGTTGCCCGCCTTCTTGGCCCCGGCCGCGCCGGTATTTTCCGTTGCGGACGGCTGATCCTGGTTGATATTCTCACTCGGGACACCGGCGCCGCCGCGCGAGCCCAGCATCTGCATTTCGTTCGCGACGATTTCAGTGGTGTAACGATCGTGCCCATCCTTGTCCTGCCACTTGCGTGTCTGCAACCGCCCTTCCACGTACACCTGCGAACCCTTCTTCAGGTATTCGCCGGCGATCTCGGCCAGACGCCCGAAAAACACCACCCGGTGCCATTCGGTCTTTTCCTGCTTCTCACCGGAATTCTTGTCCTTCCAGGATTCCGAGGTGGCCAGCGTAACGTTCGCCACCGCCGACCCGTTGGGGGAATAACGTACCTCGGGGTCGCGCCCCAGGTTGCCGATCAGAATTGCCTTGTTTACACCACGTGCCATGTTTGCTTCTCCATTAGGTTAATCACGGAGCCCTTGCTGTCGGAATGTAAAACCGTTTCCATCCTTAGGTTCGTAACCGGTGCATCCCTGCACCACTCCTCTCCGTGAAAGTTAAGGGCAATGCATCATAGCCAGATTCAGATGCCGGCACAATTCCACCCGCCGCACGCCGATGAGCCGATACATTTCATCGGTTTATATGAATATTCTAAGAGTTTGTATCAAATTGAAAATCAAATGCATCAGCCACAGAGATCACAGAGCATACAGAGATAAATAAAAAATAGGTTTTATTCTGTGACTTCGTCTTATGCCAAGACGAACGAGCGCAGCGAGTAGGGCTTCTCGTCATAGGGCAAGACGAACGAGCGCAGCGAGTAGGGCTTCGTTTGTGTACTCTGTGGCCAGCTTTTTTCGTTATGCGGCCGCAGAAAGAATCAGGTCGTCGGCAGCAACCGGCGCAGCGCCGGTTCATCGAACCGGCGACTGTCCACCTTGAGATAGGCGACGCCCTCGTCCGCCATCACGGTGGCTTCCGTCACGCCCTGCACGTCGCCGAGTTGCCTTTCCAGGCGGCGGGCATCCTCCGCGCTCAGGGCGTTGATATGAAACATCAGGTTTTTCACTGCCGGGGGCGATTTCATCCCCAATGCCAGGTACAACCACAGGCCGATCAGCACCGCTCCGAACTCGAATACGGCGGCGGCGCCGAAGTAATCTGAAAGTATTCCGCCCGCAGCTCCACCGACAAAAAGCCCCAGCGCCTGAGAGGTGTTATAGACACCCATGGCCGTGCCCTTGGCCCGTGCCGGGGAGATTTTGCTCACGAGCGAGGGCAGGCTTGCCTCCAGCACGTTGAAGGCCACGAAATAAAACGTCAGCACCGTGACCAAACCCCAGAAGTGCTGGAGAGCGGGAACAAAGGCGAGTTGCATGGCCAGCATCAATGTCACCGAGCCGATAAAGACCGGTTTGGCCTGCGCCCTCTTTTCGCTGTAGAGAATCAGCGGCACCATGAACACGACGGAGATCGCCAGCACCGGCAGATACACCTGCCAATGATGGTTGGCATCGAGACCACCTGTTTCCCGCAGCGCGAAGGGCACCACCACGAACATCGCCATCTGCACCACGTGCAGGGCGAAAATGCCGAAGTTCAACCGTCCGAGTTCGCGATCGCGCAATACGCCGAGAAGTCCGGCTGGCGCGGCTTCAGTATCGGAATGAAAATGGCTTTGCTTCGGATCGGGCACGATAAATTTCATCATCAGGATTGCCAGCAGCGCCAGCACGCCGGTCATGGCGAATATACCGGGGATGCTGATGAGATAGTAAAGCGCCGGTCCCAGCACCAGGGATAGCGCAAAGGTCAGACCGATGGTACCGCCGACCATGGCCATGGCCTTGGTGCGGTGCTCCTCGCGCGTGAGGTCCGCGAGCAGCGCCGTTAAAACCGAGTTGATGGCGCCCGCGCCCTGAATCGTGCGACCAATGATCACCATGTAGATATCATCGGCCGCGGCGGCGATAAAACTCCCCAGGGCGAACAGCACCAGTCCGAAATAAATAACACGCTTACGCCCCACGCGATCCGAAACCATCCCGAAGGGCAAATGCAGCAGCGCCTGGGTCAGTCCATAGACACCCAGCGCCAATCCGATGAGGGTATGATTTTCGCCACCCGGCAGATGCTCCGCGTAAACCGCAAACACCGGCAGGATCAGGAACATCCCGAGCATGCGCAGGCCGTAAATGCTGGCCAGACCGGCGGCGGCGCGCCGCTCCAGCGGAGACATACGATCTTGCGGGGAAAACATTATATGGATTGGGAAAAATAGGCTGTTTTCAGTATATTAACAGATTCGCCTTTAACCCGGCATCAGCCGTAGACACAGCAGCATGGAATACATCCGCATCCGCGGCGCACGCACGCATAATCTCAAGAATATCGACGTCGACCTGCCGCGTGAGCAACTCATCGTCATCACGGGGCTGTCCGGCTCCGGCAAGTCTTCGCTCGCCTTCGACACGCTGTATGCCGAAGGCCAGCGGCGATATGTCGAGTCGCTGTCGGCCTATGCGCGCCAGTTCCTGGCGCTCATGGAAAAACCGGATGTGGACCTGATCGAGGGCCTGAGTCCCGCGATCTCCATCGAGCAGAAGTCCGCCTCGCACAACCCGCGCTCCACGGTCGGTACCGTCACGGAAATCTACGATTACCTGCGCCTGCTGTTCGCGCGCGTGGGCGAACCGCGCTGCCCAGAACACGGGGTGACGCTCGCGGCCCAGACGGTGAGCCAGATGGTGGACCATGTCATGACGCTGCCCGAGGGCACCAAGCTCATGCTGCTGGCGCCACTGATCGAGGGACGCAAGGGCGAGCACCTGCACATCCTGGATCGCCTGCGCACCCAGGGTTATATCCGCGCACGTATCGATGGCGTGGTGGTTTCACTCGATGAAGCGCCGGAGCTCAAGAAGAATTTCAAACACACGATTGAAGCCGTGGTGGACCGCGTGGTCGTGCGCAAGGGTCAGGAACAGCGCCTGGCCGAATCCTTCGAGACCGCGGCCAACCTGGGAGAAGGCCTGATCCGTGTGGTGGTGCTGGACGAACAGAACAGCAGTGCGCAGGAAATCGTTTTTTCCGCGCGCTACGCCTGCCCGCATTGCGGCTACAGTCTGGCCGAACTCGAACCGCGGCTGTTTTCCTTCAACAACCCGGCCGGCGCCTGCCCAAGCTGCGACGGTCTCGGCGTGCGCCAGTTCTTCGACCCCGCGCGCGTGGTCAGCGACCCCACCCTGTCATTGCCCGCCGGCGCGATACGCGGCTGGGACCGGCGCAACGCATTTTACTTTCACATGCTGGAATCGCTGGCCAAACATTACAAGTTCAACCTCGATGCGCCGTTTGAGACACTCCCGAAAAAGGCGCGCGACGTCATCCTGCATGGAAGCGGCGATGAGCTTATTACCTTCACCTATTTCGGCGAGCAGGGTCCGCGCGCCAGACGCAAGCATGCCTTCGAGGGCGTGATCCCCAACATCGAGCGGCGCTACCGCGAATCCGAATCCAATTCCGTGCGCGAGGAACTGGCAAAATTCCTCAGTCACCAGCCCTGTGAAACCTGTGACGGGTCGCGCCTGAAACGCGAGGCCCGGCATGTGTTCGTGGGGGCAAAAGCGCTGCACGAAATCACCCAGCTGCCCGTGGCCACGGCGCTCGATTTTTTCCAGGGCCTGCGTCTGGCGGGAAGTCGCGGCGAAATTGCCGCCAAGATCGTGAAAGAGGTCGCCAATCGTCTCGGGTTTCTGGTCAGCGTCGGACTAGATTACCTCACGCTGGCGCGCTCGGCGGAAACGCTTTCCGGCGGCGAGGCGCAACGGATACGGCTGGCCTCCCAGATCGGCGCCGGGCTGGTCGGCGTCATGTATGTACTCGATGAGCCCTCGATCGGCCTGCACCAGCGCGACAATGCGCGCCTGCTCGACACCCTGCGGCGCCTGCGCGACCTCGGCAACACCGTGATCGTGGTGGAACATGACGAAGAAGCGATCCGCGCCGCGGACTTCGTGCTGGACATCGGTCCGGGCGCGGGCGTACACGGCGGCGAGGTCGTAGCGCAGGGAGCACCCGAGGAGATTGTGCGGCATCCGCGCTCGATCACCGGCGCCTATCTGCGCGGCGAGCGAAAAATCGCGGTTCCGCACGGTCGTACGCCCAACGATCCCTCGCGTCAGCTTGTGATTCGCGGCGCCACCGGCAACAACCTGAAAGACGTCGATGTTTCGATTCCGGTGGGGCTTTTCACCTGCGTGACCGGCGTGTCGGGCTCGGGAAAATCCACGCTCATCAACGACACGCTCTATGCCTCCGTCGCCAAGCATCTGTACGGTTCCACGCTCGAACCCGCCCCCTGCCGCGCCATCGAAGGGCTCGAACAGTTCGACAAGGTCGTGGACATCGACCAGTCGCCGATCGGACGCACGCCGCGTTCGAACCCCGCTACTTATACCGGGTTATTCACCCCCATCCGCGAACTGTTCGCCGCCACGCCCATGGCGCGCGAACGCGGCTATGCGCCGGGACGCTTCTCCTTCAACGTCCGGGGCGGACGCTGCGAGGCCTGCCAGGGTGACGGCCTGATCAAGGTGGAGATGCATTTCCTCCCGGATATTTACGTGCCCTGCGACGTGTGCCGCGGCAAGCGCTACAACCGCGAGACCCTCGACGTCCGTTACAAGGACAAGAGCATCGATGAGGTGCTGGGCATGACCGTGGAAACGGCGGCGGGATTTTTCAGCGCCATCCCCCCCGTGAGCCACAAGCTCCAGACGCTGCTCGATGTCGGCCTGTCCTACATTACCCTTGGCCAGAGCGCCACCACGCTCTCCGGCGGCGAGGCGCAGCGCATCAAGCTCGCGCGCGAGCTGTCCAAGCGCGATACCGGGCGCACGCTGTATATCCTGGACGAGCCGACCACGGGGCTGCACTTCCACGACATCCAGCAGCTGCTGGCGGTGCTGAACCGGCTGCGCGACCACGGCAACACGGTGGTGGTGATCGAGCACAATCTCGACGTCATCAAGACCGCGGACTGGATCATCGATCTCGGCCCCGAGGGCGGCGACGGCGGGGGCAAGGTTCTGGCCGCGGGCACACCCGAGGAAGTGGCGCTACAACCGGCGTCTCATACCGGGGAATTCCTGAGACATGCGCTGGAACGCCGCGCCATCGGCCTGAGTCGCAAAGCCGGCTGAAGAAGAAGCCACTTCAAAAACGGATGTAAGGTGAGCTTTGTTCACCGTCGGAAAACAGTCAAAGCCATTCGGGGCAGGCAATACCTCCCTCCGATACTTCAAGCGTATTTTTTAGATGGCTTCTGACCGACCGGAATCGAGGTGAGAAGAAACCGATTCAGACAAGCAGCGCGGCGGCCCGGCCGAGTACCTCGTGCAACGTGCGCTCGGAGACTTTCCCTTTCTTCACCACTGCCCGCGCCCGCCAGTCCATGCTCCGCAACTGGTCGGCCAGGATGGCGCCGGCGACTTCTGAACCGCCCAAGATCGGCACAACGAAGGGATAAGGCTTGACCTTGCTTGTGATGGGGCAGCAGAGCATGAGCCCGCTGCGGGCATTGTAGGACGCGGGCGAAAGCACGAGCGCCGGCCGGTGACCGGACTGCTCGTGTCCGGCTGTAGGACTGAAATCCAGCCATACGACGTCGCCGCGCTCCGGGACATACCTTGCCATCACAGTACCTCGCGCCCGACCGGCGGGCCGAAGTCCACCTCCTTATAGCGATTTCTCGGAGTGATTTTCTTCACCAAGTCTTCAAGACGGTAGCGCGGAATTGGCCCGGTCTTTTCGGCCGGCACGACCGGCACAAGAACGATGCGACCCTTTTTCACCTCGATGGTCAGGGCATCGTGAGGTTTAAGCCCCACCTCTTCAACGACACCGCGCGGGATACGCACGGCCAGGCTGTTTCCCCACTTCTGGGCTTTGGTTTTCATGAAGAAGTCCTCAACTGTCGTATCTACACTGTATCAACGTAACGTGGCCGGCACGCGAAGTCAACCAACCGAAACCATCCTTTCAGCCTGAACTGAAAGGATGGTAGGCAGCCTTCTTACGGACACCTTAAATATATCCAGCTTGCCACCGGCGGCGGCTTGAGGTTCACTAGAACCTATCTCAAAAACGGTAGGGCGCGCCCTGCGCACCAATTCATGGCTTAAACGAAGCCCTTGGTGCGTGGGACGCACCCTACGAGCAAAACAAGGGATTTTTGAGATAGCCTCTAACCATAGTGGGTCCACTCGTCGGATGCTTGCAATTGTGCATTCTAAATGCATAATTGCACAATATGACCACCTACCTGCCGCGCACCCTGGAGCCTGTTCTGCGGAAGACCGCACGGGAATTTCCCGCCGTGGTGCTGACGGGGCCGCGCCAGTCGGGAAAGACCACGCTGTTACGCCATGTCTTTGGCAAGCGCCTCGGTTACGTGTCACTCGAGCCGCCGGATGTGCGGGCCGCCGCCACGGCGGACCCCAGGGGGTTCCTCGATCTGTGGCGGCCGCCGGTGATTCTGGACGAGATTCAGTACGCCCCCGACCTGTTGCCCTACATCAAGGAGCGCATCGACGCAAGGCGCTCGCTCAAGGGCCAATACTTGCTCTCCGGATCCCAAAATCTTTTGCTCATGCAGCAGGTGGCCGAATCGCTCGCGGGGCGTGCCGCCGTGCTGCACCTCTTGCCTCTGTCGCATCGGGAGTTGGTGGGCCAGCCGGCGGCGTTGCCGCCGTGGGAACGAAGAGCGCGTCCCGGCGCCGCGTCCAAAGGCCGGCCGGACGCCTTCTGGGCTGCGGCGCTACGCGGCGGATTTCCCGAACCGGCCTCGGAACCCCGGCGCGACATCGCGCTCTGGTACGGAAGTTACATCCAGACCTATCTTGAGCGTGATGTACGAACTTTGCGCCAAGTAGGCGACTTGACGCAGTTCCAGGTTTTCTTGCGCGCGCTGGCCGCGCGCAGCGCCCAGCTCATCAATTTCACGGAGATGGGCCGCGACCTCGGCCTTGCCACCAACACCGTGAAGGCGTGGATTTCCGTATTGGAGGCCACGCATCAAATTTTGATCCTGCGCCCCTATCATGCGAACGCGGGCAAGCGTCTCGTGAAGACGCCGAAGATCTATTTCACCGATACCGGCCTGTTGTGTTATCTCGCCGGCATCCGCGATCCGGCTCATGCGGCGGCGGGCCCGATGGCCGGCGCCATCGCCGAAACCGCGGTGGTGATCGAAGTATTCAAATCATTCCTGCATCGTGGAGCGGAGCCGCGCCTGTATTTTTGGCGCACCTCGACCGGCGATGAAGTGGACCTAGTCATTGAAACGCCGAAGGGTTTGCTTCCCTTGGAAGTAAAGACCACGGCTACTCCGTCGCCCGCCATGGCCCGGGGGATTTTGAGATTTCGAGAATCTGTCCGAAAAGCGCGCCCGGATGGATTTGTCGTGCATACGGGCGATGTCACGCTGCCGCTCGGAGGCGGCGTCGTGGCGCTGCCTTTCGCAGACTTGTAGCACGCCCTTCCGCGCCGCGTGTTGCCCGATGATGATCGCCGCAGTCGATAAATCACGCCCGGTGGACACTCGAAATGGCGCGAAACCCTGCGGATTTGTTTTGCCGGCCCGCCTGTACCACTATATGTATTCTGCCGCGATTCGCGGCGGACCGGCGCGGTGAGCTGCACGACGTCGGCGGGCGAGCGCACAGTGGTTATCGCGCTGGGGAAGATTCCGGTTTCGACGTGCCGGACGCGCGGGCAGAAGGTTTTAAGCGCCTGCGTGTTTTCCGGGATGCCTTCGCGGTCGAACAGTTGTAGGGTATCGGCTCGCGGCCGTCCAGCTTCATCAGCGCGGCGGCCTTGATCGGGGGGTATTTCATTCGGTCATGGCTCCCTGAGTTTGAAGCTTTCTGGAGAAATATCTTCGCGCGGATGGAGTTCCATGTCTAGCGCAGTGGCGCGGGGCGAGATTCGAGGAGCAGCTCCCGCTCCTCGGAGCGGGAGAGGATTGAAACGTCAGCGCGGCGTGTTCCCCACGCGCGTGGGGATGAACCGTAATGCCTGGACTGAGGCGGCGCGAGACCAATCAGCCGGCCATTCCACCCGCGTGCGTGCGCACCGTATCCCATTCCTGTTCCGGCAACTGCAGCACCTGATACAGCGGCTTGGGCGTGTCGATGCCGTGCCCTTGGGCGTGGTCCACGCCGATTTCACGCAGCGTGTCGATCAGGGCCTGGCTCTCGACCGACTCGGCGATGGTGATGAGCCCCATGACGTGCCCGACCTGGTTGATGGCCTCCACCATGGCACGGTGCAGGGGATCGTCGAGCATGCCTTCGATGAAATCGCCGGCGATCTTGAGATAATCCACGGTCAGACTCTTGAGATAACCGAAAGAAGACAACCCCGAGCCGAAATCATCGAGCGCGAAACGGCAGCCCATGTGCTTGAACCGCGCGATGAAATCGCGCGCGCGCGCCAGGTTGGCAATGGCGGCGGTTTCGGTGATCTCGAAACAGATACTGCGCGGGTCGACCCGGTGCTGGGAAAATTGCTGCATGACAAACTCGAGAAATTGTTCATCCCCGAGGGACTGGCCGGAGAGATTGACGGCGAACAGCGCGCCGCCGGTCTTGTCGCTCTTTCCTGTCTGCGCCTGATATTTTTCCAGCATGGTGAACACCGTCCGTATCACCCAGCGGTCGATGGACGGCATCAGATGGTAGCGCTCGGCGGCCGGGATGAATGCCGCAGGCAGCACGAAGTCCTCGTCCTGCACGCGCACCAGGATTTCATGGAATGTGCCGGGTTGTTTCATCCCGTCCCGCAGCGGAACGATGGCCTGGCAATAGAGATCGAAGCTGTTGTTTTCCAGGCCCTGGCGCAGCCGGTGCACCCACTGCATCTCGCCGCGCCGCTGGGCAAACGCCCGGTCGTCCGGCTGGTAGATGTGGATGCGGTTGCGTCCACGGTCCTTGGCGATATAACAGGCGGAGTCGGCGGCGCTCAGCACTTCCGTCAGACCGCCGCTGTCGCGCGAGATCGGAACCAGGCCGATGGAAACGCCGATCTCGAATGCGCGCTTCTCCCACATGAACCGGAAATCCTTGACGGACTGGCGCAACAGGTCGGCGATCTGCTCGGTCTTGTCGATCGAACAGTCCTCGAGGATGACGCCGAACTCGTCGCCTCCCAGGCGCGCCAGCATGTCGCTGGCGCGGATTTCCTTTTGCAGTTGACTCGCCAGCTGCTTGAGCAATTCATCGCCCGCGACATGACCGCAGGTATCGTTCACGATCTTGAACTGGTCAAGGTCGAGATAAAGCAGCGCGTGCGTGCGCGCCCCGGCGCGCGCGCTGTCCAGCACGTGCTGCAGGCGTGACTCGAATTCGCGCCGGTTCAGGAGTCCCGTGAGCGGATCGCGCGAGGCGAGAAAGGCCATGTGCCGCGCCATGCCCTGGATTTCCGTCACGTCATGAAATACCACCACCGCGCCCAGAATCGCCCCGTCCCGGTCGCGGATCGGCGCGGCGGAATCCTGGATTTCGATCTTGCCGCCTTCATGGCTCATCAACAGGTGATGGCTGTCGTGGCGGATGGTGCGACCTTCCCTGAGGCAATAATGAATGGGGTATTCCTCGAGGCGATTGGACTCCTCGTCAAAAATCTTGAATACCTCGCTCAAGGGCTTCCCCTGAGCCAGGTCGCCCTTCCATTCGGTGAATTGTTCCGCGACCGGATTCATGTACACAATCCGGCCTGCGGCATCGGTGGTGATGACCCCGTCGCCGATGGACTCGAGCGTCACCTGCGCGCGCACCTTTTCCAGAAGTAGCGCGTCCTCCGAACGTTTCTTCTCCCGGTCGCGCGCCTCCTGCAAAGCCGCCGCCATGGCATTGATGCCGTCCTCCAGCCGACCCACTTCGCCGCCCGATTGCGTCGACACCCGATAATCGAGCACGCCGTTTTTTATTTTCTCCACCGCATGGGTCAGGGAGATCACGGGCCGTGTCACGCCACGCGCCATGCGCAAGGCAAACACGATGGTCACCACCAGACCCAGAAGGACGATGAACAGGCTCTGAAACAGGATTTTGTTTTGCTCCGTTTGCAGCGCCGCGCTGGAAAGCTGGACCGTCACCCAGCCCGTCTGTTTTTTCGAGGCCGTGGCGGCCCCCCCGCCCGGCCTCGCGTCACCGGCTTCCTCGCTGTAATAGACCGGCGCCAGAAGTTTGTAGCGTGAGCTTTCCGCCAGAGGCGGAGGCTTGCTCTTGTCAGGGGTCTCGGAGGCATGCGCCAGGATGTTGCCCTTCATGTCGGTAACCGTCACCGCCAGGACATTTTTCTCCTGCAAGGTCGATTGTACGAAGCGGGCGAGCTTCTTCCGATTGCCGGATAAAAACGCATCTTCACTGATCGCCGCCAGTTGCGTGGCGATGGTCTGGCCACGGTTACGCAGGGCCTCTTCAAGGTCCTGGATGCGGGCATTGGTAAAATGCAGCGACAACAGCAGCACCGCCACGGTAAGCGGGGCGAGGGCCAGAAACAATACCCGCTTCTGTAGGCTCCATTCTTTCATATGATTGTCATGGCTGTGTCAGCGTGAGCGGATCACCAGGTTTGAAACCAAGCCGCACCGCCGCGCTGCCACCATTGACGGCAATCTCGACCAGTCCGTTGGAGTTCTGGTACCAGAATGCCGTACCCGGCGGCACATCCGAAAAAACCTGCGCGTATTTTAACACTTCCCTGCCGATACGAATTGCTCGTGACACCGGCACTGACTCGGCACGCAGGCCACTAATACCATTACCGTAATGATCTATATGGAGAATTTCCGCCAAGTCATCCGGCCAAGGCGCATCGGGCGGGAGCGTCAGCCCGGCCGGCTCGGCATCCGGCATGTCCCCGCGGGCCAGTCGTGCGGCGACGGGGGCGAACAGATCGCGTCCGTGGAAACTGGCGGACATCCCGGGAGGACGCCAGCGGATCGCGCGGCATTCATATTCGGTGGCACGCCGCTGCACCATCTCGAACAGGCCGTTGTCCGGACCGACATACCAGCACTTGTCCGCCTTGAGCATGACCGCACGGCGCCCGCTGCCCACGCCCGGGTCGACGACACAGACGAAAACCGTGCCCGGCGGGAATTCACGGGCATAGGCCGGCAGCAAATAGGCGCCGGCACGGATGTTGAAATCAGGCACGGAATGAAACAGGTCGATGACCGGCGCGCCCGGCGCCTCGCGTGCAAGCACGGCATGCAGCTGACCGACATAGGGGTCGGTGAGGCCGAAATCGGTAAACAGGACAATCATGGCGCGCCTGCCTTATTGTCTCGCACGACACATCAAATAAAAAAGCCGGGCATGCCCGGCTTTTTTAGGCAAGACGAACTGCCGTTACTCCGCAGTGGCTTTGGATGTCTGCTTGCCCTTGGCGGATTGCTTCCGGGTCGTGCTCTTCTTGGCCTTGCTCTTGGCCGCCGCTGCGCCTGCCGTCTCCGTGGCCACCGCGTCGGCGACACGTTGTTCGGTCAGTTGCACCAGCGCCATGGGCGCGGCATCGCCACGCCGGTAACCGGTCTTGAGGATGCGCAGGTAACCGCCCGGACGGTCCTTGAAACGCACGCCCAGGTCATCGAACAGCTTGCCGACCATATCGCGATCGCGCAGGCGGGAATAGGCCAGACGCCGGTTGGCGAGCGAGGCAGTCTTGGCCAGCGTGATAAGCGGCTCGGCCACGCGCCGCAGCTCTTTCGCCTTGGGCAGCGTGGTCACCAGTTGCTCATGGCGCAGCAATGAAACCGCCATGTTGCGGAACATCGCCACGCGGTGGCTGCTGGTGCGATTGAGTTTACGGCCGCTTTTGTGGTGACGCATTATGAAACCCTCTAAAAATCACTGGGACCGCAGATAAACGCAGATGAAAAATCCGGATGGACGCAGACAAATCCGAAAATAAAAGCCTGAACCAGGTGTTTCCGCTCAAAATTATCTGCGTTTATCTGCGTAACTATCCGCGTTCATCTGCGTTTCAAAATTCTTACATGCCTTACTCTTCAGGTGGCGGAACCCATCTCCGGGGTTTTTTCCATGTCCTTCAGGGAAGCCGGCGGCCAGTTTTCGAGCTTCATGCCGAGCGACAGGCCGTGCTGGGCCAGAACGTCTTTGATCTCGGTGAGCGACTTCTTGCCGAGATTGGGCGTCTTGAGCAGCTCGAACTCGGAGCGCTGGATGAGATCGCCGATATAGAAAATGTTTTCGGCCTTGAGGCAGTTGGCCGAACGCACCGTGAGCTCGAGATCGTCCACGGGACGCAGCAGCAGCGGATCCATTTCGGGCTTGTGTTTCTCCTCCGCCTTGGTCTCGGGGCTCTTGAGGTCGACGAAAATGGATATCTGGTCCTGCAGGATGTTGGCCGCGCGCCGCACCGCCTCTTCCGGGTTGATGGCGCCGTTGGTTTCGATGTCGAGAATCAGCTTGTCGAGGTCGGTGCGCTGTTCCACGCGCGCGTTTTCGACCGTATAGGCCACGCGGCGGATCGGGCTGTAGGAGGCATCGAGCTGCATGACGCCGATGGTACGGGCCTCGGTTCCGGCGCCGCGCGCCGTGACCGGCTGGTAGCCGCGCCCACGGTTCACCTTGAGCTCCATGTTCAGCGTTCCGTCCTTGGTGAGGGTGGCGATCACGTGCTTCGGATCCACCACTTCCACGTCATGTTCCAGCTGGATGTCGCCGGCCGTGACAACGCCGGGTCCTTTCTTGCTCAGCTTCAGCGTGACTTCGTCACGGCCGTGCATGCGCAGCGCGACCGTCTTGAAATTGAGCAAAATCTCGATCACATCCTCCTGCACGCCCTCCATGGTGGAGTACTCATGCAGCACGCCATCAATCTTCACCTCGGTGATCGCACTCCCCGGCATGGAGGAGAGCAGGATGCGCCGCAGCGCATTGCCGAGTGTGTAGCCGAAACCGCGTTCGAGCGGCTCCAGCGTGATTTTCGCGTGCGTGGAAGATAGCGTCTGCACGTCCACCAGACGCGGCTTCAGAAATTCGGTTGCAGAACTCTGCATGATAGCGTCCTCGCTAAGATAAGGATTACGTTACTTCGAATAAAGCGCTACGACGAGACTTTCGTTGATGTCCGACGGCAAGTCGCTGCGTTCCGGCACGCTCTTGAACGTGCCTTTCATGGCCTTGACATCGACATCCAGCCATTCCGGAATCCCGCGCTGGCCGGCCGCCTCGAGCGCGGCCTTGATGCGCAACTGCTCCTGCGCCGAGGTGGAAATCTCGATGAGGTCGTTCGGCCGGACCTGGTAGGACGGGATGTTGACGCGCCGGCTGTTCACGCGCACGGCATTGTGTCGCACCAGTTGCCTGGCCTCGGCCCGGGAAATGCCGAACCCCATGCGATAGGCCACGTTATCCAGACGGGATTCGAGCATCTTCAGCAAATCCTCGCCGGTCGAACCCTTGTGGCGCGCGGCTTCTTTGTAGTAATTCTCGAACTGACGCTCGAGAATACCGTAGATGCGGCGCAGTTTCTGCTTCTCGCGCAATTGCCTGCCGTAATCGGACAGGCGGCTCTTCTGCTGGCCGTGCTGGCCGGGGGCATAGGCGCGTTTTTCCACCGGACACTTCTCGGTGAAGCATTTCTCGCCTTTCAGGAACAGCTTGCCGCCTTCGCGCCGGCAGAGACGACATTTGGAATCGATGTAACGTGCCACTGAGTTGATCTCTCCGTTATGAATTTACACGCGACGCCGCTTGGCCGGACGGCACCCATTGTGGGGCATCGGCGTCACGTCGATGATATTGGCGATTTCGAACCCTAGGGCATGCAGCGCCCGCACGGCGGATTCGCGTCCCGGTCCCGGACCTTTCACATGCACTTCCAGTGAACGCACACCATATTCCTGCGCCGCACGCCCTGCCTTGTCGGCCGACACCTGGGCGGCGAACGGCGTGCTCTTGCGCGAACCCTTGAAGCCATTATTGCCGCAGGTTGACCATGACAGCACATTGCCCTGACGGTCGGTGATGGAAATGATGGTGTTGTTAAAGGAAGCGTGGATATGGGCAATGCCTTCCGAAACGCTTTTCTTCACGCGCTTCTTGGCCTTGGCCGGCGCGCTCGCGGTGGATTCAGGTGCGGCTGGATTGGTAGCCATGATTCAGTGTTCCGTGTGCTATTCGCTCGTTGGTTTGCCGGTGCCGCGGATGACGCTCTTGCGCGGCCCCTTGCGGGTGCGGGCGTTGGTCCGCGTCCGCTGACCGCGTACCGGCAATCCCCGGCGGTGACGCATGCCGCGGTAGCTGCCCATGTCCATGAGGCGTTTGATGCTCATTGACATGGTGCGGCGCAGATCGCCTTCCACCGTGATTTTCGCTACTTCATTGCGAATTTTGTCCACTTCCGCGTCGGTCAGGTCCTTTACCTTGGTGGATGTCGCTACGCCAGTGGCGGCGCAAATGTCGCGCGCACGCGTATTGCCGATCCCGTAGATCGACGTCAAAGCAACCCAGATATGCTTCTGGTTCGGAAGATTGATGCCTGCAATTCGGGCCATTTCGCCTGTCTCTCCTGCCGCGCCCAAGCGCGGGAAAACGCGCAAGGGTACTGATTCATCCGGTAGAAATCAAGTATTTAGCGCGGGTCTCAGCCCTGTCGCTGTTTGTGGGTCGGATCCGAACAGATCACCCGCACCACGCGTTTGCGCCGCACGATCTTGCAGTTACGGCACATTTTCTTGACCGACGCCCTTACTTTCATGACTACTCTCCAATACTATTTTCTGGAACGCGGATAAACGCAGATTAAAACCGCAGATTAACGCGGATATTTCCGGTCCACCTGATTCAATCTGCGTTCATCAACAATATAAATCCGCGTCTATCTGCGTTAAAAAAACATTACCGGGTTACCGCGGCAACCCCATCCCGCCGGTCAGGTTGGCCTTGCGCAGCAGGCTCTCATACTGGCGCGACATGAGCCGTGCCTGCACCTGGGCCATGAAATCCATGCACACCACCACCACGATCAACAATGAGGTGCCCCCGAAATAAAACGGGACATTCCACTTCACGATCATGAACTCCGGCAGCAGGCACACCAGCGTCACATAGACCGCACCGCCCAGAGTCAGCCGCGACATCACCCCGTCGATATAGCCGGCCGTCTGCTCGCCCGGGCGTATGCCCGGGATGAATGCGCCGGACTTCTTCAGGTTCTCCGCCGTCTCCTTGGGATTGAACACCAGGGCGGTATAGAAGAAACAGAAGAACACGATCGCCGACGCATACAGAATCACGTAAATCGGCTGGCCGGGCGACAAGGTCGTCGCGATGTTGCGCAACCAGTCCATGCCCTCGGCCTGCCCGAACCAGCTCACCACCGTGGCTGGGAGCAGAATGATGCTCGAGGCAAAGATCGGCGGGATCACGCCCGCCATGTTGACCTTGAGCGGCAGGTGGCTGGTTTGGCCCGCCATCACCCGCCGTCCCTGCTGACGCTTGGCGTAATTCACGGTAATGCGCCGCTGGCCACGCTCCACAAACACCACGAACGCCGTAACGCCCAGCGCGACCGCGAACAACGTCAGCACGAACAACGGCTGGAAGGTGCCGCGGCTGGCCAGTTCCAGCGTATGCGCGATGGCCCCCGGTAATCCGGCGACGATGCCGGCAAAAATCAGGATCGAGATGCCGTTACCGATCCCGCGCTCGGTCACCTGTTCGCCTAGCCACATCAAAAACATGGTGCCGGTCACCAGCGAAATCACCGTGATCAGCTTGAAGCCCACTCCCGGCGCGATCACCACCGGCATGCCGGCCGTGGTCTGGCTCTCCAGGGCGATGGCGATGCCGAGCGCCTGGAAAGTTGCCAACACCACCGTGCCGTAACGGGTGTACTGCGTGATCTTGCGGCGTCCGCTCTCGCCTTCCTTCTTCAGCTGCTCCAGCGTCGGGATCGTCGACGACATCAGCTGCATGATGATGGACGCCGAGATGTACGGCATGATCCCCAGCGCGAACAGCGAGAACCGCTCCAAGGCGCCGCCGGAAAACATGTTGAACAATCCGACGATCGAACTCTGCGTGCCCTCGAACATCTTGGCCAGGGCCACGGGGTTGATACCCGGCACCGGGATATAAGTACCGATGCGGTATACGATCAATGCCCCCAGGACGAAGAAGATCCGCTGCCGCAGCTCCGTGAGCTTGCCCAAGCCCGCGAGCCCGCCGAAACTTCCCGCCGGACTATTCATATGAATAGACGAACGAGCGAAGCGAGTAGGGCTTCATTATCATGACAAGACGAGCGAAGTAGGGCTTCATTACCTCAATCCTCGACCTTCCCGCCGGCCTTCATCACCGCCTCGCGTGCACCCTTGGTCAAGCGGATACCGCGCAGCGTCACCGGCTTCTCCAACGTGCCGGAAAGATAAACCTTGGCCTGTTCCGCCTGCGACGAAATAATGTTGGCCTTCTTGAGTGCAGCCAGATCGATGACGGCATCCTCAAGTTTTCCCAATTCCTGCAACCGAACCTCGGCGGTCTGACCCTTCATGGCGGAACGGAAACCGCGCTTGGGCAGGCGCCGCTGAATCGGCATCTGGCCGCCTTCAAAACCAATCTTGTGATAACCGCCGGCACGCGCGGATTGGCCCTTGTGGCCGCGGCCAGCGGTCTTGCCGAGACCCGAACCGCCGCCGCGTCCGAGACGCTTGACGGCGGTCTTGGCGCCGCGGCCCGGCTTCATCGTATTCAATTGCATAGTCATAGCTTGTATTCTCTTGGAACGCAGATTAACGCAGATTAAGAACGCGGATTAACGCGGGTATTCATGTTTCTGCTTTGCCTGATTTAATCTGCGTTCATCATAAAAAATAAATCCGCGTTTATCTGCGTTAAAAAACCTCTTCGACCTTCACCATATAGGCGACCTTGTTGATCATCCCGCGCACGGCCGGTGTGTCTTCCAGCTCCACGCTGTGCCGCTGACGGCGCAGACCCAGGCCGCGCACCGTGGCCATGTGGCCCTTGCCGGTGCCGAACGGGCTCTTGAGCAGCGTCACGCGCAACTTCTTTCCAGATTTCGGACTTGCTGGCATGGATCGCCTCTTAACCCAGAATTTCTTCCACTCGTTTACCGCGCTTACGCGCGACCGATTCCGGACTGTGCATGGCCTGCAGGCCTTTCACGGTGGCACGCACCATGTTCACCGGATTGCGCGAACCGAGACATTTGGCGAGCACGTCGTGCACGCCCACGACCTCGAACACCGCGCGCATGGCACCGCCGGCGATGATGCCCGTGCCGACCGAAGCCGGCTTGATCACAACCTTGGAAGCACCATGAGCGGCGATAACCGCGTGATGCAGGGTCGGCCCCTTGAGCTGGACCTTCATCATGTTGCGGCGCGCGTTTTCCATGGCCTTGCTGACCGCCGCCGGAACTTCACGCGCCTTGCCACGGCCGATGCCGATGCGACCGGCGCCGTCACCGACCACGGTCAACGCGGAAAAGCCGAAAATCCGGCCGCCCTTGACGACCTTGGCCACGCGCCTGACGCTGATCAGTTTTTCCTGCAAATTGTCGCTGCGTTTTTCGGATTCGCTGAAAGCTGCCACGATATCGTCCTCAGAATTCCAAACCGTTTTCGCGCGCCGCGTCGGCCAGCGCCTTCACGCGCCCATGGTACTTGAAGCCGGAGCGGTCAAACGCGACGCGCGTGATGCCCGCACCCTTCGCTTTTTCGGCAATGCGCTTGCCGATCAGTTTTGCCGCCTCGACGTTACCGCCGTGTTTGATCTGGCCACGCACATCCGCCTCGAGCGTGGAGGCGGATGCCAGCACCTTCCCGCCCGTCTTGTCGATGATCTGGGCGTAGATATGACGTGGAGTGCGATGCACGCACAGGCGATCGGCCTGCAGGCCGATGATTTTCCGCCGGATACGCCGCGCCCGGCGCTGACGCGGATTGATCTCTTTTTTCATAGTATGCGTTTACCCAATTCCAAGCCTGTGAAAAACAAGTGGTTTGGCTTTAGACGAGGCGCGGCGCAGTCAAGCAGCGCAGCGTACACGATAGTACGTGAGCAGCGCAGACAAGCCGCAACGAAGTATAAAGACAAACCACGCCGTTTTTCATTTCTTCTTGGCTTCCTTCTTCACTACTATTTCATCGACGTAGCGCACGCCCTTGCCCTTGTATGGCTCGGGTGAGCGGTACGCGCGAATTTCGGCGGCTACCTGACCCACCAGCTGTTTGTCCGCGCCCTTGATCACGAGATTGGTCTGGTCCGGTGCTTCAATGGTGATCCCGTTGGGGACGTCGTATACGATCGGATGCGAGTAACCCAGCGTCAGGTTGAGCTTCTTGCCCTGCACCGCGACGCGATAACCGACGCCGATGATGGTGAGCTTCTTCTCAAAACCCTTGGCCACGCCGTTAACCATGTTGTTCACCAGCGCCCGCGTGGTGCCGGAAACGGCACGCGCCAGCGTCGAGTCATTGGTGCGCTGGAACTTAAGCAGGTTGCCCTCCTGCATTACCTTCACCAACGGGTGCATCTCATGCTCCAGGTTCCCCTTGGGACCCTTGACGCTGAGTTTGGCGCCCGCCAGCGCTACCTGCACGCCACTCGGGACAGCCACCGGATTTTTCGCGATTCGTGACATGGTTCAATACTCTTATGCAACGATGCACAGAATTTCGCCGCCCAGGCCGGCCTTGCGGGCGGCGCGGTCGGACATGATGCCCTGGGAGGTGGAGACGATCGCCACACCCATGCCGCCGTTTACGCGCGGCAGCTTGTTCTTGCCTTCATACCGGCGCAGTCCGGGGGTGCTTACGCGCTCAAGGCGTTCGATCACCGGCTGCCCATCGTGATATTTCAGGGCAACCTCGATCAGCGGCCGGCCGTCATCAGTGACTTCACGGCAGGCCTCGATATAACCCTCATCCTGCAATACCTTGGCGACCGCCAGCTTGAGCCGCGAAGCGGGGATACGCACGCTCACCTTCTCGGCCATTTGGCCGTTACGGATGCGGGTCAGCAGGTCGGCAATCGGATCGGTCATCATAAAATCAGTTCCAAGTTATCAAGTAGCAAGTAGCAAGAAAAGAATTTTCATCCTTGTAACTTGCTACTTGCCACTTGCTACTGTTGTTCACCAGCTCGCCTTGACCACGCCCGGCACTTCGCCGCGCATCATGATCTCGCGCAGTTTGCTGCGGGACAGCCCGAATTTGCGGTAATAACCGCGCGGGCGCCCGGTCAGGCTGCAACGGTTGCGGCGGCGGATGTAGCTCGAATCGCGCGGCAGTTTTTGCAGTGCGATCATGGCCGCGTGCCGCTCCTCGTCGGACAGCTTCACGTTCTTTACCTTCTCGCGCAATTCGGCGCGCTTGGCGGCGTACTTGGCAACCAGCGCCGTGCGGTTCTTGTCACGATTGATCATGCTTCTCTTGGCCATGCAAAAATCCTCAACTGCGCAACGGAAAGTTGAAAGCCTGCAGCAGCGCACGCGCTTCGTCGTCGGTCTTGGCGCTGGTGGCGATGGTGATGTCCATTCCGCGGATCGCATCGACCTTGTCGAAATCGATCTCGGGGAAAATGATCTGTTCCTTGATGCCGAGCGAATAATTGCCGCGCCCGTCGAACGAACGTGACGGCAGGCCGCGAAAATCGCGGATGCGCGGGATCGCGACACTGATCAGCCGGTCGAGAAATTCGTACATGCGCGCGCCGCGCAACGTGACCTTGCAACCAATCGGCCAGTTCTCGCGCACCTTGAAATTGGCGATCGACTTGCGCGCACGCGTGATTTGCGGTTTCTGGCCGCTGATCAGCGTCATGTCATTGGCGGCGTTATCGATCACCTTCTTGTCGGCCATGGCCTCGCCCACCCCCATGTTGAGGGTGATCTTGGTGATCCGCGGCACCTGCATCACGTTCTGGTAGCCGAACTTGGCCTGCAACGCGGGCAACACGCTTTCCCGGTAATGTTGCTTAAGTCTTGCCATATGATTCAATAAATTAAAATTAATATCTTTGAAACCGCAGATTAACGCAGATGAACGCGGATAAACAATTTAAAGAAAAACAAAATAGACACTTTCATCTGCGTTAATCTGCGTTCATCAGCGGTTCCAAAAAAATATATAAAAATCAAACCTTATTTCACGTCGGCGACTTCGCCGCTCTTCTTGAAATACCGCACCTTGCTCTTGTCCTGCATGGTCCGCAGTCCCACGCGCTCGCCCTTGCCCGTCGCCGGGTTGAACAGGGCCACGTTGGACACGTGGATCGGCGCTTCACGGTCGATGATACCGCCGGTCACGCCCTTGTTGGGGTTCGGCTTGGTGTGGCGCTTGATCATGTTCACGTTCTCGACCAACACACGGCTGTCCTCGAGCACGCGCAGGACCGTGCCTTGCTTGCCCTTGTCGCGGCCGGCCAGCACCGCCACCTTGTCACCTTTTCTGATCTTGCGCATAGGTAATAATCTTCAAATAATCTCTGAAACCACGGATGAACACGGATGAACACGGATGAACAACAAAACCCAATTTGATCTGTGTTTATCTGTGTTCATCTGTGGTTCCAAAATATTTTACAATACTTCCGGCGCCAGCGAGATGATCTTCATGAACTGCTCGCTGCGCAGCTCGCGCGTCACCGGTCCGAAGATACGGGTACCGATCAACTCGCGTTTGTTATCCAGCAACACCGCCGCGTTGGTGTCGAAGCGGATGACCGAACCGTCCGTGCGCCGCACGCCCTTGCGGGTACGCACGATGACGGCGTCGTAGACATCGCCTTTCTTGACCTTGCCGCGCGGAATCGCTTCCTTCACGCTGACCTTGATCACGTCACCAATGCCGGCATAGCGGCGCTTGGAACCACCCAGCACCTTGATGCACTGCACCGTTTTTGCCCCGCTGTTGTCGGCCACCATCAGCAGGGTTTGCATCTGGATCATTATCCTGTCTCCACACGGCGCCTCCGCCCCGGGCGAAAACGCGCGATTATATCACTTGCATCAAAACCGGCCAAAAACAAGGCCCAACTAAACAACTACCGGCTTCAAGCCGATAGCTTTTGATTTTGTCGGCTTGAAGCCGACCGACTCCCCCTCTCCCGCGTAAGCGGGAGAGGGCAAGGGGTGAGGGCGAAACCTGAAACGAAGAGGCGTCAGCGCCGCGCCCCTCACCCTAACCCTCTCCCCAAAGGGGAGAGGGAACACAAACTTTGCTTCGACGAAAGTGCGAGAGATTTCAACCATCCCCGAGAGAGACATCAGACTTCCCGGGCCCGCTCCAGCACTTTGACCAGGCGCCAGGCCTTGGTCTTGGAAAGCGGGCGGCATTCCTCGATAACCACCAGATCGCCTTCCTTGCACTCGTTGCCTTCATCGTGCGCATGCAGCTTGGAGCGGCGCGTGATGATCTTGCCGTACAACGGATGCCGGATGCGGCGATCCACCTGCACGGTAATCGTCTTGTTCATCTTGTTGCTGACCACGCGGCCGGTGGCCGAGCGCGCATTTTTCGTCTGTTCACCCATGCCCTTATCCTGACTTCTCGTTCATGACCGTACGCAGGCGCGCGATGTTGCGCCGCACCTTGGTCAGATTCGCCGTATTGGACAATTGTCCGGTCGCCTTCTGCATGCGCAGGTTGAATTGCTCGCGCAGCATGTCAGTCATTTCCTTCTGACACGCCGCGGCCTCCATCGCTCGATAATCTTTTGCCTTCATCGTCATTCTGCCTACAGTGTCCTGGTCACAAACGCGGTCCGGACCGGGAGCTTGGCGGCGGCGAGCTTGAATGCCTCGCGTGCTTCCTGCTCGTTGATGCCTTCCATTTCGTACAGCACGGCACCCGGCTGAATCTGCGCCACCCAGTATTCCACGTTGCCCTTGCCGCTGCCCATGCGGACTTCCAGCGGTTTCTTGCTCACCGGCTTGTCCGGGAACACCCGGATCCACACACGTCCGCCGCGCTTGATGAAATGCGTCAGCGCGCGGCGCGCGGCTTCGATCTGGCGCGAGGTCAAGCGACCGCGCGTGGTGGCCTTCAGGCCGTATTCGCCGAAGCTCACCTTGTTGCCGCGCAGGGCCAGGCCGCGGTTGCGGCCTTTCATCTGCTTGCGATATTTCGTTCGTTTCGGTTGCAGCATCTTTTATATCTCTTTAACCGCAGATGAACGCAGATTGATTTTGAATTATCTGCGTCGATCTGCGTTATTAATCTGCGATTTATCCGCGTTCCAATAATCTTAAACCGCCGCCCCTTTCTTCTGAGCCTCGGCGTCTTCCATCTTGGGGGTGTCCTTGTCGAACACCTCGCCCTTGAAGATCCAGACCTTCACGCCGATCTTGCCGTAGGTCGTGTGGGCCTCGGAAAAACCGTAATCGATGTCGGCGCGCAGCGTGTGCAGCGGCACGCGGCCTTCGCGGTACCACTCGGTGCGCGCGATCTCGGAACCGTTCAGGCGGCCGGCGACCATGATCTTGATCCCCAGCGCGCGCAGGCGCATGGCGTTGGTCACCGCGCGCTTCATGGCACGGCGGAACATGATGCGTTTTTCAAGCTGCTGGGCGACGTTCTCGGACACCAGCTGCGCGTCCAGTTCCGGCTGGCGCACCTCTTCCACCGCCAACTGCACCGGCCGGCCGGCCAGCTTGGTCAATTCCTGGCGCAGCTTCTCAATGTCCTCGCCCTTCTTGCCGATCACGATGCCGGGACGCGCCGTGTGCACCGTAATTCTGATGCTCTGGGCCGGGCGCTCGATCACGATGGTGCTCACCGCGGCGTTCTTGAGCCGCGCCTTGATATAATCGCGCAGCGCGATGTCCGAGATCAGGTTCTGGGTATAGGTCTTGGTACCGGCATACCACTTGGCGGTCCAGTCACGGCTGATCCCCATGCGGAATCCGATCGGATTGACTTTCTGGCCCATCAGCTTTTCTCCTTCTTCACGGCCTTGGACGGTTTCTTCGCGTCGCTCACCACCACGGTGATATGGCTGGTGCGCTTGAGGATGCGCACGCCACGCCCCTTGGCGCGCGAATGGAAGCGCCGCAGCGTCGGCCCGCCGTCCACCTGGATGCTGGCCACCTTGAGTTCATCCACGTCCGCGCCTTCGTTGTGTTCGGCGTTGGCAATGGCGGATTCGAGCACCTTGCGCACGTGTCCCGCCGCCTTCTTGGGGCTGAACTGGAGCAGCTCCAGGGCGCGCGCGACCGGCATACCGCGAATCTGGTCGGCCACCAGGCGTCCCTTCTGCGCGGACACCCGGACATATTTCAGAATGGCAGTGGCTTGCATGGCGTTATGTCGTCTCTTCCGTCGTCACTTTGCGGTTGCCCGAGTGCGCCTTGAAGGTCCGGGTCGCCGCGAATTCGCCGAGCTTGTGGCCGACCATGTTCTCGGTGATCAGCAGCGGCACATGCTGCCGTCCGTTGTGCACCGCGACCGTCAGGCCGACGAAATCCGGCGTGATCGTCGAGCGGCGCGACCAGGTCTTGATCGGCTTCTTGCTGCTTTCCATGCGCGCCTTCTCCACCTTCGTGGCGAGGTGCGCATCAACGTATGGTCCTTTTCTAACTGAACGTGGCACGGTTCTGAACCTCTATTTTCTCTTTTAACGCAGATAAACGCAGATTAATAAATTTCAGCGATAAACGCAGATAGAATTGAATCTATAAATAAACATCTGCGTTCATCTTGTTTACCATCCGCATTCATCTGCGTTCAACAATCAATTACTTTCTATTTACGCCGGTGAACAATCATGGAATTGGTGCGCTTGTTCGCGCGCGTCTTGTAACCCTTGGTCGGCGTACCCCAGGGGCTGACCGGATGACGCCCGCCCTTGGTGCGGCCTTCGCCGCCACCGTGCGGATGATCCACCGGGTTCATGGCGGTGCCGCGCACCGTCGGGCGGATGCCGCGCCAGCGCGACGCGCCGGCCTTGCCGAGCTTGCGCAGGCTGTGTTCGGCGTTGCCGACCTCGCCGATGACGGCGCGGCAGTCGACGTGCACCTTGCGCACCTCACCCGAACGCAGCCGCAACTGGGCATAATCGCCATCGCGCGCCACCAGCTGTATGCCGGCGCCCGCGGCGCGCCCGAGTTGCGCCCCGCCGCGTTGCTTGAGCTCCACGCAATGCACGGTGCTGCCGACCGGAATACTGCGCAGCGGCAGGCAGTTGCCCGGCTTGATCGGGGCATCCGCGCCGGACTGAATTTGAGCCCCGGCCTCCACGCCCTTGGGGGCGATGATGTAGCGGCGCTCGCCGTCGGCATACAGCACCAAGGCGATGTTCGCGCTGCGATTGGGATCGTATTCCAGGTGCTCGATACGGCCCGGAACTCCGTCCTTGTCGCGTCTGAAATCGATAATACGGTAATGCTGCTTGTGCCCACCGCCCTGGTGCCGCGTCGTGACACGGCCGTAATTGTTACGGCCACTGCCGCGAATCTTCTTTTCGAGCAGGCGTGCGTGCGGCGCACCCTTGTGCAGGTCGGGCTTCACCACCCGGACCATGGCGCGCGAACCTGCCGACGTCGGTTTCATCTTGACCAGTGCCATTTTCTTTTCTCTTAAATATTCCTGTAACCGCAGATGAACGCGGATTTAGTAACGCAGATTAACGCAGATACACCAGATAATCTGAAACCATCTGCGTTTTCATCATTTCTTTATTGCTGCCCGACGAAATTGATGTCCTGGCCCGGCTTCAATCGCACATAGGCCTTCTTCCAGTCCTGCCGGCGCCCGGCGTTGCGTCCGCCCTTGCGCTTGCCCCGCACGTTCGTCACCGTCACCGATTCCACCTGGACGTTGAACATCTTTTCCACCGCCTGCTTGATCACGGGCTTGGTCGCATCGGGACGCACCTCGAACACCATCTGCCGGTTCTTGTCGGCCAGGCGCGTACTCTTCTCGGAGATGTGTGGTGAAATAATCACCTGAAACAGCTTTTCTTCACGAGTGCTCACGCCAGCATCTCCTCGAACTTCTTGACCGCGCCTTGCGTCAGAATGACTTTCGCGTGACGGATCAGGCTCACCGGATCGGCGGCGCCGACCATCCGCACATCCACGCCCGGCAGATTGCGCGCCGCCAGGACCAGGTTGTTATTCGGCGCATCGGTCACGATCAACACATCCGGCATCTCGAGCTTCTTGAGTTTTTCCAACAGCGCCTGGGTCTTGGGCTGATCCACCTTGAATTCGGCGACCGTGACCAACCGGCCCTGGCGCAGCAGCTCGGACAGAATCGAGCGCAGCGCGCCACGATACATCTGGCGGTTGACCTTCTGGGTGAAATTCTCATCCGGCGAGGCCGGGAAAATCTTGCCACCGCCGCGCCACAACGGACTGCGAATCGTTCCCGCACGCGCCTGGCCGGTGCCCTTCTGGCGCCACGGCTTGCGGCCGCCGCCGCGCACTTCAGAACGGGTCTTCTGCTTGCGCGTGCCCTGGCGGCCGGTCGCCTGATAGGCCACCACCACCTGATGCACCAGCGGCTCGTTGAAGTCCGCGGCAAACACCGTATCGGAAACCTGAAGTTCCGACGCCGATCCCGCATTGTTCATAACCGTAACTTTCATAATTCTCTCAATAATATTATTTTTGAAACGCAGATGAACGCGGATTTGTTCTATGATGAACGCAGATAGATTTATTTAATCTGCGTCCATCTAGTTTGAGATCTGCGTTTATCTGCGGTTTCATCATTTCTTTGTGTCTTTTTTCGTTTTGGCCTTCACGCTCGGGCGGATCACCACGTCCTGGCCCTTGGGTCCGGGAATGGCGCCTTTGACCATGAGCAGGTTGCGCTCGGCGTCCACCTGCATCACCTCGAGGTTAAGGCACGTGGCCGTGGCAGCGCCCAGATGACCGGCCATCTTCTTGCCCGGAAACACGCGCCCCGGTGTCTGGCGCTGGCCGATCGAGCCCGGGGCCCGGTGACTCAGCGAGTTACCGTGGCTGGCGCGCCCGCCGGCAAAGTGATGGCGCTTCATCACGCCGGCAAAACCTTTACCGATCGAAGTGCCCTGCACGTCCACGTGCTGGCCCACCTGAAAGATATCCAGCTTGATCTCGGCGCCGGGCTTGAGTTCGGCAGCTTCGTTGGCACCCAGGCGGAACTCCCAGAGTCCTCGGCCCGGTTCTACGCCGGCCTTGGCGTACTTGCCCCCCTGCGGCTTGGTCAGGCGATCCGCGCGGCGGTTGCCGATCGTCACCTGCACCGCGCGATAGCCATCGTTCGATTCATCCTTCACCTGGGTGACGCGATTGGCGGTCACTTCCAGCACCGTCACGGGCGTCGCCTCGCCCGCTGCCGAGAACAGGCGGGTCATGCCGATTTTTCTGCCTACCAGTCCGAGTGCCATTTTTAAAAACCTAAATATTCTGGAACCGCAGATGAACGCGGATATATTTTTGATGAACGCAGATGGTTCTAAATTTTTTAAAACATCTGCGTTTATCAGCGTCTTTCATCTACGTTTATCTGCATTTCATTAACTTAACTTAATTTCCACGTCCACGCCGGCCGCGAGGTCGAGTTTCATCAGCGCATCCACGGTCTTGTCCGTGGGCTCGATGATGTCCATGATCCGCTTGTGCGTGCGCACCTCGAACTGGTCGCGCGATTTCTTGTCGCAATGCGGCGAGCGGTTGAGCGTGTAACGCTCCACCTTGGACGGCAGCGGGATCGGGCCGTGCACGAGCGCGCCGGTGCGCCTCGCCGTGTCGACAATTTCCGCGGCGGAGCGGTCGATCAAGCGATGATCGAAGGCCTTCAAGCGGATTCTAATTTTCTGGTTAGCCATAATCTTTTAAATCCAGTGACAAGCAGCAAGTTTCAAGTGGCAAGTAACTGCTTTTTCTTGCTGCTTTCCCCCTGCCACTTGCTACTCCAATACCTTCGCCACCACCCCCGCGCCCACGGTGCGGCCGCCTTCGCGGATGGCGAAGCGCAGGCCCTGTTCCATGGCGATGGGGTTGATCAGGGTGACGACCATCTTGATGTTGTCGCCGGGCATGACCATCTCGGTGCCGCTCGGCAGTTCGCAGCTGCCGGTCACGTCGGTGGTCCGGAAGTAGAACTGCGGGCGGTAGCCCGGGAAGAACGGGGTGTGGCGGCCGCCTTCTTCCTTGGTCAGCACGTACACCTCGGCCTCGAATTTGGTGTGGGGCGTGATGGAGCCGGGCTTGGCCAGGACCTGGCCGCGTTCGACTTCTTCGCGCTTGGTGCCGCGCAAGAGCACGCCGACGTTGTCGCCGGCCTCGCCCTGGTCGAGGAGCTTTCTAAACATCTCGACGCCGGTGACGGTGGTCTTGGTGGTGGGCTTGATCCCCACGATCTCGATTTCATCGCCGACCTTGACGATGCCGCGCTCGATGCGGCCGGTCACCACGGTGCCGCGGCCGGAGATGGAGAACACGTCTTCGATGGGCATGAGGAACGGGCCGTCGATGGCGCGCTTGGGTTGCGGGATGTAGGTGTCGAGGGCCTCGGCCAGTTTCATGATCGAGGGTTCGCCGAGGGCGCCTGGGTCGCCTTCGAGGGCCTTCAAGGCGCTGCCGATGATGATCGGGGTCTTGTCGCCGGGGAAGCCGTACTTGGTGAGCAGGTCGCGGACTTCTTCCTGGACCAGTTCGAGCAGGTCCTTGTCATCGACCTGGTCGGCCTTGTTCAGGTACACCACGATATAAGGCACGCCGACCTGGCGCGCCAGCAGGATGTGTTCGCGGGTCTGGGGCATGGGGCCGTCGGCGGCGGACACGACCAGGATGGCGCCGTCCATCTGGGCGGCGCCGGTGATCATGTTCTTGACATAGTCGGCGTGGCCCGGGCAGTCGACGTGGGCGTAGTGGCGCTTGTCGCTGATATATTCGACGTGGGTCGTGGAAATCGTGATGCCGCGTTCGCGCTCTTCGGGGGCGTTGTCGATCTGGTCGTAATTCTTGACCTCGCCGCCGTACTTGGCGGCGAGCACCTTGGTCAGCGCCGCGGTGAGCGTGGTCTTGCCATGGTCGACGTGACCGATGGTGCCGACGTTCAGGTGCGGTTTGGTGCGGGCGAATTTTTCCTTGGACACGGGAGGCCTCTATCTTTGAATTAACCGGCTTTCTTCATGACGGACTCGGCGACGCTGGACGGCACCGGCGAGTATTTCTTGAATTCCATCGTATAGGTCGCGCGACCCTGGGTCGCCGAGCGCAGGCTCGTGGAATAACCGAACATGTTCGCCAGCGGAACCTCGGCGCGAATGATCTTGACGTTACCGTGACCGTCTTCCTGGCTCATGATGATGCCGCGCCGCGAGTTCAGGTCGCCCATGACATTGCCCAGATAATCCGCCGGAGTCGTGACTTCGACGTCCATGATCGGCTCGAGCAACACCGGATCGCCTTTGGGGCCGGCTTCCTTCCAGCACAGAATGGCCGCCATCTTGAACGCATTTTCGTTCGAATCGACCTCGTGGTACGAACCGTAGTGCAGCGTCGCCTTCACATCGACCACGGGATAACCGAACTTGACGCCGCGCTGCATCGCCTCGTCCACGCCTTTCTTCACGGCGGGGATAAACTCGCGCGGGATCGCGCCACCCTTGATGGCGTCCACGAACTCGAAGCCCTTGCCGGCATCCTGCGGTTCGAACTTGATCACGACGTGGCCGTACTGGCCGCGGCCGCCGGATTGCTTGACGAAGCGGTATTCCTGATCGACGGGCTTGCGGATGGTCTCGCGGTACGCCACCTGCGGCTTGCCGACATTGGCCTCGACGCCGAACTCACGCTTCATGCGGTCGACGATGATTTCCAGGTGCAGTTCGCCCATGCCGGAGATGATGGTCTGGCTGGACTCCTCGTCGGTGTGCACGCGGAACGAGGGATCTTCCTGGGCCAGGCGGTTCAACGCCAGGCCCATCTTTTCCTGGTCGACTTTGGTCTTGGGCTCGACCGCCTGCGAGATCACCGGCTCCGGGAACTCCATGCGCTCGAGCGTGATCACCTTGTCCGGGTCGGACAGCGTCTCGCCGGTGGTGACTTCCTTCAGGCCCACGCACGCGGCGATATCGCCGGCGCGGACTTCCTTGATTTCCTGGCGCTCGTTGGCGTGCATCTGCAGCAGCCGCCCGATACGCTCCTTCTTGCCGCGCACCGGGTTGTAAACGGTGTCGCCTGAATTGAGCACGCCGGAATAGACACGAATATAGGTCAGCGCACCGACAAACGGATCGGTCGCAATCTTGAACGCCAGGGCGGAAAACGGTTCGTCATCGGAGGCATGGCGCTCGCCCTCGGTGCCGGCCTTGTCATCCAGATGGCCCTTGATGGCCGGACGATCCACTGGCGCGGGCAGATAATCGATCACGGCATCGAGCGTCGCCTGCACGCCCTTGTTCTTGAACGCGCTGCCGCACAGCACCGGCACGATTTCCATCTTCAGGGTGCGCTCGCGCAAACCCTTCATGATTTCGTCCTGGGTCAGCGCCGCGCCTGCCAGGTATTTTTCCATCAGCGTTTCGTTGGCCTCGGCCGCCGCCTCGACCATCTTCTCGCGGTACTCCTTGCAGAGCGCCACCATGTCGGCCGGCACGTCCTTCTCCTCGAATTTCATGCCCTGCGTGGAGTCATCCCAGTAAATGGCCTTCATCTTGACCAGATCGACCAAGCCCTGGAATTTTTCCTCGGAACCGATGGGCAGCTGTAGCGGAACGGCGTTGGCGCCGAGACGCTCCTTGAGCTGGGACACGACACTGAGGAAATTGGCGCCGGCGCGGTCCATCTTGTTCACGAACGCCACGCGCGGTACTTTATATTTGTTGGCCTGGCGCCACACGGTTTCGGACTGCGGTTGCACGCCGCCCACGGCGCACAGCACGAAAATCGCGCCGTCGAGCACGCGCAGTGAACGCTCGACCTCGATGGTGAAATCAACGTGGCCGGGGGTATCGATAATATTGAAGCGGTGCTGGTCGCGCTTGCCATCCATGCCCTTCCAGAAGCAGGTGGTCGCCGCCGAGGTGATGGTAATGCCGCGCTCCTGCTCCTGCTCCATCCAGTCCATGATGGCGGCGCCGTCGTGCACTTCGCCGATCTTGTGCGAGACGCCGGTGTAGAACAGGATGCGCTCCGTGGTCGTGGTCTTGCCGGCATCGATGTGCGCCATGATGCCGATGTTCCGGTAGCGTTCGATGGGTGTAGTACGGGCCACGACCAGGTCCTCTAAAGATCAAATCGACCGCAGATAAGCGCGGATTCATTCATATTGATAAACGCAGATAGATTCGGGTAAACCAAAATCATCTGCGTTGATCTGCGATTGAAATCTGCGTTCATCTGCGGTTCCAGAATTCTTACCAGCGGTAATGCGAGAAGGCCTTGTTGGCCTCGGCCATGCGATGCACGTCTTCGCGCTTCTTCACGGCATTGCCGCGCTTGTCGGCGGCGTCCATCAATTCATCCGCCATGCGCGCCGCCATGGACTTGCCGCTGCGGGTACGGGCGGCTTCCACCACCCAGCGCATCGCCAGCGCCGTCTGACGTCCCGAGCGCACTTCGACCGGCACCTGATAGGTGGCGCCGCCGACACGCCGGCTCTTGACCTCGACGAGCGGACGCACGTTGGTCAGGGCCTGATTGAACATTTCAATCGGGTCTTTCTTGCTGCGCTCGGCCATGGTGTTCAGCGCGCCGTAGACGATCTTCTCGGCCACGGACTTCTTGCCGCTCTTCATCACCACGGTGATGAACTTGGCGAGGGTCTCGCTGCGGTATTTCGGGTCCGGCGTGACTTCACGCTTGGGGACCTCTCTTCTTCTCGGCATAGGCTCTCTCTAAATTACGACTTCGGGCGCTTCGCGCCGTACTTGGAACGACCCTGTTTGCGATCGGCCACCCCGGCGGTGTCGAGCGAACCACGCACCGTGTGATAACGCACACCGGGCAGGTCCTTGACGCGCCCGCCGCGGATCAGCACCACGGAGTGCTCCTGCAGATTGTGGCCTTCGCCACCGATATAGGTGATGACTTCATAGCCGTTGGTCAACCGCACCTTGGCGACCTTGCGCAGCGCCGAGTTCGGCTTCTTTGGCGTCGTGGTGTACACGCGCGTGCACACGCCACGGCGTTGCGGACAGGCCTCGAGGGCCGGCACCTTGCTCTTGCTCTTGAGGCGCCTGCGCCCCTTGGCCACTAGCTGGTTAATCGTCGGCATAAATCTGTTGTGTGTTTATATCCAAAACAGAAATCTCCGCCATCGCGGAAATCTCACATGATTATTGAGGCGGCACGAACAATATATGTTCATGTCCAATCAGGCTGCTTCTGCTGTGGCCTGAATCAAAACTCCTTGCCGCCTCAATAATCGAAAACTCATAATGATTTTCATTATTGACCCGGCACATCCCCACATCACCGCGGCCATGAAGCACCTGTTGTGGTTATCTTCGCTGAAGAATAACCGTGCCGGGTCAATAATAATTGCCATCCAAATTGACGAAATGCATCCTGCATTTCGCCCTGCGGGCGGCCTGCGGCCGTCCAATTTCGCTCCCGGCGAAATTGTGCTCGCCCCATCCCTGGGGCTCGCCCTCGCCAAACTACGGCTCGGGCCAGCCTTCGGCTGTCCAAATTCGCTCCGGGCGAATTTGTCGCGCGGTCGGCGCAGAAATTTCGGAGCCCGGCCGGAACCAAATGGCCGGAAAAGCCGAAAGCACCGCCTTCCAAGGCGGTGCTTCTCAGGGGCTTCAACAAAGACAGGCCGGCGGGATTCCGGCCTGTCTGAGGGGCGCGATTCTAGGGAAACACCCCTTATGTGTCAAGCCATTACCGGCCTTTTATGGCCATTTTCCGGGACTTTTTGACGGACTGCATCCCTGCATTCCGCCCTGCGGGCGGCCTTTGGCCGCCCAATTTCGCTCCCGGCGAAATTGTGGCGCACCCTTGCTTCGGCCCCGGAAAACCTCGGCTATGTCGGCCCGGTAAGTTTTACGTTCCCACCGCCTCTTCATCGCTGCGTGCCGAGGGCTTGCCCGTAAAGCTGGCCGTCAAGGACTTCTTCAGGTCCCTGGCTTCCTGCTTGGCCTCGCCACGTTCGCGCCGGCGTTGCTGATGGTAGGCCAGACCCGTGCCGGCCGGAATCAGACGGCCGACGATCACGTTTTCCTTGAGACCGCGCAGCAGATCCTTCTTGCCCGTGATCGCCGCCTCCGTCAATACCCGCGTGGTTTCCTGGAACGAGGCCGCGGAAATAAACGACTCGGTCGAGAGCGACGCCTTGGTGATACCCAGCAGCAACGGTTCGAAGGTGGCCGGTTTTTTCTTCTGGGCCCCCATGTCATCGTTGTCTTCGATCACGCGCACGCGTTCGGCCTGCTCGCCCGGCAGGAAACGGGTATCGCCGGAATCGAGCACACGCACCTTGCGCAACATCTGGCGCACGATCACTTCGATGTGCTTGTCGTTGATCTTGACGCCCTGCAACCGGTACACGTCCTGGATCTCGTTCACGATGTAGTTCGTGAGCGGTTCCACGCCGAGCAGGCGCAGGATATCGGAAGCCACGGGTGCGCCTTCGACGATGGTGTCGCCCTGCTCCACCGTCTCGCCCTCGAACACCGTGACGTGGCGTCCTTTGGCAATAAGTTTCTCATGTGGAGCACCATCTTTGTCGGTAATGATAAGACGCTGCTTGCCCTTGGTGTCCTTGCCGAACGAAACCACTCCATTCAACTCCGCAAGCTCCGCGGCATCCTTGGGCTTGCGCGCCTCGAACAGTTCCGCCACACGCGGCAGACCGCCGGTGATGTCACGGGTTTTCAGCGACTCCTGCGGAATGCGTGCGAGCACGTCACCCACGCCGACCTTGGCGCCGTCTTCCACGGTGATGATAGCGCCCGGCGGCAGCATGTACTTGGCCGGAATTTCCGTTCCCGGAATATTGACCGGCTTGCCCTTGCCATCCACCAGCGTGATCACCGGACGGATGTCCTTGGTCCCGGCGCGATGTTTCGCATCGAGCACCGCGTAGGTGGACAGACCTGTGATCTCGTCGGTCTGCTTGTTGACCGTGACGCCATCAATGAGATCGCTGAAGGTGATCTTGCCCCCCACTTCGGTGATGATCGGATGCGTGTGCGGGTCCCAGTTGGCGACCACCGCACCGCTCTTCACCTTGGAACCGTCATGCACCGACAGCACGGCGCCGAACGGCAACTTGTAACGCTCGCGGTTGCGGCCCTGGTCGTCCTGGATGATGAGCTCACCCGAACGCGACACCGCGACATAGTTTCCGCTCGCGTGTTTTACCACCTTGAGATTCTTGAGGCGCGCGACACCCGTGGTTTTGACCTCGATGCGCGACACCGCCGCGGCGCGTGAGGCGGCGCCGCCGATATGGAACGTGCGCATGGTGAGCTGGGTGCCCGGCTCGCCGATCGACTGGGCGGCGATGACGCCCACGGCCTCGCCCAGATTGACGAGGTGACCGCGGCCGAGATCGCGTCCATAGCACTGGCGGCACACCCCGTAACGGGTCCGGCAGGTCACCGGCGAACGCACCTGCACCTGATCGATGTTGCGCTCCTCGAGCAGCACGACGGCCTTTTCGTCCAGCACCGAACCGTCCGGAATCAACACCTTCTTTTCATTGGATGGATCGCGGATGTCGCCGATCACCACGCGCCCGAGAATGCGGTCGCGCAACGCGATCACGACCTCGCCACCCTCGACGAGCGCAGCCTTGGTGACACCCTCCGTCGTGCCGCAATCTTCCTCGGTCACGACCAGGTCCTGGCACACATCCACCAGGCGACGCGTGAGGTATCCCGAGTTCGCGGTCTTGAGCGCGGTATCGGCCAGACCTTTGCGCGCGCCGTGCGTCGAGATGAAGTACTGCAGCACGTTCAGGCCTTCGCGGAAGTTTGCCGTGATCGGCGTCTCGATGATCGAACCGTCCGGCTTGGCCATCAGGCCGCGCATGCCGGCAAGCTGACGGATCTGGGCCGCGCTGCCGCGCGCGCCGGAATCCGCCATCATGAATATGGAGTTGAACGATTCCTGCTTGGCTTTCTTGCCCTGGGAGTCGGTCACTTCCTCGCTGCCGAGCTGATCCATCATGGTCTTGGCGACCCGCTCGGAGGTATGGGTCCAGATGTCCACGACCTTGTTATAGCGCTCGCCGTCGGTCAACAGGCCCGAAGCATATTGGTTCTGGATCGCCTTCACCTCACCCTCGGCCTGGCCGATGATCTCGGCCTTCACTTCCGGGATGATCATGTCGTCCATGCCGAAGGACACCGCCGCGCGCGTGGCATAGGCGAAGCCGGTGTACATCAGCTGGTCGGCGAAAATGACGGTGGCCTTCAGGCCCACGCGCCGGTAACAGGCGTTGATCAGCTCGGAGATGGTCTTCTTCTTGAGCACGCGGTTGATGAGTTCGAACGGCAGCCCTTCGGGCAGAATCTCCGACAGCAGCGCCCGGCCCACCGTGGTGTCATAAAGCTTGCGGGTCTCGATACGCTTGCCCTTGTCGTCGAACTGCACTTCGCGGATACGCGCCTTGATGCGCGCCTGCAACGCCAGTTGGCCGCTGCTGTAGGCGCGATGCACCTCGGCCACGTCGGCAAGCGCCTTGCCCTCGCCGAGCGCGTTGATGCGCTCGCGGGTCATGTAATAAAGACCGAGCACGATGTCCTGCGACGGCACGATGATCGGATCGCCGTTGGCGGGCGAAAGGATGTTGTTGGTGGACATCATGAGCGCGCGCGCCTCGAGCTGCGCCTCTACCGACAGCGGGATGTGCACCGCCATCTGGTCGCCGTCGAAGTCGGCGTTGTACGGGGCGCACACCAGCGGATGCAGCTGGATCGCCTTGCCTTCGACCAGTTGCGGTTCAAAGGCCTGGATGCCGAGACGATGCAGCGTCGGCGCGCGGTTCAGCAGCACCGGATGCTCGCGGATGACCTCTTCGAGGATGTCCCACACCTCGGGACCGGCCTGCTCGACCATCTTCTTCGCCGCCTTGATGGTGGTGGCCAGACCCTTGGATTCGAGCTTGCTGAAAATAAAGGGCTTGAACAATTCGAGCGCCATCTTTTTCGGCAAGCCGCATTGATGCAGTTTCAGCGTCGGGCCGACCACGATCACGGAACGACCGGAGTAGTCCACGCGCTTGCCGAGCAGGTTCTGGCGGAAACGGCCCTGTTTGCCCTTGATCATGTCGGCCAGTGACTTGAGCTGGCGCTTGTTGGCGCCGGTGATGGCGCGGCCACGGCGGCCGTTGTCGAGCAGCGCATCCACCGCCTCCTGCAGCATGCGCTTTTCGTTGCGCACGATGATGTCCGGCGCGTTGAGATCGAGCAGGCGCTTGAGGCGGTTGTTGCGGTTGATGACGCGCCGGTAGAGATCGTTGAGATCGGAAGTGGCAAAACGGCCGCCGTCGAGCGGCACCAGCGGGCGCAATTCGGGCGGCAGCACCGGCAGAATCTCGAGCACCATCCACTCCGGCTTGTTGCCGGAATAGAGGAACGCCTCAAGCACCTTCAGGCGCTTGGTGATTTTCTTGATCTTGGTCTCGGAGGTGGTGTCCGCGAGTTCGACCCGCAGCTTGGCGACCTCTTCCTCCAGATTGATGGACTTGAGCAAGGCACGCACGGATTCGGCGCCCATGCGCGCGTCGAACTCGTCGCCATACTGCTCGATGGCGTTGAGATAGGCGTCCTCCGAAAGCAGGCTGCCGCGCTCCAGCGGCGTCATCCCCGGGTCGATCACGACGTAGGCCTCGAAATACAGCACGCGCTCGATGTCACGCAGCGTCATGTCGAGCATCAGGCCCATGCGCGAGGGCAGGCTCTTCAGGAACCAGATATGCGCCACCGGCGAGGCCAGGTCGATATGGCCCATGCGCTCGCGCCGCACCTTCGACAACGTGACTTCCACGCCGCACTTCTCGCAGATCACGCCGCGGTGTTTCAGGCGCTTGTACTTGCCGCACAGGCATTCGTAGTCCTTGACCGGCCCGAAAATCTTGGCGCAGAACAGGCCGTCACGCTCCGGCTTGAAGGTGCGGTAGTTAATGGTCTCCGGTTTCTTGACCTCGCCGTAAGACCATGAGCGGATCTTCTCCGGGGAGGCAAGCCCGATGCGGATCGCATCGAAATCTTCCGACTTGCCTGGCTGCTTGAAAAGATTGAACAGGTCTTTCAAGGTATCGTCTCCTGCAAACTGTTGCGCTGACTGATTCGTCAACTGATTAATAAAACCGGTTCCGGTTCGGTTTCGCCCCGGGGCTTACTCTTTATCCAGCTCCAGCTCCATATCAATGCCGAGCGCACGGATTTCCTTCACCAGTACGTTGAAGGATTCGGGCATGCCCGGCTCCATGCGATGGTCGCCCTTGACGATGTTCTCGAACATCTTGGTGCGTCCCGTGACGTCGTCGGATTTGACCGTGAGCATCTCCTGCAGCGTGTACGAAGCGCCGTAGGCCTCGAGCGCCCACACTTCCATTTCGCCGAAACGCTGGCCGCCGAACTGGGCCTTGCCGCCGAGCGGCTGCTGCGTCACCAGCGAGTACGGGCCGGTCGAGCGCGCATGCATCTTGTCGTCGACCAGGTGGTTGAGCTTGAGCACGTACATGTAACCCACCGTCACTGGCCGGTCGAAGGACTCGCCGCTACGCCCGTCATAAAGCGTGGTCTGGCCGGAGGGCGGCAGTCCCGCCATCACCAGCATCTCCTTGATCTCTTCCTCGGACGCGCCGTCAAACACCGGCGTCGCGACCGGTACGCCCTTGCGCAGGTTGCGCGCGAGTTCGATGATCTCATCGTCGGTCAGCGACTTAATGTCTTCCTTGCGGCCGCTGCGACCGATATGGTTGTAGATGCGGTCGATGAAGCGGCGGATTTCCTCGGCCTTGCGGAGTTCATCCAGCATCTTGCCGATCTGGGCGCCGAGTTCATGCGCGGCCCAGCCGAGATGGGTTTCGAGCACCTGTCCCACGTTCATGCGCGAGGGCACGCCGAGCGGGTTCAACACGATGTCCGCCGGAGTGCCATCCGCGACATAAGGCATGTCTTCGACCGCGACGATGCGCGAGATGACGCCCTTGTTGCCGTGGCGCCCGGCCATTTTGTCACCGGGTTGCAGACGCCGCTTCACCGCGACATAGACCTTGACCATCTTGAGCACGCCGGGCGCCAGATCGTCGCCCGAGGTCAGCTTCACCTTTTTCTCGGTGAATTTCTGGTCGAACAGATCTTTCTGCTTGGCGAGGTAGCCGCGGATCTGTTCCAGCGCCTGCGAGGCCTCTTCGTTCTTGAGGCGGATATCGAACCACTTGTTGCGCGGCAGTTCCTCGAGATAGCCCTTGGTGATCTTGTCGCCGTTCTCGAGGCCGGCCGGACCGCCGTCGGCGACCTTGCCGATCAGCTGGCGTTCCAGACGCGCGAAGGCGTCGTTTTCCAGAATGCGGTACTGGTCGTCGAGGTCCTTGCGGATGCTCGCCAGCCCGGATTCCTCGATGCTCTTGGCGCGCGCGTCCTTCTCCACGCCCTCGCGCGTGAACACCTGTACGTCGATGACCGTGCCGGAGATGCCGGACGGCACGCGCAAGGAGGTGTCCTTCACGTCCGAGGCCTTCTCGCCGAAAATCGCGCGCAGCAGTTTTTCTTCCGGGGTCAGCTGGGTCTCGCCCTTGGGCGTGACCTTGCCGACCAGGATGTCGCCGGCGTCCACTTCGGCGCCGATGTAGACAATGCCGGATTCGTCGAGCTTGGCCAGCGCCGCCTCGCCCACGTTCGGAATATCGCGCGTGATTTCCTCGGGTCCGAGCTTGGTGTCGCGCGCCACCGTCTGCAATTCCTCGATATGGATGGTGGTGAAACAGTCTTTCTCCACCACGCGCTCGGAAATGAGAATCGAGTCCTCGAAGTTGTAGCCGTTCCACGGCATGAACGCGACCAGGATGTTGCGTCCCAGCGCCAGTTCGCCCATGTCGGTGGACTGGCCGTCGGCCAGCACATCGCCCTTGGCAATGACGTCACCCACTTTCACCAACGGCTTCTGATTGATGTTGGTGTTCTGGTTCGAGCGTGTGTATTTGGTCAGGTTATAAATATCGACACCGACCTCGCCCGGTTTGGTCTCGTCATCGTTGACACGCACCACGATACGCGAGGCATCGACGGAATCCACCAGGCCGCCGCGCTTGGCAACCACCGTGGCGCCCGAGTCGATCGCCACGATGCGCTCGATGCCGGTGCCGACCAGCGGCTTTTCGGTCCTGAGGCAAGGCACGGCCTGACGCTGCATGTTCGAACCCATGAGGGCGCGGTTGGCGTCGTCGTGCTCGAGGAACGGGATGAGCGAGGCCGCCACCGACACGATCTGCGACGGCGCGACGTCGATATATTCCACCTTGTCCGGCGTGGACAGCATGAACTCGTTCTTGTAACGGCAGGAGACGAGCTCGTCGATGAGACTTCCGCGGCTGTCCAAAGTGGCATTGGCCTGGGCGATCATGAACTTGCTCTCTTCGATCGCCGAAAGGTAGTTCACTTCGTCAGTGACCTTGCTGTTATTCACCTTGCGGTACGGTGTTTCGAGGAAACCGTATTCATTGGTGCGGGCATAAACCGCGAGCGAGTTGATCAGACCGATGTTCGGGCCTTCCGGCGTCTCGATCGGGCACACGCGACCATAATGGGTCGGGTGCACGTCACGCACCTCGAAGCCGGCGCGCTCGCGCGTCAAACCACCGGGGCCAAGGGCCGAGACGCGGCGCTTGTGGGTGATCTCCGACAGCGGATTGGTCTGGTCCATGAACTGCGAGAGCTGACTGGAGCCGAAGAACTCCTTGATCACCGCGGAAACGGGCTTGGCGTTGATCAGCTCCTGCGGCATCAGGCCTTCCGATTCCGCCAGCGACAGGCGCTCCTTCACGGCGCGCTCGACGCGCACCAGGCCGACGCGGAACTGGTTCTCCGCCAGTTCGCCGACCGAACGCACGCGGCGGTTGCCGAGATGGTCGATGTCATCGATCTCGCCCTTGCCGTTCTTGAGCTCGATGAGAATCTTCATCGCATCGACGATGTCTTCCTTGGTCAGGATACCCGGCCCTTCGTCGGACCCGCGCCCAACGCGGCGGTTGAATTTCATGCGGCCGACCGCGGACAGATCGTAACGGTCGGAGCTGAAGAACAGGTTGTTGAACAGCGTCTGGGCGGCATCGCGCGTGGGCGGCTCGCCGGGACGCATCATGCGATAGATTTCGATCTGCGCCTCCAGGGCGTCGCGCGTGGGGTCGAGGCGCAGGGTGTCGGAAATGAACGAACCCTGATCGAGGTCGTTGGTGTAGATCGTCTTGACCTGGCCGATGCCGGCCTCGAACAGTTTGTCGATCAGGTCCTTGGAAACCAGATCGTTGGCCTGCGCCAGCAGTTCACCGGTCTGCGGATGAATCATGTCCTCGGCCAGTGAGCGGCCGATGAGAAAACTTGGTTCAATGGTCAGCTGCTTGAGCCTGGATTTTTCCAGCTCACGCACGTGGCGCCCGGAGATGCGGCGACCGGCCTCGATGATGACTTCGCCCTTCGGCGTTTTCACCTCGAACTCGAACTGCATGCCGCGCAGACGGTGGGGGATCAGGTCGAGCCGGATTTCGTTCTTCACGAGATGGAAAGTGTCCGTCTCGAAAAAGGTGGCAAGGGTTTCCTGCGTGGACATGCCGATGGCACGCAGCAGAATCGTGGCGGCCAGCTTGCGCCGGCGGTCGATACGCACGTACAGGTAATCCTTGGGGTCGAACTCGAAGTCGAGCCAGGAGCCGCGGTAGGGAATCACGCGTGCCGAGAACAGCAGTTTTCCGGACGAGTGCGTCTTGCCGTAATCGTGTTCGAAGAACACGCCCGGTGAACGGTGCAGCTGGGAGACGACGACGCGCTCGGTGCCGTTGATGACAAACGTGCCGTTGTCGGTCATGAGCGGGATTTCGCCCATGTACACTTCCTGTTCCTTGATGTCGCGCACGGTCTTGGCGCCGGTGGCCTCGTCCTTCTCGAACACCACCAGGCGCAACAGGGCGCGCAGGGGCGCCGCGTAGATCAGTCCGCGCTGCTGGCATTCCTTGACGTCGAACGCCGGTATGCCGAGGCGGTAGCTGACAAACTCCAGCGCCGCATTGCCGTTGTAACTCTCGATCGGAAACACCGTCTTGAAGGCGGCCTGCAGACCCTGGTCGATCCGCTGCTCCGGCGGCGTTTCCGCCTGCAGATACTGGCGATAGGATTCCTTCTGGATTTCGAGCAGATACGGAACCTTCAGAACGCCGGGGCGTTTGCCAAAGTTCTTGCGGATGAGTTTCTTCTCGGTGAATGAATAGGTCATGCTTCCCTCGATTCTCTTAAAAGCTGCCTCAAAAACTGCTGCGCGTCCGTGATCCGGGATCGGGCGGTGCTCGGCCGCCGTTGGCGGTCCGGCCCGTCGCAGGCAGGCGACGGGCGCTGCGAGCGGGCGAAGCGATGCTTCGCCAATTTCGCTCTCGCCCTCATGTACTGCTGTGTACACTCCGGTTCCTGCGCTCCGTCCTCACCCGGCTGACGGCCGCTCGCGACGTTTTTGAGGCAGCTTCGAAAAAGCAGCGTCACGGACCGGTACGACCGACGACGTTTACTGAAACAACGCACGGGACAGCACCGGGGGCACCACGCCGCCGGCGCAACCCGCATGGACTGCGCACCGGTTCACCCGCCAACAACGGATGAACCGGCAAGCGGCGCCAAGTTACTTGAGCTCAACCTTGGCGCCGGCAGCCTCGAGTTCCTTCTTCATCTTCTCGGCGTCGGCCTTCGGCACAGCTTCCTTCACGGTCTGCGGCGCACCCTCGACCAGGTCCTTGGCCTCCTTCAGGCCCAGGGTGGTCACGGCGCGAACCGCCTTAATCACGGAGACCTTGTTGTCGCCCGAGGCCACCAGAATCACGTCGAAGGCGTCCTTGACCTCCACCGGTGCGGCAGCAGCGCCGGCGGCCGGGGCGGCAACCGCCACCGCGGCGGCGGAAACGCCGAACTTGGTTTCCATCTCCTTGATGAGCTCGGAGAGCTCCAGCACTGACATGCTGGAAATGGTATTAAGAATCTCTTCTTTCGAAACAGCCATGATGAAATCTCCTGAAATAAAATCTTGAATGATTGATCGGTCAGGCGGCGCTGGCCTTGGCATCGCGCACGGCAGCCAGGGCCCTGACGAACTTCGCCGGGACCTCGTTCAAGGTCTGGACGAACTTCCGGACCGGCGCCTGCATGGTGCCGAGGAGCTGTGCCAGCAATTGCTCGCGTCCGGGCAGAACGGCCAATGCCTGAATCTGCGCCAGGGACATGAGCTTGCCGCCCATGGCACCGGCCTTGATCTTGAGCGCCTCGTTGTCTTTCGCGAATTCGCTCAGGATCTTGGCCACCACCACGGGGTCGGCCGACACCGCGAATGCCAGCGGACCGGTCATCTGGTCCTTGAGGCATTCAAAGCTCGTCCCTTCCACGGCGCGCCGAGCCAGCGTGTTCTTGACGACGCGCAGATAGACCTTACCGTCGTGCGCCTTGCGGCGCAGCGTGGTCATCTGGGCAACGGACAGTCCACGATACTCGGCCAGCATTGCCGCCTGCGCGTCCGTCAGCTTCCCGGACACCTCGGCGACCACCGCCTTTTTCTCATCTAATGTCAGACTCATATGAGTCACCTCCAAATATTACTCACGCCTTCTACCAACTCCCCCTCTCCCTCCGGGAGAGGGCAAGGGGTGAGGGCAGCTATATACGGCGACCTTTTCAGGAGGTAAATCCTGTGTCGGGCACACCGTCTGCGCAGGCTGCTACGGCTGATTAAGCACCTTGCAACCAACATCGTTACCTTGGCGCGCCTGCGGTCTTTGACAACCCCGCACCCATATCGACCGAACTGCTTTTCAAGCCGGCAAGGCCCGAATGTCGATTTGGGTGCGGGGACCCAAAGTCTTTTCTAAAATCTCTAATAAATAGCTCTCACCGCAAAGGCGCAAAGAGCGCAAAGGTTTTTTCTCAGAAACTCTTGTGTCTTTCTTTGCGTCCTTTGCGTCTCTGCGTTAAAAATTCATATAACCTGCTTACAGCCCCGAGGTGTCCAGGCGGATGCCCGGACCCATCGTGGTTGAAATCGTAATCTTCTTCAGGTACACGCCTTTCGCGGCCGCGGGCTTGACCTTGTTCAGCGCCGCCATCAGCGACAGGAAATTCTCCTTGAGCGCATCCGCCTCGAACGAAGCCTTGCCGATGGCGCAGTGCACCAGACCGGCCTTGTCGGTGCGGAACTGGACCTGACCGGCCTTGGCATTCTCGACCGCCTTGGCCACATTGGGGGTCACCGTGCCCACCTTCGGGTTCGGCATCAACCCGCGCGGGCCGAGAATCTGGCCCAGCTGGCCCACGATGCGCATGGCCTCCGGTGTCGCAATGGCGAGATCGAAATCGATTTTTCCCTGTTTGATCTGGTCCGCCAGATCCTGGAAACCGATGATATCGGCACCGGCCTTCTTCGCCGCTTCGGCGGCGCTACCTTCGGCGAATACCGCCACGCGCACCTTCTTGCCGGTGCCGCGCGGCATCACCGCCGTGCCACGGACGTTCTGTTCCGACTTCTTGGCGTCGATGCCGAGGTTGATCGCCACATCCACCGATTCGTCGAACTTGGCGCTCGCCGTGCCCTTGAGAACCTTCAGGGCCTCTTCGAGCGGATAATTCTTCATCCGTTCCACTTTCGCGAGCTGGGCTTTCAGGCGCTTGCCGGCCATGTCACACCCCCTCGCATTCCACACCCATCTGGCGTGCGCTGCCCGCGATGATTTTCACCGCGGTGTTGATGTCGTAGCAATTGAGATCGGGCATCTTGATCTTGGCGATGTCCTCGAGCTGCTTGCGCGAGAGCTTGCCCACCTTGTCCTTGAGCGCGTTGCCGCTGCCGGACTCGAGCCCCAGCGCCTTCTTGATCAGCACCGACGCGGGCGGCGTCTTGGTGATGAAGGTGAAACTCTTGTCGCTGAAGGCCGTGATGATGACCGGAATGGGCATGCCCTTTTCCAGCTTCTGGGTCGCTGCATTGAACTGCTTGCAGAACTCCATGATGTTCAGGCCATGCTGGCCGAGCGCCGGTCCCACCGGCGGGGACGGATTGGCCGACCCGGCCGGCACCTGCAACTTGATATACGCCGTTACTTTCTTTGCCACAGTATTTACTCCTTACGGGTGCAAGCCCCCGCACCTAAATTAATTGACTTTGTTTACCAGAAAACTAACGCCTTCAAATCAATTTAGGTGCGGGGTCCCCGCCGTTAAATTTGAGTAGCAAGTTTCAAGTTGCAAGTGGCAAGTAAAATCAACTCTTGCTACTTGTCACTTGCTATTTGCTACTGATTACTAAGCCTTCTCCACCTGCGAAAATTCCAGTTCCACCGGTGTCTGCCGTCCGAAGATCGACACCGACACCTTGAGCTTGTTCTTTTCGTAATTGACGTCCTCGACCGTGCCGTTGAAATCCTGGAACGGGCCGTCAATGACGCGCACCAGCTCGCCGGCCATGAACGAGAATTTTGGACGCGGTTTCTCAACGCCTTCCTGCACCTGCCGCAGAATCGCGTCGGCCTCCTTGTCGGTGATCGGCGTCGGCTTGCTGCCGGAACCGCCGATGAAACCGCTCACCTTGGGCACGTCCTTCACGAGGTGCCAGGTTTCGTCGTCCATTTCCATCTTCACGAGCACATAACCCGGGAAGAATTTGCGTTCGCTGGTGCGCTTCTGGCCGCTTTTCATTTCCACGACCTCTTCGGTCGGCACCAGAATCTCACCGAACCTGTCTTCCATGCCGGCATTGCGGATATGCTCCTTGAGCGAGCGCACCACGGCCTTCTCGAAACCGGAATAGGTGTGCACGACGTACCAGCGCATCGTCATGGATTTCGCTCCTATCCCGTCACCGTTCTGACAATCTTGTGCAGGCCCCAATCGATCACCCACATGTAAACGGCCACCAGAATCACCATGACGAACACGAGCAGGGTCACTTGCATGGTTTCCTTCCTGACCGGCCAGACCACCTTGCGCAATTCAAGACGCGCGCCCTTCGTGAACTCCCAGGCACTGCGTCCGAACGCCGTGGGCGCGACGACAATCACCGCCAATACGGCAGCCGCCAACATGACGGCCACCCGGATCAAGTCCGGTTTGTCGCCAAAGTAATAGAAACCCCCGATGCCGCCTGCCACGATCAGCACCGCGAGAATCAGTTTCAGTTTGTCCGCTGTCACTACTAAATTCCTTCATTGCCAGCCATCTGGCAGGCCAGGAGGGTCTCGAACCCCCAACCTGCGGTTTTGGAGACCGCCGCTCTACCAATTGAGCTACTGGCCTATAAAATCAGCTACAAGAGAAAAGAACAAAGAGAAAAGTAAAAACGATTTCTCTTCCGGATCTTTCCTCTTTGCTCTTTCCTCTTTTCTCTGCCTTATTCCAATACCTTCGCCACCACCCCCGCGCCCACGGTGCGGCCGCCTTCGCGGATGGCGAAGCGCAGGCCCTGTTCCATGGCGATGGGGTTGATCAGGGTGACGACCATCTTGATGTTGTCGCCGGGCATGACCATCTCGGTGCCGCTCGGCAGTTCGCAGCTGCCGGTCACGTCGGTGGTCCGGAAGTAGAACTGCGGGCGGTAGCCCGGGAAGAACGGGGTGTGGCGGCCGCCTTCTTCCTTGGTCAGCACGTACACCTCGGCCTCGAATTTGGTGTGGGGCGTGATGGAGCCGGGCTTGGCCAGGACCTGGCCGCGTTCGACTTCTTCGCGCTTGGTGCCGCGCAAGAGCACGCCGACGTTGTCGCCGGCCTCGCCCTGGTCGAGGAGCTTTCTAAACATCTCGACGCCGGTGACGGTGGTCTTGGTGGTGGGCTTGATCCCCACGATCTCGATTTCATCGCCGACCTTGACGATGCCGCGCTCGATGCGGCCGGTCACCACGGTGCCGCGGCCGGAGATGGAGAACACGTCTTCGATGGGCATGAGGAACGGGCCGTCGATGGCGCGCTTGGGTTGCGGGATGTAGGTGTCGAGGGCCTCGGCCAGTTTCATGATCGAGGGTTCGCCGAGGGCGCCTGGGTCGCCTTCGAGGGCCTTCAAGGCGCTGCCGATGATGATCGGGGTCTTGTCGCCGGGGAAGCCGTACTTGGTGAGCAGGTCGCGGACTTCTTCCTGGACCAGTTCGAGCAGGTCCTTGTCATCGACCTGGTCGGCCTTGTTCAGGTACACCACGATATAAGGCACGCCGACCTGGCGCGCCAGCAGGATGTGTTCGCGGGTCTGGGGCATGGGGCCGTCGGCGGCGGACACGACCAGGATGGCGCCGTCCATCTGGGCGGCGCCGGTGATCATGTTCTTGACATAGTCGGCGTGGCCCGGGCAGTCGACGTGGGCGTAGTGGCGCTTGTCGCTGATATATTCGACGTGGGTCGTGGAAATCGTGATGCCGCGTTCGCGCTCTTCGGGGGCGTTGTCGATCTGGTCGTAATTCTTGACCTCGCCGCCGTACTTGGCGGCGAGCACCTTGGTCAGCGCCGCGGTGAGCGTGGTCTTGCCATGGTCGACGTGACCGATGGTGCCGACGTTCAGGTGCGGTTTGGTGCGGGCGAATTTTTCCTTGGACACGGGAGGCCTCT
>Ga0209542_10001739_pt1 | contig 50593 bp, 61 predicted proteins | sample RifCSPhighO2_01_FD_184028 | JGI IMG/M metagenome (GOLD analysis project Ga0209542, IMG submission 184028) | Soil microbial communities from Rifle, Colorado - Rifle CSP2_plank highO2_0.1 (SPAdes) (version 2) | ecosystem: Environmental > Terrestrial > Deep subsurface > Rock core/Sediment ...
GTTGTTAAGTAACGAAGATTACGCTGGGTAATCTTAACTTAATGGCACGAGGCGTAGTGTGATTAGCAAGTACTGGTAAGGAGATTCAAACATTTCCGGGTGTGAAAATCTGAAGCAGAATTCATGCACCAGGCCAGGTAACTTGTCACAGCTAACATGATGATACATCCTCCTGATGAAAGTCCGCAAGCAGCCAAATACTCCCTCAATCTCCGAAGTCTGTTCAAACTCAAACTTCCGGTGTAAGTCATAACTGTGGGTTACCGGCCACCATTTCTCCATCCCCCGGTAAATCTTGGCCCCGTCTGTGGCTACTTGAGTCTCCGGGGCAACTTTCTGCCTCAGGAAGTCCCAGGCGTCTTCTCTCACCGGATATGACTTGTTCACAATCTTGTATGCCAGTTTCTTGGAATCTACCTGTTTACCTACAAACAAAGCCCTTAAGGTGTTCTTGGACTTGGAACCAAAATATGCCTCATCAAGCTGTATTAGATGTTCTAGAAGCTCTTGATCCTCTGGTAACTTAGATCTTAGTACCTCAAACCAGTGGTAGATGGTAACCAGGGAAAGATGGGTCAAACGAGCTGTTTGCTTAACTGGTATTTGTTCTGTCCAACACCACAAAACCAACCAGAATTGGGGTAATGGTAGCCTTAAATGGGCCAACCAGGTATGTGACAGAAGAGAGAACCTCCCTCGGCATTTCTTGCATCTAAATCTACCTTCAAAGTTGGTGGTTTTTCTGGAACTACACAGGGGGCAATGGATAGTGCTGCCAAAAACAACCCTCCTTAAAAGTTTCCTGATTTGTGCTTCTGATGGTATCTGAGTTAACTGGTACATACTCATATATTACTAAATTCTGTACCAATAGCTTTAGATTACCCATTACGCTCCTATTGACACATTGCCCCAGTTGTGGTTAAATAATCCACAACTGAATACAAAAAGAAGGGCATACTAGTGGGTATGTTTCTTTTTGTTGTGTCAAGAGGGCCATCTACTTATGTCTGACAAAACAAAGAAGCAGGGTGTATCTGCAGAACAAACGAAGGCTTCGGCTGCCCGTACCTATTGGGGCAATAGAAAAAACCTCGACCAACACTTTGATTTAACTTACCTGCAAAAAGAATCCTATGATTGGTTTATTAACGAAGGCATAGGACATATCCTGCACTCTGTAAACCCTGTTTTAGATTTTACCGGCAAAAATTGGAGGCTCGAGTTTGGTGATTATAACTTAGGTAAGCCACGTTATACCGCGGACCAGGCAGTTATAAAAGGGGTGTCATATGAGGCTCCCTTAAGAGTTAAGGTTACCTTAAGTAACCTGCAGACCAATGAAAAATACGAGCAGGAGGTCTTTTTAGGTGATATTCCCCAAATGACCGAAAAAGGAACCTTTATTATCAACGGTATTGAAAGGGTAGTAGTAAACCAAATTGTCCGTTCCCCCGGTGTCTTTTTTTCCTCATCTTCAGATCCTATCACCGGCAGGGTGTTATATTCGGCCGAGCTTCGTCCGGCCCATGGGTCTTGGCTTGAGTTCTCTGTTTCTAGGACCAATGTCATTACCGTTAAAATTGACCGCCGGAGAAAATTTGCCGCTACCACTTTCCTCCGGGCGATAGGTTATGCAGATGATGATGCGTTGCGCGGGCTCTTTGCTGACGTTGATACCAGCGAAGACCACCGGTTTTTAGATACAACCCTAGTAAAAGATTCAACGCAAACCACAGAAGAGGCTCTTTTGGAAATTTACCGCAAGATGCGCCCTGGTGACCCGGTAGTTTTAGAAAATGCTAAAGCAATGCTTTCGGGGATGTTCTTTAACAGCCGCCGTTATGACCTAACCCGTGTTGGCAGGTTTAAGATCAATAAAAAACTTAAATTAGATACCCCTAACACACCGGAAAATTGGGTGCTTTTAAACGATGACATTGTGGCGACCATTAAATATTTAATTAATTTACAAAATGGTCAGGGTAAGGTTGATGACATTGACCACTTGGCAAACCGGAGGGTAAGAAGGGTTGGTGAGTTAGTTGCCCAGAACGCTTTTTGGGTGGGGCTTTTGCGTTTGGAAAGAGTAATTAAGGAAAGGATGAGCATGCTCTCTGCCGATATGGAGATTAACGCCGGCAGTTTAGTCAATGCCCGCCCGATTATTGCTGCGGTTAATGAGTTTTTCCGCTCTTCCCAACTCTCCCAAATTTTAGACCAGACAAACCCATTATCAGAGGTTGACCATTTAAGAAGGTTAACTGTTACCGGCCAAGGTGGTATTACCCGGGAGCGGGCATCTTTTTCTATCCGGGACATTAACCACTCCCAATACGGGAGGATTGACCCGATCCGTTCTCCGGAAGGGCCAAATATTGGCCTTGTAACCTACCTTGCCCTTTATTCCCGTATTAACGAGTATGGTTTTTTAGAGACTCCTTACCGTAAGGTAGTGCAGGTAAATGGCAAACCGAAAGTGACTGATGAGGTTGTCTATCTTTCTGCTGAAGATGAGGAAGATTTTTATATCACTGAGGCTACAGTTAAAATAGATGAAAAGGGTTTTATCACTTCGCCCAGGGTCCCCATGCGTTACAACGGCAGTTTTTTTGAGACTGATGCCAAGCTTGCAAACTTAATTGACGTTTCCCCCCAACAGATAGTGGGTATCTCTGCCTCAATGATTCCGTTTTTAGCCCATGATGATGCAAACAGGGCCTTGATGGGTTCCCACATGCAGAACCAAGCCGTGCCTTTACTTTTGCCTTCCGCCCCGGTTGTCGGGACAGGAATGGAAAGGGTGGTTGCAGACAATATGGGTCGTGTAGTGAGGGCTCCGTTTGACGGTGAGGTAACTTATGTTGACGGAGAGAAGATTACATTAACCGGAAAGACAGAGGAGCAAACCTGGGAGATTAAAAAGTTTGTTAATACTCCGGTAAGTACCTGTTACAGCCAAAGGCCGGCAGTCGCCTTGGGCCAAAAAGTAAAAACAGACGACCTTTTAGTTGACGGGGCTTCTACCGACCAAGGGGAGCTTGCTTTAGGGCAGAACCTTCTTATTGCTTATATGAATTTTGAGGGTTTAGGTTATGAGGATGCTATTGTTATCTCAGACCGGCTGGTCAAAGAGGACCTTTTATCCTCGGTTTATATTGAAGAGTATGTAACTGATGTGGTGGAGACTAAACTTGGGCCGGATGAATTAACCAGGGATATCCCAAATGTCGCTGAAGAAAACCTGGCCAATTTAGACGAGACTGGAATTGTCCGGATTGGGGCTAAAGTCGGGCCTAATGATATCTTAGTCGGTAAGGTCCAGCCTAAAGGTGAAACAGAGTTGACTGCCGAGGAAAGGCTGCTCCGGGCGATCTTTGGTGAAAAAGCAAAAGAGGTCCGTGACACATCACTTAGGATGCCGCATGGAGAAAGGGGAACAGTGATCGGTGTGCACATCCTTTCCCGTGAGGCGGGTGATGAGCTTGATGCCGGGGCCTTAAAGAAAATAAGGGTTAAAGTTGCACAACTCAGAAAAGTAACCGTTGGGGATAAATTAGCCGGTCGCCATGGTAATAAGGGGGTCATTTCCCGGATTGTGCCGGCAGTTGATATGCCGCACATGGAAGACGGTATGCCGGTAGATATTATTATTTCCCCGGTAACTATCCTTTCCCGTATGAATTTAGGGCAGCTTTTAGAAGCCCACTTAGGGCTTGCGGCCGACAAGTTAGGGATAAAGGTTGCTGCGCCTGTCTTTGAAAAGATTCCGGAGAGTGTAATTACAGACCAGCTTAAAAAAGCCGGGTTTCCGGAACATGGAAAGTTAAAACTTGTTGATGGGCGGACCGGTGAGTACTTTGACCAGGAAGTGGTGGTTGGTAAGGCATACTTTTTGAAGCTGATCCATATGGTTGAGGATAAACAGCACGCCCGTTCCACAGGGCCCTACTCTATGGTTACCCAGCAGCCTTTGGGCGGGAAAGCCCAAATGGGCGGCCAGCGGTTGGGGGAGATGGAAGTATGGGCGCTTGAGGCCTATGGTGCTGCGCACATCTTACAGGAGATGTTGACTATTAAATCCGATGATGTAGTGGGAAGGACTAAAGCTTACCAGGCGATTATCCAGGGCGAAGACATCCCGCAAGCATTGATTCCGGAATCATTTAAGGTGTTAGTCAAGGAGCTGCAGAGCTTAGATATTAATATTGAAACGATTAACCCTAAGATGGGGATGGTGGCGGAGGCTGAGGTAAGCGCAAAAGTTGCCGAAGCAGCGATCGAGCTTCAGAAGGCTTCGGGGGCAGAAATTGTAGCAGAAGAGGGAGAACTGACCGCTGAAACATCACCAATGGAGATTATAGAAGAGGGCCAACCGGTTGACGAAGGTATAAAAGTAGAGGAAAATACCGAAGGTAAAGAAAAGGAGGAAAATAGTTCATAGTTCATGGTTCATAGAAAAAATAATCTACGAACTACCAACTACGAACTACCAACTACGAACTAAACATGAATGACCTGTTAGATTTTGAAGCATTAAAAGTAACCATTGCCAGCCCGGAACAGATTAGGGCTTGGTCTTTTGGGGAAGTTACAAAGCCGGAGACAATTAATTACCGGACACTAAAGCCGGAAAAAGACGGTTTATTTGCAGAAAATATCTTCGGCCCGACCAAAGATTATGAATGTTACTGCGGGAAGTATAAGAGGATCCGTTACCGCGGGGTGATTTGTGACAAATGCGGAGTTGAGGTAACCCAAAGTAAGGTTAGGCGGGAAAGGATGGGGCATATTAATTTAGCTGCCCCGGTTGCCCATAATTGGTATGTTAAAGGCGCGCCCTCAAAGCTTTCTCTGACGTTGGACCTTTCCCTGAAAAATTTAGAGGCGGTGATTTATTTTGCTTCATACCTGGCAGTGGATGTAGATACCAAACTGCAGACCCAGGCATATGAAAAATTAGAAAAGGATTTAGCAGCAAAAAAGTCAGTATTACAGGAAAACCTCAATAAAAGTATCGCCTCTTTGGAAACGGAACTGAAAAAACAGTTGGCCGGTTTGAAAAAGGGAAGTAAGGGGCAAGGCAGCGAGCATTCCGAACTTGAGGCGGCCGATTTAGAACTTACAACAAAACAGGAGATCCAGCGTTTACGCGATGGGGTGGTTACTGCGGAGAGCCAGTTGGAGCAGATCTACAAAGCAGTGGCTGATTTAGTGAAAAGTATCAACTTTATGCGTGTTTTATCTGAGGACGAGTACTTAAAACTTTATGAGTATGGGGTAGCCGATTTTTTGACTGTTGGAATGGGGGCAGGTGGGCTTCTGGAAGTCCTGAAGAAAATTGACATGGATAAATTATCGGCGAGTTTGCGTGAAGAGGTCCGGAAAAGCACCGGACAGCGGCATATTAAAGCAACTAAGAGGCTGCGGGCGGTTGAGGGGATGCGGGGGTCTAATGCTTTGCCCGAATGGATGATAATCCAAACATTGCCTGTAATCCCGCCTGACCTTCGTCCAATGGTGCAGCTTCCGGGTGGAAGGTTTGCCACCTCTGATTTAAATGATTTATACCGCCGGGTTATAAACAGGAACAACCGCCTTAAGAGGTTAATTGACTTGGGTGCCCCTGAGATTATCCTGCGCAATGAAAAACGGATGTTACAGGAAGCGGTGGACGCGTTAATAGATTCCAACCTTAAAACTACAAGGCGTGGTGCCGGTGGTGGCCATGTATTACGTTCACTTTCCGATATGCTTCGGGGAAAACAAGGCCGGTTCAGGCAAAACCTTTTGGGTAAAAGGGTAGACTACTCCGGCCGGTCGGTTATTGTAGTTGGGCCGCAACTTAGGCTTGACCAGGTGGGTCTCCCCCGCGAAATGGCACTTGAGATGTTTAAGCCGTTTGTACTGCGGGAGGTTATCGGCAGGGGGCTCGCTGCCAATATTAAGGGTGCCAAAAATATTTTAGAGATGAGGCCGGCTGAGGTGTGGGATATTTTGGAGGATGTGACAAAGGGTCACCCTGTCCTGATCAACCGCGCCCCTACCTTACACAGGCTTGGCATCCAGGCATTTTATCCTGTTTTAATTGAAGGGTCGGCTATCCAGATACACCCATGTATCTGTGCCGGTTTTAACGCTGACTTTGACGGGGACCAAATGGCGGTGCATGTTCCTTTAAGCCAGAAAGCCCAGGAAGAGGCAAAGAATTTGATGATGGCCAAGGAGAATATTTTACGGCCTGCCTCAGGTGTGCCGGTAACTGTGCCTAACCGTGAAATGGCACTTGGGTCTTATTATGCCACTTCGATTGATGACGGGATTAAGCCGCTTGAGGGTAAGCTTTTTGATACAGTCGAAATGAATTTGGCTTTCCAGAGCGGCCAGGTCAAGTTACGCCAAAAAATCAAGGTTAGGTTTGAGGATGGCCAGGATATAGAGACAACTCCCGGCAGGGTTTTCTTTAACCAGGCTCTTCTTCCGGGAATGAGCTTTGTCAACGAAGCGGTTGGGGCTAAAGGTATCCAGGAGATAGTAATGAAGGCATTTAACCGGTTCAGTAAAGACGAAGTACAGGAGCTGGTTGATAATTTGAAAGACTTTGGTTTTTGGGGCTCTACTTTATCCGGCCTTTCTTTGGGGATTTTTGACAACAAAATAATCCCGGAGAAAGACAAATTAATTGAATCCGGGGATAAAGAAATTGCCGAGGTTGAGACAAACTTTAGAAAAGGCCTTATTACCAATGAGGAAAAAAGAGTCTTAACCGAAGAGATTTGGACTAGGATTGGTGATGATATTGCAAAAAAAACTTTGGCATCACTTACCCCGGACAATCCGGTAAGTATTATTGTTGAGTCCGGAGGGGCTAGGGCTACAACTGAGCAGATTAAACAGCTTTCAGGTATGCGTGGATTCTCGGTTGACCCGACAGGTAAGATTGTTGAGCTTCCGACTAAGTCTAACTACCGCCAGGGGCTCTCTGTTTTTGAGTACTTTACCTCGTCCCGTGGGGCAAGAAAAGGTGTGGCTGACAGGGCAATTAAAACTGCCGATGCCGGATATCTGACCAGAAGGTTGGTGGATGTGGCCCACGACGTAATTATCAGGTTGGAAGAGTGTAGCGATAAGGCAGGTTTACTTTTGCCTGTTCCGGAGGACGGTTTTACAGCGGCCAACTCCCGCTTCTTAGGAAGAAGGGTGGCGGCTAAAGTGGTCAACCCGAAGACTAAAAAGGTTATTGCCAAGGAAGGTGATTACATGGATGAGGTGTTGATTAAAGATATTGTGGAGGCAGGGGTAGAATCGGTAGCCGCGTTCTCTCCTCTTTCCTGTAAAACAAAATTCGGAATTTGTGGTAAGTGTTATGGTTGGGATCTGACCACCAGAAAACCGGTGGAGATAGGGGTTCCGGTAGGGGTGGTGGCGGCCCAAAGTATCGGTGAGCCCGGAACACAGCTTACAATGAGGACTTTCCATGCCGGAGGTATTGTCGGAATGGATATTACCATGGGTCTTCCCCGTGTAGAGGAGTTGTTTGAGGCAAGAACACCGAAGAATGTAGCTCCCTTATCTGAGATTGCCGGTAAAGTAACAGTGGCTGAGACTGATATGGGTACTAAGGTTAGGGTACGGACAACGACTAAGCCATACGAAGAGAGGGAATACCTAATCCCGGCTTCGGCAGCGCTTTTAGTGGAGGATGGCCAGCTTATCGCAGCCGGCGCCCAGCTTGTTTCCGGGCATCTGGACATTAAAGAAGTGGCAAGGACTAAGGGTTTAAAAGAAGCGCAGCGTTATATTGTTGATGAGGTGCGGCGCGTATATGCTTCCCAGGGTGTGCCGATCAATGAGAGGCATTTTGAGGTTATTGTCCGGAAGATGTCCGACAAAGTCAGGATCGAAAGCCAGGGGGACACAAACCTTTTGCCGGGTGAAGTTATTGATAAGACTAAGTTCGATGATGAAAACCATAGGGTCCTGGCCGAGGGTGGAGATCCGGCGACTGCTTCGGTGGTGATCTTGGGGATTACCCGGGCCTCACTTTTGACTGAGTCTTTCCTATCAGCAGCCTCTTTCCAGGAAACTACAACGGTGTTATCCGATGCGGCTGCTTGCGGTAAGGTCGACCACTTGCTGGGCTTGAAAGAAAACGTTATAATTGGTCGTTTGATTCCCACTAGTGCGGAAAGGGCTAAGATAGAGTCATGAATGACCAATTATTCAGTGAAGCCAAGTTTGCTTGGCGAGCGCTAATTGGACGCCTAATACCCACGAGTGCTGACAGAGCAAAAATAGAAGGGTAAAAATATGCCAACTATAAGCAAGCTTGAAGTTGTCAAAATATAAAAACTATAAGCAAGCTTGAAGTTGTCAAAATATAAAAACTATAAGCAAGCTTGAAGTTGTCAAAATATTATAAAAGGAATTAAGGTATGCCAACTATAAATCAATTAATCCGCAAAGGCCGGAAAAGTACTTCTAAGAAGATTAAAGCAACAGCCTTAAGGCGTAGTTTTAACGCCCGGGAGAGAAGGTACAAAGCGACATTCAGCCCCCAGAAAAGGGGAGTTGTGACTGTGGTTAAAACAATGACCCCTAAAAAGCCGAACTCAGCCTTACGTAAGGTTGCAAGGGTAAGGCTTTCCAATAAAACCGAAGTAACTGCTTATATCCAGGGGGTAGGCCACGACCTCTCGGAACACGGTATTGTGATGGTGCGGGGGGGAAGGGTGAAAGACCTTCCCGGTGTTAAATACCACATTATACGGGGAAAACTTGATATGAGTGGTGTTGCGAACCGGAAAACCAGCCGTTCAAAGTATGGAGCCAAAAGGATGGGAGGAGGAGCGAAATAGATGCTAGTACGCTAGTTGATAGTTAACTAGTTGTCTAACATCTATTATCTAGTATCTAAAAATATGCCACGCTCAAAGAAAGTTGTCAGACGCCAAATTGAACCGGATCCTATTTATAACTCCAGGCTTTTGGCCAGGTTTACTAACCGGGTGATGGTTGACGGAAAGAAAAGTGTGGCCCAAGGTTTGGTTTATGAAGCCTTAGAAGAGATAGAAAAACAAAGCAAAAACCCCCTTTCGGTTTTTGAATTGGCTGTAAATAACGCTATGCCGAAGATGGAAGTCCGTCCCAGAAGGATTGGGGGGGCTTCCTACCAGATTCCGGTAGAGGTCCGCGGTGAAAGGCGGGAGGCTTTGGCAATCCGCTGGCTGATCGGCGCAGCCAGGGCCCGTTCCAATAAGGAATATCACACCTTTGGCAAAAAACTGGCGGCAGAACTTTTGGAAGCCTCAGAAGGCCGCGGCGCAGCCATTAAGAAAAAAGAGGATATCCTAAGGACAGCTGAAGCCAATAGGGCCTTCGCTCATTTTAAGTGGTAAAACTATTTTATGGTTGAAAACCTTACCAAAACAGCAAGACTTGCTCCTCTTATTGAATTTGTTAAATTCACGCACCTTCTGCAAAAAGTTGACCGTGTGGTACTGGTCAACGGCGAAAACGAATGGGAGAACGATTCCGAGCACAGTTTCCAGCTAGCCCTCACTGCCTGGTATTTGGTAGAGCAGGGTAAGGTGGACTTGGATTTGGGCAAAGTAATCCGTATGGCCTTGGTACACGATTTGGTGGAAGCTTACGCCGGAGATACTTTTATTTATGGTAAACCGGAAGTTTTGGCAACCAAGGAGCACAGAGAAAAAGAAGCTTTAGAGCAAATCCGGCGAAAATTTTCCTCGAATTTCTCGGCTCTGACTGAACTTATTGAAGAGTATGAGGTTAGGCAGACTCCGGAAAGCTGTTTCGTTTATGCTTTGGATAAACTGGTGCCGATCTTAAATATCTACACCGATAACGGTAGGACCTGGAGGCAGGAAGGTATTACTTTAGACAAACTTCTGGAGGCGAAAACCGATAAGATCTCCCTCTCCCCGGAAGTAATGCCTTTTTATGAGGAAATAGTAGATATTCTTAAGCAAAACAGCCAGTTGTTTGTACCAGAAAGTATTTGACTTTGAGGTTGAATCATCTGTTTAGCCTGTCTGGTATGATTATCTGGTGAAGATTATTTTTACTAAACATGCTTTGGAGAAATTTGCTGTTTTAGAAAGTTTTGGATGGAAGATCAGTAAGAATAAAATTTGCCAAACACTTTTAAAACCCAGGTGGTCAGGCAAGTCAAATTTTGGGCAGGGAACTGCGATGGATTTGGTGGATAAGACACACATAATCCGTGTGATTTTTAATAAGGAAAAAGACGAAAATGATGATATAATCAAGGTGGTAACATTTCATGTTGCCAGAAGGGGGACGTATGAAAGCACTAAATAAAATTAGCTATAGTAAAGATGCAGATATTTTAATGATCCAACTAAGCGATAAAAAAATCGATGATGCTTATGAGACTGACAATATGATTGTCCAGGTAGATAAAAAAGGAGAACCGGTACTTTTGGAAATTTTTCAAGGTAAGAAGTTCTTAAGAGACATTGAACTATTGATACACAAATCAACAGAGACTTCGGCTGTAGTAGCTCACGAAGTGAGAGTGAAAAAGAAGTAACATTTCTGAATTCCCGGTATTTGACTTTGAGGCTGGATCTAGGTTATCATGTGCATGTATACCTCCCGAGAGGAGGTTTTTTAATGTTATGGACAAGCTAACACAAGAAAAATTAAAAATGTGGCAGGGGAAGCTCCAAAAACTTGAGGATGAATATAAGGTCATCATGCTCAAGCGTGGGGAAGCGATAGCTATGGGGGATTTATCGGAAAATGCTGCGTTCCAAATGCTGGATGAAGATGCCGGGACTTACCGGGTGAGGATTGACGAGGTCAAAAGTATTATCTCAAAGATAGAGAAAGGAATTAAATAAATTTCTAATGACTAATTTCTAATTGACCTAAATAAGCCCCAAGTACCAAATCCCAATTTAGACATTTGGTCATTCGGTCATTATTTAGAAATTAGATCAATTAGGTTAATTAGGTCAATTTAATAATATGGCTATTACCACTAAAACAAAACGAGATTTCCCTCTTGATAGAATCAGAAACATCGGTATTATTGCCCACATTGATGCGGGTAAAACCACTACTACCGAGAGGATCCTTTTTTATACAGGCCGGACTTACAAGATAGGTGATATTGATGAGGGTACTACCACTACTGACTGGATGGAGCAGGAACGTGAGCGGGGAATTACCATCGTTTCTGCTGCCATCACCACCTTCTGGACGCCCAAAGAAGGTCCCTTTGCCGGGCAGGAAACCAGGGTCAATATTATTGATACTCCCGGCCATGTTGATTTTACCGCTGAGGTGGAACGATCCCTTCGTGTGTTAGATGGAGGTGTTATTGTCTTAGATTCTGCCTCCGGTGTCCAATCCCAGACGGAAACAGTTTGGAGACAGGCTAATAAATACAAAGTCCCTTTGATTGCTTTTTCCAATAAGATGGATGTGGTTGGGGCCGACTTTCTAGCCACCATTAAATCTGCCAGGGACCGGCTGGGCGCTAACGCTTTGGCTTACAACTTGCCGATTGGCAAAGAAAACGATTTTACAGGGATTGTCGACCTTCTAACTAAGAAAGCCTATATCTGGCCTGCCCGCAATGCTTCGTCTACCAGCAACGCTTCGCGTAGCGATGCGGACTGGCAAAGCGATGCAGGCGGGGAAGGTGACCAGACAGGGGCATTATTCCATGAAACAGAGATTCCTGCTGATATGGTTGATCTGGTCGAGAGCCAGCGGGAAAAGCTAGTAGAAGAAATTTCCGGCACTGATGATGTGTTGATGGAGAAGTATATCGGGGGAGAAGAGATCAGTGTAGAAGAGCTTAAAAAAGCCTTAAGAAAAGCGGTTATCAATAACGAAATTGTGCCGGTGATGGCAGGATCATCGCTGCGTAATAAGGGTGTCCAGCCGATGCTTGACGGCGTGGTGGAGTTTCTCCCTTCCCCGCAGGACCTAAACGAAGTTATAGGAGAAAACCCTAGAACCGGTGAGCAGGAGATAAGAAAGGCTGATCCTAAAGAGCCCCTCTCGGCTTTAGCTTTTAAGATCCAGGTTGATCCGCACGTTGGAAAGTTGACCTTTCTTAGGGTCTATTCCGGAACTTTGAAGTCCGGGTCTTATCTTTACAACTCTTCCAAGCAGATTAAGGAAAGAGTTGGCCGGTTAATGTTGATGCATGCTAACGATAGGGAAGAGATTGAGGAGGCCTATGCCGGAGAAATTGTTGCTGCAGTAGGGCTCAAAGACACCGTTACCGGAAACACCACCTGTGATGAAAGTTCCCCGATAATTTTAGAATCTATCTCTTTCCCTGAACCGGTTATCTCTTTGGCTATTGAACCAAAGACAAAATCAGACCAGGAAAAACTTGGGTTTGCCTTGGCCCGGCTTTCCGAGGAGGATCCGACGTTTAGGGTGAAGACGGACCAAGATACCGGACAGACCATTATTTCCGGGATGGGTGAGTTGCAGCTTGAGATTTTGGTTGACCGGATGAAGAGGGAGTTTAAGGTTGAAGCTAATGTCGGCCAGCCGCAAGTTGCCTATAAAGAAACTATTACCCAGACCGCAACAGGTGAAGGAAAATACATCCGCCAGACCGGAGGCCGTGGCCAGTATGGCCATTGTTTCCTGAGGATTGAGCCCCTTCCCCGCGGCCAGGGACGGGAATTTGTCTCGGAAATTGTGGGGGGTACAATCCCTCGGGAGTTTATCGGCCCAATTGAAAAGGGTGTTATTGAAAAAGAGGATACCGGTATTTTGGCCGGGTACCCGGTGACCGATATTAAGGTAGCGGTGTATGACGGGTCTTTCCACGATGTTGATTCCTCGGAAATGTCCTTTAAGATTGCCGGTTCATTAGGATTGTCTGATGCAGCAGCTAAGGCGCAGATGGTTTTACTTGAGCCTATTATGAAGGTAGAGGTAACTACCCCGGAGGAGTTTTTAGGAGATATTATTGCCGACCTTTCCTCCAAGAGGGCTGAGATCCAATCTACCGAGATGAGAGGAAATGCCCGGGTGGTTTTAGCTTTGGTGCCTTTGTCTGAGATGGGTGGGTATGCAACTGCCATAAGGAGCATGTCCCAAGGTCGGGCAACTTACTATATGGAAGCAGACCACTATGAAGAGGTTCCGAAAAATATCACTGAAAAGATAGTTGCCGCCTCAGGCTTCACCGGCAGAGTTGAACACTAGTGCTATACTGCTTTTAATATGTCATCATTTGCTGGAAATATCGCACATCGGAGGTGTGATATCGGATTCTACTAATTTAGACGACCGCACGATTCAGTTGACTGTTTTTAATATATTGACATAACGTACGGAATAACGTACACTGCATATTATGATTACTGTTTCTGCAACTACCGCGCGAAATACTTTATATGATTTACTGGAAGAAGCTTCCAGTGGTCAGAAAATTGCCATTACCAATAAAGGAGAAACTAAGGCAGTTTTGATAAGCCCTGAAGAATTAGCCTCCTGGGAAGCCACAATGGAGGTGATGTCTGATTCTAATCTGGTAAAAAGTATAAAAAAGGGGCTGGATGATATCAAACATGGTAGAGTCATACCTTGGGAAGAAGTTAAAAAAGAACTCAATATAAAGTGACCACGATATCGTTTTCCAAGGAAGCAAAAAAATTCCTCTCAAAGCTAAATTCTGCCGATAGGAATAAGATAGCTAAAGCCTTAAAGAAGATCTCTGCTAATCCGCTAGTTGGTGAAAAATTAAAAGGTGAATATGAGGGCCTTTTTAAATTATATGCTTGGCCGTATCGAGTGATCTATGGTTTTGAGGATACTAATAAAATTGTTTTGGTTGTAACGATTGGTCATAGGCAAGGGGTATATAAAAAGTAATAATATTACCCAAAAAATCATTATTGCCTCAGGCTTCACTGGCCGCGTTGAACATTAATTTTAAACAATACCCCAATTTTTTAAAAGCGGTTTTTGGCTGCTAGAGATATTATCATCTGGGGTCTTTATGGATAATCTCGATCTTAATGTCAGGATTATTTAATTTAATGTAATTTAAAGCTTTTAATACCATAGAATCCCAAATCCAGGATAGCGAAGCTACATCAGTACTTTGATTATTTTTATATGTGGTTGTTAAGTCATGAACATTTACTGCGGGTATACCTTTTCCGTTTCCTGGTGCAAAGTAGTAAAGATAGGAAATAGAAACTAAATCTTTTAGGTCAATATTTTTCTCCCATGTACTCCAGGTTAATTGTAAAGTCTTATCCGATATGTATATTTTTATAGCTGAAGAAGCGAGACGGAAATGAATTAAAATAGCTAACCATATTAAAAATGAAACTATCAAACAACTTAAAAAAATAACTTCAATAATTGGAAATTCAGGAGAATATTTAAACATGCCGGTATAAATTACATAAATAATAACTAAGAGAAGGAGTATCCCCATGGCAGAGGCTACAAACCATCTATATATTGCTTGTCCATAGTTAAAGATGGGCTTGAAAGTCATAGGATTGTATATAATTGTATATATTATACATCACGCCCGGAGAAAATAGATTTTCGTAAGTTCTAAAAAACCCTTGCACTTTTCAAAATATTAGTAAGAATGAATTTCCACTCCAGGGTTGTATGTTCAAAGTTGTGGCTAGGTCTGGCTTGGTTGTGTGGTTGTGACAGTTTTGCCAACGGCCGTATAATATGTTGTCATTAGTGGGTAGATTAATTTAGGTATTGCATTTTGGCATAAATTCAGGTATATTTATTTAGTTCCAGCTTGAAGAGCTGGTTTTTAGAGCTTAAATATATGGCTGACGCAAAGAAATACGAAAGAACAAAACCACACGTCAATATCGGAACCATGGGTCATGTTGACCATGGAAAGACTACTTTAACCGCAGCTATTACCAATGTTTTAGCCTCTAAAGGTTTGGCCGAGAAAAGGTCAGTTGACCAGATCGACAACGCCCCGGAAGAAAAAGCCCGCGGTATTACAATTAACATTTCCCATCAGGAATACGAAACTGCAAAAAGGCACTATGCCCACATTGACATGCCGGGCCATGCCGATTACATCAAAAACATGATTACCGGTGCCGCCCAGACTGACGGAGCTATTTTAGTAGTTTCTGCTCCTGATGGCCCGATGCCCCAAACCCGTGAGCATTTGCTTTTAGCCCGTCAGGTAGGGGTGCCGGCAATTGTGGTGTACTTGAACAAGATTGACCAGGTAGATGACCCTGAGCTTTTGGATTTGGTCGAGGAAGAGATTCGGGACTTACTTAAGAAATACGAGTATGATCCCCAGTCCCCGATCATCCGCGGGTCAGCTAAAAAGGCTTTAGAGGGTGATCCTGAGGCTATCAAGTCTATTGAAGAGTTAATGGATAAAGTTGATGAGTGGATCCCGACTCCGGTTAGGGATACCGAAAAACCTTTCCTGATGGCTGTAGAGGATGTTTTCTCTATTAAAGGCCGTGGGACTGTTGTGACCGGAAGGATTGAAAGAGGTAAGGTTAAGATTAATGAAGAGGTCGAGATTGTCGGAATCAGGCCGACTAAAAAGACCGTTGTTACCGGAATTGAGATGTTCCACAAAATGCTTGATGAAGGCCAGGCCGGTGACAATGCAGGGCTTTTGCTTCGAGGCATTGAAAAAGACGATGTTGAAAGGGGCCAGGTTCTCTCAAAGCCGGGTTCTATTACCCCCCACTCCGAGTTTGAGGCAAATATTTATGTCCTAAGCAAAGAAGAGGGTGGAAGACACACACCGTTTTTCAAAGGATACAGGCCACAATTTTATGTCAGGACTACTGATGTGACAGGTGAGGTGAATTTGCCGGAAGGTATGGAGATGGCTATGCCGGGTGATACTGTAAACAGCGTTAAAGGTAAACTTATTACGCCGGTTGCTATGGAAGAAGGTTTAAGGTTTGCTATCCGCGAGGGTGGGAAAACCGTTGGAGCCGGAGTAATTACCAAGATAATTAGTTAGTAGTTGGTAGTTTGTAGTTGGTAGTTTGGAGCGAAGGCTCCTTTTTTTGTTTTTTGTGATAGAATATTGGCACCTTGAGAGGAAGATGAAAGTTTAAGTCTGGTTTTAATCAATGAACCATGAACTTTGAACTAATAACTAACCATGGCTAAAGGGCGCATCAGGGTAAAACTTAAGAGTTATGACCATAGGGTGTTAGACGGTACCTGCGAGCAGCTTTTAGAAACTGCTCTTCGAACCGGTGCAAAAATTGTTGGCCCTATTCCCCTTCCTACCAAAACAGAAAAATTTACCGTCATCAGAGGTAACTCCAGTAACTCTAAAAATTCCCAGGAAGCTTTTGAAATAAAAACCCATAAAAGATTAATAGAGATAGTTGAACCTACAGATAAGACAATAGATAGCCTCATGCATCTTGAACTTCCGGCCGGAGTTGACATTGAAGTTAAGATGTAAGTATAATACTTTCTACCGTGTTTAAGGTAAGACCAAAACTTAAATATAAATTTACACTCGCTTTAAAAGGCGAGGAGACCAACTAGAACCCGCGAAAGCGGGTTTTTTGATGGGAAAAAATATATGATGGAAGGAGGTGGATAATATGAAATACGGTTTAGATTTTGGAACAACAAATAGCTCTATCTCTGTGGCTAAAAACGGCCAGGTTAAAGTTGTAAATATTGATGTGGCAGCTTTAGACCCACGGGTTTTGCGCTCCATGCTCTACTTTTTAAGGCGGGAAATCGTTTATGATCCGAAGATACCTCCGGAGAGGTTGAGGATGCAGGTATTTAAAACAGGAGAGATTAGCTATAAAGGTGAGTCATTTTATTTAATTGGCCAGGAAGCGGTCAGCAAATATATTCTGGACAATAAAAACAGAGCGGCGGGAATTAAGAGGACAATCTTTACTGGTAGGTTCATTGATGTGGGGACTGCTAGTGTTGATCAGCCGAGGCCCGATCCGGTGGCAGAATATTATGAGGAGATTGATTACGGAACAGGGAGGCTACTGCAAGCACTAAAATCAAGTTTGAAAACCAATTATAAGGGCACGACCGTTTTTGGCAAGTTTTATTCGGTAGAGGAGTTAATAAGTATGTTCCTTAAGGAAATTAAAGAAAGGGCAGAATATTCTTTGGGGGAGAAAATTGAGGAAATTACAGCCGGGCGGCCGGTGAAGTTTTCTGAGATTGAAAGCATTGATAAAAGGGCTGAAAGCCGGTTAGAAGAGGCATATATAATGGCAGGATTTAAGAAGGTGGTATTTGAATTTGAACCTGTTGCGGCAGCTAGGCAATTTGTTGCCCAAAATACTAAAAAAGGGGAATTGGTGTTTGTTTTTGACTTCGGGGGAGGAACTTTGGACACAGCCGTAGTACGGTCTAGCCTCGCAACATCGGGTGTTGCGTGCTCAGACGTTTTGGCAACTGATGGAGTATATATTGGGGGAGATTTATTAAATGCAGATATCATGCAGGCCAAACTTTGGGATTACTTTGGCGCTTCTTCTACTTGGGGTGAGCAACATCTGCCGATGCCGCTGCATCTTTATGAAGCTTTAAATTCTTGGTACAGCATACCTTCACTGAATAACCCGGAGACAATGCAGCTTTTAGAGCGGGTGAGCTATAAAAATTCCGATATCTCTGCCGTGGGGAGATTAATGCATCTTATTAAAAGCAATGTAGGTTTTGAAATTTATGAAGCGATTGAGAAAGCTAAAAAAAGGTTGTCTGAAGATAACGAAGCGCAAATTTTTTACAATGATGGGTCGATTGAGCTAGATATGATGATTACCAGGGAAGAGTTTGAAGAAATTATTGCTCAAAGGGTAGAAGAGATAAAACAAGTGGTTTTAAGGACTTTAGAAAAAGCAGGAATTGAATCTAAACAAGTGGACAAGGTTGTAAGGACAGGGGGTTCCTCCCTAATTCCCGTTTTTCAGGAAATGCTGGAGAATATCTTTGGCAAAGGAAAGATAACCCTCTTTGAAACTTTCACCAGCATTGCCTCAGGATTAGCTTTGGAGTGATGCAATAGCGTAAAGTGTCACTTATAATGACGTTGTGCTATAATTCTCCGATGAGTGGGATAGAGTCGACTTCCGAAGACAACCCGGTTTTTGCAGATGAGAGGGCAAAGTTAGCTTGGGCTATAGCCAAAGCAGTAGATTCCCTTACTGCTACTCTACCTCCCGAAGGACAAAAACTGGAGGCTCGTTTAATTACATTTGATGCCAATGATGCCAGGGAAGCAAGTAGGGGCCGTTATGCAATTTTCCTTGCAGGGACAGTTATAGGAACCGACCAAAAAGGAGTTTTTTTAGTTCCCGGGCGGTCACTGAAGATATTAGAGATGTTAAATATCCCCTATCAAGAAATGCCGGATTGAACTAAATGTAGGCCTCCAGGCTCATTATTGCATTTTAGGCACGCTCCGTGTTAAAATTGCCTTTAGGCCATGCAAATGGTATTGAAGGTATAAAAAGAGAATACAATTTCAGTAGATTGTGCGTCGGTCACCATACGGAGACCGATACGGCAATTGAAAGCACAATTACTGAGTGAGATCCTGAGCTTGTCGAAGGACTCACTCTTTTTTACGGCTTTAAGAGATGATTAATACATTATTAGGTATTAAAAAACAAATGACTTCAACTTATGATGCCCGCGGCAGACGGGTGGGGGCAACTGTGATTGAAATTTCTCCTAACTCCGTTACCCAAGTCAAAACTAAAGACGGCAAAGACGGATATAACGCAATCCAGCTTGGGTTTGGAACTAAAAAGTCTACCAAAAAACCCCAAATCGGGCATGCTAAAGCGGCGGGGGTAGAAGGAAAGATCCGTTGGTTTAGAGAAGTCCCCACTTCGCCAAGGTTTCGCGGGGTGAGTAGTGATGAAGTAGCAACAGACATCAAACCTGGTCAGGAAATTTTAGTAGGCCAGGTTTTTTCTGTTGGAGACTCGGTTAAAGTAACCGGTACTTCCAAAGGCCGGGGGTTTGCCGGAGGTATGAAACGTCACGGTTTCCATGGTGGCCCTAAAACCCATGGCCAGTCCGACAGGTCGCGTGCTCCCGGTTCTATCGGTTCCGGTACTACCCCGGGTAGGGTTTTGAAGGGCAAAAAAATGGCCGGCCATATGGGGGTGGGAACTGTGTCTGTTAGGGGTTTGGAAGTTGTTGCTTTAGATAAAAAGAATAACTTGCTTACTGTAAAAGGTGCAGTGCCGGGATTTTCCGGGTCACTTTTGGTAGTTACAAAACTGGGAAGAATTAAAGGTTATACCCCGCCTCCGGAAGAGAAAGAGGAGGAGGAACCCTCCGACGCTGAAGCTTTGGAGGGCAAGGAGCAGGATGAGTTGAATGTAGAAAATCAGGAAGAGCAGGTAGTTGAAGTTAAAGAAGGAGGGGAAAATGCCGAAAGTTAAGAAGCTTACTGCTGACAGACTACAGACTACCGCTAAGAAGGCTGCTGTAAGCCGTAGCCGGAAAGCGGATAGCTTGACAGTACCGGTCTTGTCTTTGGATGGTAAGGAATCCGGAGTTTTAGAGCTGCCTAAGGAGTTGTTTGGTGTAAAAGTTAACAAAGCTTTACTTTCACAGGCAATCCGGGTTTATACGAGTAATATAAAAGGGCACTTTTCCAACACAAAGACAAGATCCGAAGTCAAGGGGTCAACCCGGAAGATTTATAAGCAAAAGGGAACAGGCGGAGCAAGGCATGGTGCCAAATCCGCCCCTATTTTTGTGGGAGGCGGTATCGCTTTAGGCCCTAAGTTTAGAAAAGTTGTTTTAGATCTGCCAAAAAAGATGAAAAAAGCTGCTCTTTCTTCCGCACTTACCTCAAAACTTACAGAGGGAGAGGTTTTTGGGATAAAGGGTTTAGAAAAAGTTTCCGGCAAAACATCCCAAATAAGGGAGTTTTTAAAAAAATCCGGCAAAGAAAAGGTTTTATTTATATTGGGTGGTAAAGATGAAAATGTCAGCCGTGCTGTGGGGAATTTAACCGGGGTGGATATATTAACAGCAGACCAGGTAAATATATTAGAAATAATCAAACATAAGACTTTGGTTTTAACAGAAGAAGCAGTAAAGAGTTTAGAATTAAGAGTGAAGAATGAGAAAGTAGAAAAGGAAGAGAAAAAATAATAAGCAAAGCTTGCGACCTAACGGTCTAAAGCAAAGCTTGAAATTTTGAGGACAAAATTATGAACATTATTTTAAAAAAACCTATTATTTCGGAAAAATCTATGAAGTTGGCCAAGGAAGGCTGGTACACTTTTCTGGTGGAAAAGTCAGCCAGAAAGCCGGTTATCAGAAAAGCTGTTGAGGATCAATTCGGGGTGGATGTAATTTCTATAAAAACTGCCAATTTTAAGGAAATTATTAAGACACAGAGAAGCAGAAAAGGGTACTTTACCTTACCGGGATTTAAAAAGGCGGTAGTTGCTTTAAAAACGGGCCAAAAAATTGGCCTTTTTACGGCAGAGGAGCCTGTTAAAGTTGAGACTGCGGAAGGTCCGGGCGAGGTTAAAGAGAAGAAAAGTTTGCTTCGAAAAACCAAAGTAAAGATTGAGAAGGAGAAAAAATAATGGCCCTAATCCAGTACAAAGAAAAGACTAAAACAAGAAGGTTCGCCTCAAAAATTACCCGTTCAGGGAAAAACGAAGATGCCCCCCGCAGTTTGAAGGTGCTTTTGCAAAAACACAGCGGACGTTCGAAAGGTACGGTTACCGTACGTCATCAGGGCGGAAGGCACAAAAGGCAATACCGCCTGATTGATTTTAAACGGGATAAATTTGGTGTTGAAGGGGAAGTTGCAGCTTTAGAATATGATCCAAACCGCAACACCGATATCGCCCTGATTAAATATACAGACGGGGAGTACCGTTACATACTCTCCCCGAAGGGGCTAAAAAAAGGTGACAAAGTAAAAGCGGGTGAAAAAGTGGAGATAAAAACAGGTAATGCGATGAAGATTAAAAATATTCCGGTGGGTACTACTTTGCATAATGTTGAGCTTACTCCCGGTAAAGGCGGCCAGATAGGCCGGAGCGCTGGAACAGGGTTAGTCCTGCAGGCAAAACAAGCGCCTTTCGCTCACTTGAAACTTCCCTCAGGAGAGATTAGAATGATCCTCTTGGAGTCAATGGCAACTGTAGGCAGTTTGGGTAATGAGGAATGGAAGCATATTAAGTTAGGTAAGGCCGGCAGGAAAAGGCATATGGGTATCAGGCCGACAGTACGCGGAACAGCCCAAGACCCGGATTCCCACCCTCATGGTGGAGGAGAAGGACGTTCCGGTGTCGGAAGAAAGAAACCGATGACCAAATATGGCCGCCCGGCGGTTGGGAAAACCAGGAATAAAAAGAAACAGTCCGGTAAGTTTATCCTCAAAAGGAGGAAGTAATTTATGGCAAGATCATTGAAAAAAGGTCCTTATGTGGACGGGAAATTATTAAAAAAGGTTATGGCACAAAAGTCCGGTGGGCAAAAAACCCCGATTAAAACTTGGGCTAGGGCATCCCAGATTGCGCCGGATTTTGTAGGGCACACCTTTTTGGTCCATCAGGGCAAAAACTTTATATCGGTTTATATTTCCGAATCAATGGTGGGACACCGCTTAGGGGAGTTTGCGCCGACAAGGACCTTTAGGACACATGGGAAGAAAACTGAAAAATCGTCAGCAAAAACATAAAGGCTATGAAAGTAATGACAATACAAAAAAATATTGGTTCAACGCCCAGGAAACTGCGGCTTGTGGCAGATATGGTGCGGAAAATGAAACCATCCGTGGCTTTGCAGACTTTGGAATTTACACCAAAGTCAGCGGCTTTCCCGCTTTCTAAGGCTATAAAAACGGCTTTAGGGAATGCCAAGCAACAGGGTTTACCTGAGGAGGGTTTATCTTTTGAGAGTGTTGAAATAAACGAAGGCTCTAAATACCGCCGTTTCCATGCAGGATCCCGCGGCCGCGCTAACTCTTATAAAAAAAGAACGAGCCATATAAAAATAGTTTTGAGTGATGAGAAAGGAGTGGGTAATGGGTCATAAAGTTAATCCGATTGGTTTTAGGATGGGGTATACAACTACCTGGCAATCCCGCTGGTTTGCAGGGAGCGGTAAATATCGGCAGTACTTGGCGGAAGATATTAAGATCAGGGAAGTGCTAATGCAGAAACTCCGTCCGGCCGGGGTAACGAAGGTCGAGATAGAGAGGGCGAGCAATAAAGTCAAGGTGGTTATATATGTCGCCAGGCCCGGTATTTTAATAGGCCGTGGGGGTACAGGGCTTTTAGAGCTAAAGAAATTCCTGTTAAAGGAGTTAAAGATTAAAGACGAGAAGACTTTGGAAATTGCCCCGATGGATATAAAGTCGCCTGACTTATCGGCTTACCTGGTGGCACAAAACATCGCTGAGCAGCTTGCAAAAAGACTTCCGGCACAGAGGGTAATGAATCAGTCAATTGAGAGGGTAATGCGCTCCGGGGCAAAAGGCGTGCGGGTTGTGTTATCCGGAAGGATAGGCGGGGCGGAGATTGCAAGGCGTGAATGGAAGGCTTCCGGAACAATGCCCCTGCATACTTTGCGGCAAAATATTGATTTCGCTTCTGTCCCGGCACTAACCAAGTCCGGCTATGTAGGCGTAAAAGTCTGGGTTAACCTGGGGGAGGCAGAAATATAATGGCTTTATTAGTACCTAAAAGAGTAAAACACAGGAAGGCTTTCCGCGGGAAACGTGGCGGCGTAGCGACACGCGGGAATACCTTAAGTTTTGGAAGCTTTGGTTTAAAGTCAATGGATGCCGGCTGGATTTCGTCCCGCCAACTTGAAGCAGCCAGGCGGGCGATCACTCATTTTACGGCCCGTGGGGGAAGGCTTTGGATTAGGATTTATCCGGATAAACCGGTGACTAAACATCCGGCCGAAGCCAGGATGGGTTCCGGTAAGGGTGATGTGATAGGGTATGTGGCGGTGGTAAAACCCGGAACTATTATTTTTGAAATGGGGGCTGTTTCAGGGACGGTAGCAGCAGAAGCTATGAGGTTGGCGTCACACAAATTGCCGGTTAAGACAAGGATTGTTTCAAAGGAGAGTTAGGAAATTATAAGCAAAGCTTGAATTTTATAAATATAAGCAAAGCTTGAAATTTTAGAGGACTAAAATTATGAAAAAAAATGATTTAGCAGAAATGAAAAAAGCAGATAAAAAGACACTTGATGAGAGTGTTGCCAAAATTTGTAAAAGTCTGGCCTCTTTAGTCTTGGATAAAAATATGGAAAAATTAAAAAACAAAAAAGAGATAAAAAATAAAAGAAAGGACTTGGCGCAAATTTTAACCATCAAAAGACAGAAAGAGCTTTTGACGGGTCTTGAAAACCAATTTAAAGAGGGTAAAGAAAATGGCTAAAACAAAGGTCTTATCAAAAACTGCAAAAGTTTCCAAGAAAGGTCCGGTAAAGAGGATAAAAGAGGTAAAGAAACAAAACGTTGCAATGTCAGGTAAAGGAAAAATAATGCGGGGTTTGGTGCTTGTTGCTAAATTACCGATGACAGTTACTGTGCTGGTTGAATATAGGAAGACGCACCCCTTATACGGGAAGTCTTTTAGGAGAAGTAAAAAATATTTAGTACATGATGAGGTAGGGGTAAAGGTGGGGGATATTGTAGAGATTCGAAAGGTAAGGCCGATTTCTAAAAATAAGCATTTTGCGGTGGTGAAAGTTGCAGGCCAAAATATTGAGGCGATTGTAATAGGGCAGCTTAAAGAGGAGGCGGCTGAGGAGATTGCTGCAATAATGCCGGAAAAGATTGAAGAGTCAGAGGAGCCAAAAGGGCCAAAAGAGCCAAAAGAGCCAGAGGTTAAAGAGAGTAAAACAAAAAGGAAAAAGAAAGGAGAAAAACTAGTTGCTAGTCACTAGTAGCTAGATACTAGTTTATGGTACAACACAGGTCGATGTTAAAAGTTGCAGACAATAGCGGGGCGAAACTTTTACAAGTTATCCAACCGTTAGGTGGTTCGGGAAAGCGCAAGGCTTCATTAGGGGAGCTTACGGTAGCGGTGGTAAAAGGGGCCGACCCAAACGGCCAGGTAAAAAATGGGGAAATAGTGCGGGCAGTATTGGTGCGCACCAGAAAAGAAATCCGCCGCGATGACGGGTCATATATCAAATTTGATGAGAATGCGGCAGTTGTGGTAGATAAAAACGGGGACCTTAGGGCAACCAGGGTTTTTGGCCCGATTGCGCGTGAAGTAAGGGAGAGAGGTTTTACAAAGATCGCTTCCCTGGCACCGGAGGTATGGTAAAAGGGGTTACGAGTTCAGGGTTAAGAGTGATGAGTGAAGAAAGAAAAAAAATATGAAAATTAAAAAAAACGATACAGTACAAATACTTTTAGGGAAGGACCGGGGGAAAAACGGTAAGGTTTTACGTGTTTCAACCAAAGAAAACAAGGTTTGGGTTGAAGGGTTAAATATGTATAAAAGACATGTCAAAAAAGTTGGGCAAACAGAGGGCGGCATTATCGGGATTTCAAAGCCTTTGAATATAAGCAATGTGGCTTTAGTCTGTCCCCACTGTAAGAAACCTGCCAGGGTGGGTTTTCAAGTTGAAGGGGACATTAAAGTAAGGGTGTGTAAAAAATGCAAGGAGGCAATTAAGTAGTTCATAGTTGGTAGTTCGTAGTCCATAGAATTTTCTTACTATGAACCATGAACTGTGAACTTATAACAAAATATGACAAGGCTTAAAGAAAAATACATAAAAGAGATAGCCCCTAAATTAAAGGAGGAGTTTCATGTTGCAAATATTATGGCTGTACCTAAAATAACCAAGGTGGTTTTAAGTGTAGGAATGGGTGATGCAAAAGATAACCAGGCGATTTTAGATAAGGTGGTAGAAAACCTAACAGCCTTATCCGGCCAGAAGCCGGCTGTGACCAGGGCAAAAAAATCTATTTCTACTTTCAAGCTTGCCAAAGGTAACCAGATTGGTGCCATGGTTACTTTAAGGGGGAATAGGATGTATGAATTTTTAGATAAACTGATGAGTGTAGTCCTTCCTAAGGTTAGGGATTTTCGGGGTATATCTGATACCTCTTTTGATAACCAGGGAAATTTTACTTTAGGGATGAATGAGCAGGCGCTTTTCCCGGAAATTAGTTTCCAAAGCGGAGCGATTGGAAGCAAAATAAGGGGATTAGGTATTTCAATTGTGACTACTGCCAAGAGCCGTGAGGAAGGAAAGAGGATGTTAGAACTGTTAGGAATGCCGTTTAAAAAGGAGGTAAGTAGGTAGTTTTGAGTTTATGGTTCATTGTATTTATCTCTGGACTATGAACTACTAACTATGAACTAAGTTATGGCTAAGACAAGTAATATAGTAAAAACTAAGGAGAAATTTAAAGTAAGGGAGCACAGCCGTTGTATGCGGTGTGGCAAGACGAGGTTTGTTTTTAGAAAATTCGGACTGTGCAGGCTATGTTTTAGGGAGTTAGCGCACCTTGGGCAGTTGCCCGGTGTTAAGAAATCAAGCTGGTAATTTATAAGCAAAGCTTGAATTTTATAAATAAAATATGGACAACGTAGGAGATTTATTAATCAGAATAAAAAACGGTTACATGGCTTCCCGCAAAGAGGTTGTGGTAGTGTATTCAAAATTAAACCTGGCTATCTTAAAGCTTCTTGCTGAGGAAGGATATATTGCAAGCTTTGAAGTTTTGGAAAGTGGTGTTAAGGTGGTTCTAAAGTATGAGAGTAAGAAACCTGCTTTGACCGATGTCAAAAGAATTTCCAAGCCAAGCAGAAGAGTTTATATGGGCAGAAAAAACATACCAAGGGTTTATGATGGTTTAGGAATTGCGATTGTCTCGACCCCCAAAGGGGTTATGAGTGACAGAAAAGCGCGAAAGGAGGGTGTAGGCGGAGAAGTAATGGCCTATGTTTGGTAGGTAGTTTTAAGTTCATGGTTCATGGTAAAGACAAATAACCAGCTAGCTATGAACTGCGAACTACCAACTGTGAACTAATTTATGTCTAGAATAGGTGACGCTCCGATCCAAATACCGTCTGCTGTAACTGTTGAAGTTAACGGGCAAAAGGTTGTGGTTAAAGGCCCGTTGGGGCAGCTTGAGATGGAGTTCCGGCCGGAGGTTAAGGTTAGTGTGGAGGACCAAATAGTCACGGTTTTACGCAAACGGCAGGATAAAGTTTCCAGGTCTTTGCACGGTTTGACAAGGTCTTTGATTGCCAATATGGTCACCGGGGTAGAAAAAGGGTGGGAGAGAAAATTAGAACTTGTGGGGGTAGGGTTTCGGGCCCAGACAGACGGAGAGAAGCTCACTTTAAATGTAGGTTTCTCCCACCCGGTGGAGATTACGGCGTCTGAGGGTATTAAATTTACTGTAGCGGATAACACGAAAATTACGGTTTTGGGTATTGATAAAATCTTAGTGGGGCAGGTAGCTGCATCTGTTAGGAAGGTGAGGCCGCCGGAACCTTACCAGGGCAAAGGAATCCGTTATGCCGGAGAATATGTAAGGAGAAAAGCCGGTAAGGCCGGTAAGGTGGGGGCCGGAGCAAAATGACCCGCCTTTGGCGAGGTCATCCTGAGGACTCGCCTAGGCGACCGACGAAGGATCTAAACTAAAATTATGTATAAATTAAATGGCAGGAAAAAAAGACATATGAGGGTAAGAAAACACTTATCCGGGACTCCCGGGAAGCCGCGTCTTGCGGTATTCCGCTCCGGTAAACATATCTATGCCCAAGTTATCGATGATACGATAGGTAAAACACTTGTCTTTGCATCTGACCTAAAACTAAAAAAGTTGGGGGTAAAGAAAGACCAAGGTTTTGAGGTGGGTAAAATTTTGGCAGCGGAAGCTGTTAAAAAAGGAATTACTACGGTAGTATTTGACCGGGGAGGGTTTTTATATCACGGTCGGGTAGAGAGATTGGCTGCCGGTGCCAGGGAGGGAGGTTTGAAATTTTAAAATGCAACCTAATTTTGTAAGGGAACAGTCTGAATTTTTTGAAAAAGTGATCCAGGTAAACCGGGTCTCAAAAAAGACAAAAGGCGGGGATAAAAGATCCCTTTCTGTCATCGTGGTGGCCGGGGATAAAAAAGGCAGGGTTGGTGTAGGTTTAGGCAAGGCGGCCGATGTACAGTCGGCAGTAAGAAAAGCCTCAGCTTATGCAAAAAAACATATGATTAATGTGCCTTTAATTGATAACCGGACAATTCCTCATACAATTAATATTAAATTGGGTGCAGCGAGAGTGCTTTTAAAGCCTGCCCCCCCAGGAACAGGGATTATTGCCGGAGGTGCTGTGCGTGTAGTAGTGGAGGCTGCAGGAATTTCCGATATCGTCTCTAAGGTATTAGGCACAAGCAACCAGGCTTCCAATGTCTACGCCACCCTGGAGGCTTTAAGCAGGCTGAAGTTAATCGAGAGGGGGAAAAAGGTATGAAATTACATCAACTACCCAGGATTTCTAAAATAGCCAAAAAAAGGGTTGGGCGGGGTTTAGGGTCCGGGAAGGGTAAAACAGGAGGAAGAGGTACAAAAGGCCAAAAGGCCCGGGGGAAAATAGCTTTAGGTTTTATTGGTGGCACACTGCCTTTATATAAAAAACTTCCTTACAGAAGGGGGTTAGGTAATGCAAAGCAGACTCCGAAGCCGGTAGTTATACCTTTGTCTAAACTTGCTTCCTTAAAGATCGGTTCAGTGGTGGATTTAGAGAGCCTAATTGAACACAAAATTGTGACAGCGAAGGAAATTAGGAAATCTGGTGTTAAAATAGTAGATAATGGGGAAGCCCCAAAAGGAATAATTATGAAACTGCCTACCAGTGCTTCAGCTGCCGGGAAAATTGAAAAAGCGGGAGGGAAAATAGAGAGTGCCTAACCTATTCTCACCAATCATAAATGCTTTTAAAATAGAAGAACTTCGGCGAAAAATTTTTATCACTGCGATTATAATTGTAATTTACCGGCTTGCTGCCCATATCCCGGTTGGGGGGGTAGATTTACCGGCTTTACAGGCGCTTTTCCAAAGCAACCAATTCCTGGGGCTTTTAGATATCTTTTCCGGAGGGACCTTAGTTAACTTTTCTATAATTTCTTTAGGGTTAAACCCATATATTAACGCCTCTATTATTATGCAGCTTTTAACAATGGTGTTCCCGGCACTTGAGGCTTTATCAAAAGAGGGAGAACAAGGGAGACAGCAGATTAACCAGTACACCAGGTATCTGACGGTACCACTTGCGATACTTCAGGCGGTAGGGATGTTTACATTGCTCCGCAACCAGGGGATTGTTCTGGACGGCAGCCCTTTAAGTATTTTAGCCATCATTATTACCATGACTGCGGGAACGGTTTTTACAATGTGGCTGGGGGAACTTATTACCGAGTATGGGGTAGGTAACGGGATTTCCCTTTTGATTTTTGCCGGAATTGTGGCCCGGGCACCTATTGCGTTGGTCCAAACAGCCTCGATAACCGATACCCAGCAAATGATAAACCTGCTGATTTTTGCAGTTTTTGGTTTGGCGGTGACAGCCGGGATTGTGTTTATTAATGAAGGCAGAAGGCAAATTTTAGTACAGTACGCCCGGCGGTTTGTCGGGGGGCGGGAAGTTGGGGGGGCATCAACCTATCTTCCGTTGCGGATTAACCAGGCCGGTGTGATCCCGATTATTTTTGCCGTTTCTTTAGTATTGGTCCCTTCATTTGGGGGTCAGTACCTTTCCCAAGTTTCCCAACCGGGGTTGCAATCATTGGGTAGGTGGCTTGTTGCCAATTTTCAGGTTGACTCTATTATTTATAACTTAACCTACTTCTTTTTAGTTTTAGGTTTTACTTACTTTTATACTGCGGTAATTTTTAATCCGGTTAAGATTTCCGATGAGTTAAAAAAATCCGGGGCGTTTATTGCCGGTATTAGGCCCGGCACTGCTACTGCAGCTTACTTAAATTATATTTTAACCCGTATTACCCTGGCCGGAGCTATATTTTTAGGTGTTGTAGCAATCCTTCCCGGGGTTGCCTCGCAGATTACCGGGATAACAACGTTGGTTATTGGTGGCACAGGGCTTTTAATTGTCGTCTCAGTAGTGATGGATACTGCCAAGCAATTTGAAAGTAAGCTGGTGGAAAGTAGCTATGAAAGGTTCCTGAAGTGAGCAAGCTCTCTTCTTCGAAGACGAAGATATTATTAGCAGGTCCCCAAGGCTCCGGTAAAACTACCCAGGCAAAATTCATTGCCCAAAAATACGGCCTGCATTTTATAAGCGCCGGTAAGTTGTTGCGTGAACTTGCCCAAAGCGGCAGCGAAGAAGGGGAGCGGATTCGCCAGCAGATGGAAGAAGGGGAATTTGTTGATGATAAAGTTGCTGCGCGTTTAGTAAAAGAGGAGATAGAAAAAGATTCTCAAAATGGTTTTGTCTTAGACGGATTTCCCCGGCGTTTTTCCCAACTTGAATATTTTAATCCGGATTTTGATCAGGTTATCTACCTGGATGTTCCGGACGGGGAAGTTGTAGATAGGATGCTTGGAAGAGGGAGGGCGGATGATACCCCTGAGGCAATTGGGGAAAGGCTTAGGCTTTATCATAGCAATACGGAGCCGGTGCTGGATTATTACGACCGGCAAGGTAAATTAATAAAAGTGAACGCTTCCCAGGCTCCGGGGGCAACGGCCGAACAAAGTATTAGGCAAATAGCAGATGAAGTTGATGAAAAATTAAAAGATGGTTTAGGTGATAAGTGATGTCTGCTGTACCTGTTCGAAACGATAAAGAGTTGGAGTTGATGAGGGCTAGTGGGGAGATTACCGCAAGGGCCTTAAAGAGAGTATTAGAAAGTGTAGAACCTGGGGTTACTCTTTTAGAGTTGGATAAAATTGCCGAGGAAGAGATTGAGCGGTTGGGAGGGAAGTCGTCGTTTAAGACGGTCCCCGGCTATAGATGGGCAACGTGTCTGACGGTAAATGATGAAGTGGTGCATGGTATCCCAAGAGACATAAAACTTATTGAGGGGGATATTTTGGGAATAGATCTGGGAGCGGTTTTTAAAGGATGGCATACGGATACGGCGTGGTCGGTGTTGGTTGGAGATTGGAAGTTGGGAGATGGAGATTGGAAAGAAAAAGAACGGTTTTTGAAAGCGGGGGAGAGGGCTTTGTGGGAAGCTGTAGGTCAGGCAAGGGAGGGAAAGAGATTGGGTGATATCTCAGCTGCAATCCAGGAAACTATCGAGGGGGCAGGTTACTCGGTAGTGAAAAGTTATATCGGGCATGGGGTAGGAAGATCCCCCCATGAAGAGCCGGAAATACATGGTGTCGGAGAATATGGGACTGGTTTACATTTAAAAAAAGGGATGACCCTGGCTATAGAAGTAATTTATACGGCGGGAAGTGACCGGGTAAAGGTAGAGGATGACGGGTGGACTGTTGCAACAGCAGACAGCAGTTTAGGGGGGCTTTTTGAGATGACAGTTATTGTCGGTAAAAAACAAGCAGAGGTGATAACGGATTGGAGGAAGGTATAATTATAAGCGGAGCTTGCGACCTGCGGTCTAAAGCGGAGCTTGCGACCTGCGGTCTAAAGCGGAGCTTGCGACCTGCGGTCTAAAGCGGAGCTTGAAATTCTCCGAAGGAGAATTATAGGGTTGTTTTTTGTTGAAGCTGGTTTTGGTAAAATTGGGAGTCGGACAAAATGAATGACACGATTGAGGTTGAAGGAAAGATTACAGAGGTACTGCCCAACACTTTGTTTAGGGTGAGTATTGACAATGCACCGGATTTGCCGGAGTTAGTTGGGAAGGTGATTTTGGCCCATATTTCAGGTAAAATGCGGATGCATTATATTAAGCTTTTGGCAGGGGACAGGGTTAGGATGGAGATGAGCCCGAGATACGATTTAACAAAAGGAAGGGTCACGTTTCGATTAAAATGAATGTACAGGCGTCAATCAAAAAAAGATGTAATTTTTGCAAAGTCGTGAAACGCGAAGGTATTTTGTATGTTATTTGTTCGCGTAACCCGCGGCACAAACAGAGACAAGGGTAATAACTTGTCCTGAGTGACTGAAAGGAGTCGAAGGATGGCTAGAATTGCAGGAGTTGAATTACCGGTAGAAAAACGAGTGGATATAGGATTAACCTACATTTTTGGTATAGGCAGGTCTAATGTGGAAAAAGTCATAAAAGATGCAGGTATTGAAGGGTCAAAACGGATAAAAGACTTAACCGAAGAAGAGGTGGGGAAACTGCAGAAAGCAGTTGACCAATTTAGGGTAGAAGGTGATTTAAAACAACAGATTAGCCAAAATATCAGGCGTTTAGAAGAGATTGGGTCATACCGCGGGATTCGCCACCGGAGAGGCTTGCCTGCAAGGGGACAAAGAACCAGGTCTAATGCCAGAACAAAAAGGGGTAAAAGAAAAACCGTAGGGACAGTCAGAAAAGATGTGGTAGCAAAGACAGGAGGAACAAAATAGATATTAGTAGCTAGTTACTAGTTAACTAGTTATCTAACATCTAGTATCTACAAATATGGCCAAAAAAGAAATAAAAAACAAGTCTAAGGTTGCTAAAAAAACAGCTGCGCCAAAGCAGGTTTCGTCGGGGCGTGTTTATGTTACCGCGACTTTTAATAATACCCTGGTAACCTTAACCGACTCGACAGGTAATACATTAGCTTGGGGTTCTGCCGGAGGATCCGGTTTTAAAGGGGCCAGAAAAGCTACCCCGTTTGCTGCTATTACGGCGATGGAAAAGGTGGCAAGCAAAGCAAAAACTTTTGGTATGACGGCGGTTGAGGTCTATATTAAAGGCCCCGGCCCCGGCCGTGATGCATCTATTAGGGCCCTTAGAAGTGCCGGGTTGAATATTACCATGATTGCCGATGTAACCCCAGTCCCTTACAACGGGCCAAGGGCTAAAAAGAAAAGGAGAGTATAGGTAGGTGTTTTGAGTTCATGGTTCATAGTTCGTAGAAATACAAAAATCCACGAACAATGAACTAAGAGCGAAGCGTACCAACAACTAATTATGGCGAGATATACCGGACCAAAAAGAAGACTAAGTAGAAGAGAAGGAACAGCCTTGTTTGCCAAGGATGCCTCTTTCTTGGAAAGAAAAGGTGCGGTTGCCCCCGGCCAGCATACCGGCAGGAGTAGGCGGAAAGTTTCGGAATATGGTATCCAGCTTCGGGAAAAACAGAAAACCAAACGTATCTACGGGATATTAGAAAGGCAGTTTGCAAAATACTACGAAATAGCCAGTAAAAAACGGGGAAACCGGGGGGAAGCGATACTGGAGTTTTTAGAAACCAGGTTGGATAATATCGTTTACCGGCTTGGTTTTTCGCCGTCACGGGCAGGGGCCCGCCAGCTTGTAAGCCACGGCCATGTGCAGGTAAACAATAAAAAAGTAAGCATCCCCTCTTTCCGGGTAAAACCAGGTTCAACTGTTGCTATTTTGGATAAAATGTTAGATAATACTCAGGTTCGGAAAAGTTTGGATGGTACCGAGACCTTGCCGGGGTGGCTGGAAAGAAAAGCTACTGTAGGCAAGGTTTTACGAATTCCGGCCCGGGATGAGATGGAACAGGGTATAAACGAACAGTTGATAGTAGAGTATTATAGTAGATAGTAATAAAAAAAATGATTAACTTTAAAGTTGTTGCAGCTGAACAATCTGATACTATCGGTACATTTGTTATTGAGCCGCTGGAGAGTGGTTTTGGCCATACTATCGGTAACTGTTTACGTAGGATTCTTCTTTCAAGTTTAGAGGGTGCCGCAATTACCTCAGTAAAAATTGACGGGGTAACCCATCAGTTCTCTACAATTACCGGAGTCTCAGAAGACGTAACCGAGATTATTTTAAACTTAAAGAAAGTCCGGATGAAACTTTTGTCCGATAAGCCGATTAAGCTAAGGCTTCAGGCTTCCGGTAAAGGCGAAGTTAAAGCCTCCGATATCGATGCTTTAGGTGGTGCAGAGATTATAAACCCTGATTTGCATATTGCGTCATTAAATTCCCCTTCTGCGAAATTAAATATCGAGATGACGGCAGAAAAGGGCTCAGGTTATGTAATGGCAGAAGAGAAAAAGACTGCCGAGCTTGGTGTTATTGTCATTGATTCAATTTATTCCCCGGTGCTTTCTATAAATTATAAAGTAGAGCCGGCCCGCGTAGGAAGAAGCACCAACTTTAATAAGTTGACTTTACAAATCACTACTGACGGGACTATCAGCCCTGAGGATGCTTTAAACGCTGCTGCAAAAATCCTCAATGATTACTCCAGGCAAATTTATGAACCGGTATTTGACGGTGAAGAGGTTGCTGCCCCGACTGTTTCCGATGATATTTTAAACTTAAGCGTTGAGGAGTTGGATTTGCCGGTACGTATTACCAATGCTTTGAAAGCGGTTGATATCGATACGGTTGAGAAATTGACTACGGTACCAAGGAATCAGCTTTTAAAGGCTAAAAATCTTGGTGTCCAGTCACTGACTTTAATTTCTCAAAAGCTTTCAGAAAGGGGTTTAACCTTAAGTGAGGCATAGAGTTTATGGTAAACACCTCGGCAGAAACAGCAACCAAAGAAACGCCCTTTTTAAGGGTTTAGTCCGTAGTCTTATCTTACACGAAAGCATTACCACGACCGAGGCTAAAGCCAAAGCAGTTAAAGGGTTAGTTGATAAAATAGTTGTTAAAGGTAAAGCAAACAACAACCAGGCTAAAAGTTTTATCCAGGGTTTTTTGCCTGATGCTGTGGCAAGTAAAAAATTACTGGAGGAGATTGCCCCCCGTTTCTCCACCAGGACCTCCGGTTTTACCAGTTTGGTAAAATTAGGCAGGAGATTAGGGGACGGTGCGATGATAGTAAAGATGAGTTTTATGGAGGGAGAAGAAAAAATCAAAACTTCCGCCTCCGTCAAGACTTCGGTGGGCAAGCAAAATTCAAAAGCGACGCGCAGTGTCGTCCTGAGCGAAGAGAAGGACCCTAAATCAAAAAGAAAAAGAAGTGCTGCTAAAAAGAAAACTAAGGAGAAAAGTAAATAAATGTCTACAAATACAGTTTCAGCAAAAGAGATTAAAAGGAATTGGCATTTGATAGATGCTAAAAATAAAGTGTTGGGGAGGCTCTCTACGGATGTGGCAAAAATTTTAACCGGCAAACATAAACCAAACTTTGTGCCTTACCTTGATATGGGTGACAATGTAGTGGTAGTTAATGCTGCGCAAGTTAAAGTTACCGGTAAAAAAGAATCCCAAAAGAAATATGTTCGGCATTCTGGCTATCCTGGGGGGTTAAAGGTAGAAAAGCTTTCCGATTTAAGGATTAGAAAACCGGAGGAAATTATTATTCATGCGGTAAAAGGGATGGTACCGAAAAATAAATTAGGGAGACAAATGATAAAAAAATTGCATGTTTTTGGCAGTTCCCAGCATCATTTTCAAAAACAATTAAAGGAGGTAGACGGTGGTTAATAACCAACATAACCAAAGTGTAGGCAGAAGGAAAGAGGCTGTTGCCAGGGTTAGGGTAATGGAAGGTAATAGTCCAATACTAGTGAATGGTAAGCCGATATCCGAAGTTTACCGGGGGGTTATATGGCAAAAAACTTACCAGAAACCGTTTGAGCTGACTAAGACTTTAGGTAAATTTACAGCAACGATAAAAGTTGTAGGCGGAGGGACTTCTTCCCAGCTTGGGGCAATTGTCCACGGTTTGTCCCGTTCTTTGGCTAAAATAAGTGCCGAAAATAAGGCAGCTTTAAAAAAACACGGCCTGCTAACCCGTGATCCCCGGGCAAAAGAGAGAAGGAAATACGGTTTAGCCCACGCTGCAAGAGCCAAGAAGTCATCTCCAAAGAGGTAATAGTTTAGAAATAAGAGGTTTAAACCAGGCTTAACTGTTCCGGTTTTAATTGTGGCTCCGGAATTTTTTTAAGAGCCTCGGGGATGACCTGGAAATCTGCCTTTAATTGTTTCATAATTTCGCCGGCCCGTAGGGCTGCTGCCGGGTGGTACATCGGGACGACAGTAGTTTCTTGACCGTGCCAAGAAACCTGATGGATTTTTCCGTGGACTTGGGAAATTTTAACGCCCGGTAAAAACTTTCCCATGGAAAACCGGCCCAAGGTGACAATTATTTTTGGGTTGATAATTTCAATTTCCCGGTCAACATACGGTGCAAAGGCAGTAATCTCTTCCGGGGTAGGATCGCGGTTTTCCGGCGGGCGGAAACGGACAACGTTGGAGATATAAACATCCTCACGCTTTAACTCTAGACTTTGAATTAACTCGTCCAGTAATTTTCCGGCAAGACCTACAAACGGCCTCCCTTTTTGGTCCTCCCAATATCCCGGGGCTTCACCTAAAAAGTAAATTTCAGAGTCCGGGTTCCCTTCCCCGAAAACCAGTTGGGTGGCAGTGTCCCGGAGGGGTAAGGATTTATCGGCTTCCATTTGGGCTTTAAGGTCTTGGAGTTGCTTCTTCTTGTCCATAAGATGGTGAACTTGCTTACATCCTACCGGTGAAGTATATTATATAATAACAGAAGAAATGGACAACCAAGAGAACAAAGACAGGTCAGGTGGTGGTTATGGCAAGAGGCCGCTCTGGCAGTGGGTTGTAATCTATCTTGTAATAGCTGCCGTAGTGTATGGGCTAATCTACTATTTTGTTTTGGCTCGCGGCGGTGGTTACCAGGTGCCCGGCGCAACTTCTGCTCCCCAATCCCAGTCACCTCTTTACTGAAGGGTGCGAATTTTTTAAGCTTCATGTTAGTATTAAATAATGAGCCAAAGATTCACAGTGCCTCTTCACAAGGTAGGGATTGAAGATGTTCCGGAGGTAGGGGGTAAAAATGCCTCTTTGGGGGAGATGATAAAATCCTTAACCCCATACGGCATTAAAATACCCGGAGGATATGCTGTCACAGCTGCTGCCTACAGGTATTTTCTCCAAAAAACAGGGTTGGATAAGTTTATTAGAGAAACTTTGGAAGGGTTAGACACCAAGAACCTGAAAAGTTTGGCTGAAAAAGCTAAGGTTATTCGGGGAAAAATTAAAGAAACAGAGTTTCCCAAAGATTTAAGAGAGGCAATTGTAAAAGCCCATAAAGAAGCTGAGAAAAGGTATGGTAAAATGGCGGATTTTGCCGTCCGTTCTTCTGCTACCGCCGAAGATTTACCGGGGGCCTCTTTTGCCGGGGAACATGAGACCTATCTTAATATCCGGGGGGCAGAAGATATCCTGGTGGCGGTTAGGGCGGCCATGGCCTCGCTTTTTACCGACCGGGCGATCTCTTACAGGGTAGATAAAGGTTTTGACCATTTTCAGGTTGCCTTATCCGTAGGGGTACAAAAGATGGTCCGCTCAGACCTTGCGTGTTCGGGGATTATGTTTACCTTAGATACCGAGAGTGGTTTTCCTGATGTGGTTTTAATAAATGGTTCCTGGGGGTTAGGGGAGATGATTGTGCAGGGAGAGGTAACCCCGGATGAATATTTGGTTTATAAAAGGACTTTGGGTAAAAAGAGCGGATTAATAAGCAGAAAAACTTTCCGGCCGATTATCGGGAAAAAGCTTGGGTTTAAAAATAGGAAGATGGTATATGGGAAAAGCGATAATCCTACAAAGATTGTGGAGACATCTTTGGAAGAGAGGAAAACTTTTATTTTATCGGATGAGGAAATTTTAAAACTTGCTACTTGGGCGGCGGTTGTAGAAAAACACTACACCGATAAAAATAAAAAATGGACGCCGATGGATCTGGAGTGGGCTAAAGACGGGCAGTCCGGGGAACTTTTTATTGTCCAGGCCAGGCCGGAGACGGTACATTCAGAAAGAGACCTTTCCAAAATTAAAGAGTATATCCTGCAGGATAAAGGGAAAGAGATTGTCCGGGGTGCTTCGGTTGGGAGCAGTATTGCCAAGGGTTTAGCCCGGGTAATTTTAAATCCAAAAGATATACACCAGTTTAAAGAGGGTGAGATTTTAGTGACGGAGATGACTGACCCGGATTGGGAGCCGATTATGAAAATTGCGGCGGCGATTGTAACCGATAAAGGCGGAAGGACTTCCCATGCGGCGATAGTTTCCCGGGAGCTTGGGATCCCTTGTATTGTGGGTTCTGAGGATGCCACTAAAAAAATTAAGACGGGAGATCAAGTTACTGTTGATACTACCGGATCAGACGGCTTGGTTTTTGAGGGATTATTAAAATTTAAAATTGCAGAGCAGGATGTTTTAAAAATTCCCGACCCCAAGACTAAAGTTATGTTAAATATCGCAACCCCCGAGACTGCTTTTGAAAAATCATTTTTACCAAATGACGGGGTGGGGTTAGCCCGGGAAGAGTTTATTATTGCAGGCTCTATCGGTATCCACCCAATGGCTTTAATAAATTACAACAACCTTCCGGATGATATAAAGAAAAAGGTTGATGAAAAAACTGTAGGTTACCCTGACAAGACAAAATTTTATATTAATGAGTTGGCTTTCGGGGTTGCTAAAATCGCTGCAGCCTTTTACCCTAAGCCGGTCATTGTCCGCTTCTCCGATTTTAAGACTAACGAGTACAGGACTTTACTCGGTGGAGAGTTGTATGAGCCGGAGGAAGAAAACCCGATGTTGGGTTGGCGGGGGGCATCGCGGTATTACCACCCCGATTTTATACAAGCTTTTATTTTAGAGGTTCGCGCTATTAAAAAAGTAAGGGAAGAGATGGGGCTTACTAATGTCTCGGTTATGGTGCCTTTCTGCCGGACACCCGAGGAAGGGAAGAAGGTTTTAAAAGTGATGAAAGATAACGGACTTAAAAAATCGGAAAGTCTTAAAGTTTATGTAATGTGTGAAATCCCCGATAACGTAGTTTTAGCGGATGATTTTTTGAAAGTTTTTGACGGAATGAGTATTGGCAGTAACGACCTAACCCAGTTGACGTTGGGGATGGACAGGGACGGTAATGAGCAGATCAGAAGTATTAGTAATGAAAACAATGAGGCGGTAAAATATTTGATTGCCGAGGTAATAAAAAAATGTAAGGCCCGGGGAAAATATATCGGGATTTGTGGTCAAGCCCCTTCTGATTATCCGGAGTTTGCCCAGTTTTTGGTCAAATGCGGGATTGAAAGTATTTCCTTAAACCCTGATTCTGTGATAAAAACTACTATAAAGATTTATGAGGAAGAACAAAAACATTAATGTCATCCCGTACTTGATACGGGATCTATATAATATGGATTCCGGGTCAAGCCCGGAATGACAGGATGAGATCAATGACAATTACTAATATTCAGTTAAATATAATTCCGGATTCCAGGGGTGAGGATACATTAGAGGCAGAGATAATCTCCGGGGAATATAGGGTTACAGCTTCTGTACCTTCCGGGAAAAGCAAAGGGAAAAACGAGGCTTTTGTTTTGGAACCTAAAAAGGCATTGGAAAAATTTACTGAAATTAAGTCCCAACTTTTGGAAAAAGATTTTTCCTCCCTGGAAGAATTTGATAATTTTTTAATCTCCCTGGACGGGACTCCGAAAAAGGAAAACCTGGGGGGGAATTTAATTTTGGTTTTAAGTTTAGGATTTACTAAACTTTTGGCAAAGGCAGACGGTTTAGAGTTATATGAGGAGATTGCTAAAATTTCCGGGGTAAAGGCCGAAAAGCTGCCTCTTTGTCTTTTTAATCTAATCGAAGGAGGGGTGCACATTCATCCTGCACCGAATGGTGCGGGATTGCCTTTCCAGGAATATCTTTATATCCCCCAGATAAATTCTCCTAAAGAAAGTTTGGCAGAGGTGATGTTGGTGATTAGAAGTTTAGGGGAGGAGATCCACCAAAAGTATGAACATTTAAGGCAAGGGGATGAGGGAGGGTATACAATCCCCTCAAATGATCCTTTAGTAGGTCTGGAGTTCTTGCAAGGCCAGGCCTTGCTGAGGCTTGCAAGGCCAGGCCTTGCTGAGAATTATAGGTTAGGTTTGGATGTGGCGGCCTCAACTTTTTTTCATGATGGTTTGTATTTAGTAGGGGATAAAACTATGACCAGTGAACAACTATTTTCTTACTACAAGCTACTAACTACTAACTACCAACTTCTCTCCATTGAGGACCCTTTTGCAGAAGATGACTTTGAAGGGTTTATAAATTTAACCCGGGAGTTGGGGGAAAAGGTTTGGATAGTGGGGGATGATATAACAACTACAAATCCGGAAAGTATAAAAATAGCCCATGAAAAAAATGCCATCAACGCCGTAATAATAAAACCTAACCAGATAGGGTCTGTCACAGAAACTATAAGAGCTGCCAACTTAGCCAAAAGCTTCGGCTGGAAAATTATTGTTTCCCATAGGTCAGGGGAAACCAAAGATACTTTCATTGCGGATTTAGCAGTAGGACTTGGGGCAGACGGCCTAAAATCGGGTTGTCCATTGCAAGAGGCTAGGCTGGTAAAATATCAGAGATTAGTGGAGATTGAGGAAAAATGGCATATTTAGTTTTAGTAAGACATGGGGAGTCGACTTGGAATAAGGTTAATGCCTGGACGGGGCTGACTGATATTAGCTTGGATGAAGAGGGAAGGGATGTTGCCAAAAAAGATGGGGAGCTTTTAAAAGATATTTCCTTTGATATAGCTTTCACTTCGGCTTTAAGAAGAGCACAACAAAGTTTAGAGGAGATTAAGGGTGTAGTAGGAGAGATATCAACCACAGAAGCCGCTGCTTTAAATGAAAGGGATTACGGGGACCTAACCGGGAAAAATAAGTTAGAGGTGGAGGAGATGTATGGAGAGGATCAATACTTAAAATGGAGGAGGGGTTGGGATGAACCTGTACCTAATGGAGAAACTTTAAAGGATGTTTACGGGAGGGCCGTGCCCTATTATCAGGAAAATATATTACCTGAACTAAAGACAGGGAAAAATGTTTTGGTAGTGGCACATGGGAATTCCCTTCGGGCTTTAATAAAATTTTTGGAAAATATTCCGGATGAAGAAATTCCTAATTTAGAAATAGAAACGGGGGGAATATATATCTACCAAATAGACCCTGAAGGAAAAATAATTTCTAAAGAAATTAAGAAAGACTAAATTATTTCTTCTCACACTTTTTTAGAAAAAGTGTGCAAAAACCCTTTTACAGGAAGTCGGCCTAAATTTGTCTCGTCGCTAGTCGGGGGAAAGTTTGCCCCCTCCGGCAGAGCCGGACCTCCCCCTGACATCAACTTCGACAAATTTTTAACGGCCTTTGTTCCAGTAAAAGAATAATAGAGTATTATCTATTGCCCGCTTGAAATAAAGGGCGTTAAGTGAGTGAGGGCTTGTTATTAGGGGGAGCCCGCATTTATGGCGGAGGGGGTGCCATCCCCCGATTTAACAAGCCCGAACGAATAGCCCGACTTTCTGCGGGCAGAGTTTGGGCGACTTTTCGGCAAAAGTCGCATAATAAAATTAAATAAATTAAGGGTTAACTATGTTTTGTGGAGTACCTGCTAAAACACCTTTAATATTATTTGTTGTTGTTTCCATTATAGATTCCTCTGCTTCTTTAGTATAAAAAGCCATATGGGGGGTGATTATCACATTAGGCAGGTCAATTAAAATATGGTTCTCCAAAACACTTTTGGCTTTTTCAGCATTTAACTTGCCGTTTGATAAAAGTTCTGCCTCCTCTTTCAACTCCCCTTCACTTTCCAAAACATCCAAAGCCGCCCCACCTAAGTGGTCTTGGGTTATAGCCTGGAAGAGGGCATCTGTTTCTACTACCGCCCCCCGGGAAGTGTTGACTAAAAGCGCCCCTTTTCTTATCAAAAAGATATTGTCTTTATTTATCAGGTGATGGGTTTCCTGGCTGTAGGGGACATGTATGGTAACAATATCGGCAGTTTTTAGAAGCTCCTGCAAAGGGAGATAACTAAAACCTAAGGAATTGGTAAGTTCCTGGCTTTGCCGGACATCAAACCCCACAACTTTCATATTAAAACCCTTGGCAATTTTGATAACGTTAGCCCCGATTTTGCCTGTCCCTATAACCCCCAAAGTTTTTTCATTTAAGTCAAACCCCCTAAAACCTTCAAAACTAAATTGGGAGGAAACCTTAAGCCGGTAGGTGGCTTGGGGGATATGGCGGGCTAAAGAAAGGATTAGGCCAAAGGTAAATTCGGCTACGGTGTGTGACCCATAAGAGGGGACATTAGAGACGGTTATACCCTTGTCCTTAGCATAGATAGCATCAATATTGTCAAAACCGGTAGCCCTGACGGCGATATGTTTTAGTTTAGGAAAAGAGTTGATAACCTTGGCAGTTACAGAAGATCCTACAAAGGTAGAAACCACTTCGAAGTCTGTTTGGGGTGGGATGGATTCTTCATCTAAAGGGGTCTTGAAAAAGGTTAAATCTATGCCCGGCAAGTTTTGGGAAAAATAATGTTCCTTCTCCTCGGAGATTTCAAAAAAGGCAGCTTTCATCTCTTATTCTATTATACAGGTTACCTTGATAATCTAGCTAGTATGAAAACATAGTGTTTGATTAAGCAATATTAAGCAAGATCTGGCAATATTAGGCAATATTTGGTAAAGTGGTTTTATGATCCAGATTCCTCCTTCTTATAAGGTTACTCCCAAGATGCTGGAATATATTTCCAAAATAGAAGCTAATTTACTTTTTCTTGCTTCGCTTAACCTACAGGAAATCCAAAAAGAAAGAATAAAGAGGGTTAGTATCCTAAAAAGCTCACTTTTTTCCGCCAGGATAGAAGGAAACAGTTTAACTTATGAAAAAGTCCAAGAAGAAGATGAAAACGATGAAAAAAAAGAGATTTTTAATATCTATAAAGCGGTAGAATTTCTGGAAAAAAGAAAACCTTCAGGGATTACCTTAAAGGAAGTTTCAGACTTGCATGCGAAGGTTTTGGAAGGCTTATCTCCCGACTGCGGGTGTTTCCGGAGTGAACCCAGTGCTATATTTAACCAGGCAGGGGAAGCTGTTTATATTACTCCGGCACCGGATAAAATCCCCAGTCTTTTAAAACAAATGCTTAAATTCAGTAATTCTAATGATGAAAAATTCCCTCTGATTAATGCCTTTATTTCCCATCTCGTTTTTGAAAAGATCCATCCATTTATTGACGGTAACGGGAGGGTAGGCAGGCTTTTAATCTTTGCCGTTTTAAAGAAAAATCAAAAATACCCCTTTTTTGTCCCTTTTGAAGAATATTTAGATGAGCATAGGGATGGGTACTACAACCATTTAGATAAGGGTTTAAAAAATACTGAAGAATATCTTCTGTTTATGCTGGAGGCTTTTTATGGGCAAACGGAAAAGCTAAAAAAGGATTTGGAAGCAGAGACAAAAGAAGGAACCCCTCTTTTAACCCCGAGGCAGGAGGAAATATTAAATATTATAAAAGACCAAAGGATAGTTTCTTTTGACCAGATCCAAAGAAGGTTTATGCAAGTCCCCAAAAGGACACTAAGCTTTGACCTTAAAAAGTTGATTGATCAAGGGTTAGTTGTAAAAATTGGTAAAACAAAGGGCAGTTTTTACCAGCTTAAACATAGGTAATTTGATGATACAATCTAGCCCCCCAATACTTGTCCTGAGCCCGTTTACCCTGAGTGAATTGAAGGGTCGAAGGATTTTCTCCTTATCCAAGTACTTGTCGTGAGCTTACCGAAGGACTAAAATGAGCAGGCAGATATGCCCAATAACAAACAGCCCACCACCTATATTTTTATTGATGAATCCGGTAAGCCGGAAGTTTTTTCCGCTAAGGGTGAAAATTTAGTAACCAAAGGAGTAGCCTCGAAGTTTTTGGTTTTGTGTGCAATTAGGTGTAGCAACCAACTGACTCTACAACAACAGGTTACTGATTTCAGAGCAACCCTTTTAAAAGATAGTTCACTTACAAAGATCTTCTCCGCAGCCTACACTTTAGATTCCTTTCATGCACAGACTGACTATCCAGAGGTAAAGGAGAGGTTCTACCGGTTTATTTCGACATTGGATATAAAAGTGGATGTCATAGTTATCGACAAGCTTAAAAGCTATTTAACACTGCAAGAAAATCCGGGAAGGCTTTATGGTGTTATGGCAGGGCAATTACTAAAAAATATTTGTCATCAAGCAGAAGAGACTGAAATTATCTTTTCTCGGAAAGATAGTAAATATAAATTAAGGCTAGAACTGGAAGTTGAAGCAGAGCAGGTACGTCTTGGGTATATTCAACAGCACCCTAATTTAAAGCCTAGTTTAAAAGTTCAGTATTATCATAATCCCCATTACAGCCATGGTGGTTTACAGATTGCTGATTATGTAGCCTCTGCTGTTTATCAAGTATTTGAGAGAAATAATAGACAATGGTATGAAATTATCAAAAATAAGATTGGGAAAATACAGGATATCTGCAACAAAAAATACTTCACTCGAAGCAATCCGCTTTAACTATCTAATAAAAGAAGTGCGAACTTCGCACGTTTCATTAAGCGAACTGCTCAAAATGAAGTATTAAACGTATAATAACATGGAATTGTAAGAGTATCAACTGTGATGAAGGGGTACTTTGTATAGCAAATTTTGTCAGAAGCAGGCCACAACAAAGTAAGACTGACTATACCCTCGGATTTAGCATATGGTTCAAGGGGAGCAGGGGGGGGTTATTCCTCCCAATGCCACCCTCATCTTCGACCTCGAACTCCTGGAAATTAAATAACTCCCAATCTTATTTTGTGATTATAGTGTTGAGCCTATCGAAGTGCTAAAATTTATCCATGTTTATCTACCTTGATGAAAGTGGAAACTTAACCAAAAGTAATGGTAAATACTTTCTTGTGGCCTCCTTTACTGTGGGTGATCCTAAAAGGATTGCCAAGGCGTTCAGGAAATGGCAAAAGAGCAAATTCCCGAGAAAGCTCAAATCCCAGCCTGAGGTAAAGTTTAATGATTCTCATCTTACTGATGATCTTCGAATAAGCACACTTAAATTCCTAGCTAAGCAGGACGTACGTATTTTTTATACTTACCTCAATGTTACCAACATACCTAAGGAATATAGAGGGAAAGAAGGATCAATAAAAACTGGACATCTATATACTCAAATTGTAGGAGATACACTTAATCTTTATTTACCCATTACTGAAACTGAATTCAGAGTTTTCAGAGATCAGCGTATTTTAAAAGGAGTTATTCTGAAAGATTTTAATGAACATTTAATGACTCAACTGCTACCTCAACTGCCGGCTAAAACTATCATTCAGATACAAGCTATGGACTCAACTACAAGCGCTCAGATTCAGGTAGCTGATTGGATATGCGGAGCATTAGCCAGATATCATGAAAAGAAACCTCAGGGAAAAGAGTTTTACAATATCCTGAAGAATAATATTATCAAAGAAGAAGAACTATTTTCTGATTACTGGACAAAGAAATGGGAGAAATAAATCCAAAAAAAAGGAGCGGTGGTGCTAGCTGTGGTGTTCCTAAGCTGAAAACGAGTGTACCACTCGTGAGGACTTAGGCACAGACTAGTATATTAGTACCAGCTCCACTACGTAATATACCAAATCTAAAGTTAAAATGCAACTGCATCGGGATGAAGGGGTAATAGGCATGCAGGTAGGCGGAAAAAGAAGGCTAACAATACCTTCGGATTTGGGCTATGGTTCAAGTGGAGCAGGAGGGGTGATCCCTCCCAACGCCACCCTGATTTTCGAACTAGAACTGCTGGAAATTAAATAACTCCACACACTAGCCCCCCATACTTGTCCTGAGCCCGTTTACCCTGAGTGAACCGAAGGGTCGAAGGATTGTTTTCTCCTGGTCGAAGGTCTAAAATAACAGACAAGACAAGATGGAATTATGATATGAAAATTATTTTTATTGCAGGCCCTTATTTTAGTGACGGAGATCCAAAGAAAATTGAGAAAAATATTCGTGATGCTGAAAAATACCAAATAGCTTTAGCTAATCATGGTATAGGATTTTTTTGTGCTCATAATCATACAGAACATTTTGAACAAAAAGCTAACGCTTCGGAAAAATTCTATAAAGGAATGGACATGTTAATTTTACAAAGAGTGGCTGATGCAATGATTGCCATCCCAGGGTGGGAAAATTCTTCAGGGGCCAAGAATGAGGTATCTTGGGCAAAAGAAAATAGCTTAAAAATATTTTTTCCAAAATCTATTGATGATTTAGATAAGGTTATTATGTGGGCTAAGCGATGAAGAACATTGAAGAACTAACCAAGAGAATAATTGCTTTTAGAGATGCTCGGGATTGGAAACAATTTCATAACCCAAAAGATTTAGCTTTGTCTTTGGTTTTGGAAGCAGCAGAGGTAATGGAGCATTTTCAATGGAAGAATAAGGAAGAGATGGAAAAATATGTTGAAACTAACAGAGAAGAAATTGGCGAGGAATTGGCCGATGTTTTGTATTGGGTACTTTTGATGAGTCACGATTTAAACTTAGATGTGCTTGATGCACTGGAAAGGAAAATGAAAAAGAACGAAGAGAAATATCCAGAAGATAAAGCTAAAGGGAAGCACGCTAAATATAACAAATTATAATATATGGCGTTAATATATAAATCAGATAGCGCTACTTTTCTAAAGGATATTAGAGAAAACAGATTGACAAGTATAATGGCCGATGCTTTTAAGGCCTCTTTTGTTAGAGAAGTTGGTGCTAGTGAAGAAAACTCGTGGCGCAACTCTTTGCCAAAGATAAAAGATCTGATTGAAATAGCTGATTTAAAAGATATTAACATTGCTCTTGAATACGAAATTCCCTATAACCAAAGTAGAATTGATTGTTTGCTGTTTGGCAAAGATGAATCTAATGAGGACAACATAGTCCTAATAGAGTTAAAACAATGGGCTAGTGTTAAACCACTCGAAGATGTAGGTAATTTTGTTGAAACTTATATAGGTGGAAATAGTAGGATTGTTCCTCATCCTGCGCAACAGACCAAGGGTTACGATGGCTATTTAAAAGATTTTGTTGCTGAATTTGAAAAAAAGGAGCCATTAATTTTATTTAGTTGTTCTTATTGTCATAATTACAAAAAGACCGAAGGTGAGGGTCTCTTCGCTCCAATTTACGAAGAGATTATTAGAGATTACCCGATTTACACGGAAGGCGACACACTCTTTTTAGCTAAAAAAATTAAATCTTTGCTATCTAAAGGCGATGGTTTTGAGGTTTTTAATCGCTTTATGCAGAGTGAAATAAAACCTTCCAAAAAATTATTAGAAAATGTATCAAAAATAATCTCAAATGAAGCTGTTTTTTCCTTGCTAAACGAGCAGTTGGTGGCAAAAAATTTGATCTGGTCAAAAATCGGAAAAACACAAAAAGGTAATAGCAAGGCGGTTATAATTGTGCATGGCGGACCAGGCACTGGTAAATCAGTAATAGCATTAAATCTTTTAGCAGAGGCAGCGAAAAAGAAAATTAAGGTCTTCTACGCTTGTAAATCTAAACCTTTCATTAGCGGCTTGTCTAATTTAGTGGGTCGTGATGCAGAAAGATTAATCTCAAATTTAAATCGATTTATTCCTTCCAAAGTTAAAGAAAATAGTGGTGATTTAGTCTTGATAGATGAGGCTCATAGGATTGGCAAGACAAGTAATAATCAATTCACTAAAGCCGACGACAGAACGGAAATGCCCCAAATTGATCAAATTGTTAGATTTGCTAAAACATCTGTTTTTTTTATCGATGACTTGCAAAATATTCGGTCATTAGAAATTGGGAGTGCTGAGTTAATTAGAGAAACTGCTAAAAAGTTTAATTGCTCAATTGATGAAGTCAGGTTAGAAACGCAATTTAGATGCATGGGGTCAAATAATTATTTAACGTGGTTAGAATCAGTTCTTGGTTACACTGAAAGCCAATTATCTCTTTCTGACTCAGAAAAATTCGACTTTAAAATATTCAATACACCTCAAGAACTTTATAACGTCCTTCTTGAAAAAGAAGTGGAAGGTATAAAAAATAATCCTAATAAGGGTAATTTTTCCCGTATAGTGGCTGGCTTTTGTTGGCCTTGGTCGCAAAAATTAGACGCAAATGGTGAACTGGTAAAGGATGTTGTGATAGGTGAGTTTGCTATGCCATGGGAAACCCATGATAAAGTTACTCCACCCAAAGGCTATGCTAAATGGTATGAATGGGCATACAAACCTGAGGGTATTAAGCAAGTTGGCTGTATTTATACTGCTCAGGGATTTGAATTCGATTATATAGGGGTAATCATAGGTAATGACTTAAAATATAATCCAACCACAGACAGACTTGAGGGTGATATTACTGCCACCGCCGACCCAATGCTAAGAAGATACAAGGATAATTTTGATAAGTATGTAAAAAATATTTATCGTGTTTTAATGTCGCGAGGAATGAAAGGGTGTTACATTTATTGCACCGATTCAGGGACGCAAGAATATTTTAAAAAGAAGTTTAACACAAGAAGCACAAAAGACAGTGTTTATAAGAGTATTGACGATGGTATTTCGGTGGTCACCGATAGTTGATATGAATAACCAATTGATTGCCAAAAAACATAAAGACGAAGGTCACAGAAAAAGATTAAGAGAAAGGTTTTTAGAGTCCGGATTGGATAGTTTTTTGGATTACGAGGTTATTGAGTTACTTCTTTCTTTAAATACACCGCGCAAGGACTGCAAACCGATGGCTAAAGAAGCTATTAAAAAATTTAATGGTATAGTTGGGGTACTTGATGCGCCAATTGACGAACTTATGCAAATATATGGGATTGGACCATCAAATGCAATTGGGGTAAAAATTTTTCAGAATATTTTGCAAATATATGCAAAAGAAAAAATTAATTTAAAAAAAGAATTAAATAACCCACAAATGTTGTTTGAATTCCTTAAGGAGAGGATAGGGAAGGGGAAAAAGGAGCATTTTGCCATTTTATTCTTTGATACAAGAAATAAACTGCTAGCAAATAGTGTTTCTGTAGGTTCTCTAAATGCAAGTATTGTGCATCCACGAGAGGTATTTAGTGATGCAGTACTAAAGAGCGCATCTTTTGTTATTGTAGCTCACAATCATCCTTCGGGTGATCCAACGCCATCAGAAGAGGACATTATTACAACAAAGAGATTGATTGAAGCGGGTAGGATTTTAGGCATATCCGTACAAGATCATATGATAGTTACCAGAAACAGCTATTTTAGTTTTAAAGAGCAAGGACTTATTTAATTATTTGTAATGAAAATTCAGGATGATATTTTTAGCTATCGAGAGATGTGCGATGCGGAAGGTAAGCAAGTTCTTCAGAGAGGGATGAATTTCAGACTAAATCCATCCTATTCACTTATCCTCATGTCACAGCGTGCCAATGCTCCTTATAAAGATAAGGTTTATCCAGACGGTATTACTATTGAATATGAGGGTCATGATGTTACAAAAAGTCAAAACCAAATCCCAAAAAATATAGATCAACCAGAAAAACTACCATCAGGCAAGTTAACACAAAATGGGTTATTTGCTAAAGCCGTTAAAGCTTACAAGAAAGATAGGACTGAGCCAGAATTAGTAAAAGTTTATGAAAAAATTTTAGACGGCGTTTGGTCGTTAAAAGGTTATTTTGGTTTAATAGACTATAAAATTATAAATGACGGAAAACGAGATGTCTTCCGATTTATCTTGCAATTGGCAGACAACCCTAAAACTAAAGCATTGGTCGGTAAAATTGTATTAGAGCATAATCGGTTAATCCCGTCTGAGGTTAAAAAGGAGGTTTGGAAAAGAGATAAAGGGCAGTGTGTGCTTTGTGGAGAAACAGAAAACCTACATTTTGATCACGATCTGCCTTTTTCTAAAGGTGGTACAAGTTTAACAACTAAGAATATTCGGCTACTTTGCATAAAACATAATCTCCAAAAGTCAGGAAAGATAGAATAAAAATGGCGAGTAGATTTATAAAAAATTTGCAATTTTATTGAAAGGAGTATACTCGCCATGAGTACTAGAGTACAACTACTATTAAAGATTAAGACCATATATAATCAAGTCATGACTGAGCCACGCAGTTGGTTTCAAAAAGCGTTTATCGAGATATATGGTGCTTTTGGTTTACCAGGGCTATTTCCATTTATAGGAGGACTAGTATTATTAGTTTTTCTCCCTTTTCAATCTAATGTTGAATCTCAGAAAGTGTATGGAATTTTAGGACTAATATTAATGAGTATAAGTGTTTTAATTTACAAGATTAGATCGGATAGGGTTACAAAAATTGAGCTAGGTTTAATTAATATGACAACGGAAACAAATAAAAGATTAGCAGAGCAAACTGCAAAAACCATGTCAATAAAAGAAAGACAGGACCTCCTACAAAAAATTAGACAGATTAATAATGATACTGCAAGAAATATTTCAACAAATAAAATTGAGAAGTAAGGTTTATTCTATTTGCACCATAACATCCAATGATTGCTTGAGACCTACATTCAAGGTTGAATCGCAACCCCTCCCATTTGTAGCTCTCTAAAGAATACCTCTTTTGGGGTGTAAAATCCAAGACACTTTCTGGGTCTATCGTTTATCTCCTCTACGATCTCATCCAAATCTTGCTGGGTAAGGGTGGAAAAGTCAGTTTTCTTAGGCAGGTAGCGTCTTATTAATCCATTATGGTACTCATTGGTGCCTCTTTGCCAGGATGAGTATGGGTCACAAAAGAAGGTGCTTATTCCAAGCTTCTTAAGCTTTGTGTGCAAATGATTTTCCCGTCCGTTGTCCAGTGTCACTGTTTTTCTGGCATGGGTAGGCAGGGGTGAGAAGATCTGAATTTGGGCTTTAACTGCCTCCGGTGAATCAATTCTTAGTACTTTCCGGGCAGACAGAAACCTTGACTTTCTTTCAACCTCAGTATGAATTCCATTCTGATGTGCTTTTCCCTCAACAGTATCACCCTCCCAATGACCAAACTCTTCCCTGGTTTGGACAACCTCTGGCCGGAGGTGGATTGACACTCTATCTGGAACCCTTCCTCTGTGCACCTTCCTGCCATGCCTCCTTTTCCTGATCTTTCTCTTCCAAGGCAGATACTCCCAAAACATTCTGTGCTTATACTCCTGAGAGTAGATGAAGGAGTAGATAGCCTCCGGAGAGACCCTCATCCGGATATTATTCCTAAATACCAGCTTCATCCTGCCTGATATCTGTTCGGGACTCCAGCCACGCATTAACCTGGTAACTGTCCACCTAAAAACCTCCTTATTCTTTAAAGGATGCCTTTTTGCCTGCCAAAGACTTCCGTTTGACAGCTTTAGCTTGGGCATGAATAGCCACGTAATATTTACCCTCAAAAGAGTTTCTTTTTATCTCCCGTCCTATGTTTGATACATGCTTTCCCAGCCTCTTTGCAATCTCACCGTTTGAAACGCCCTGGGAATGCCAAAGGGCAATCGAATCGCGTTGACAATCAGTAATCTTCCTGTGTTTTATGTTTTCTCACCCCCTTTGTATTCTACCTAAGGGGGTTGCGATTCGATTTAGAACTTACGAG
>Ga0209542_10001740_pt1 | contig 50579 bp, 47 predicted proteins | sample RifCSPhighO2_01_FD_184028 | JGI IMG/M metagenome (GOLD analysis project Ga0209542, IMG submission 184028) | Soil microbial communities from Rifle, Colorado - Rifle CSP2_plank highO2_0.1 (SPAdes) (version 2) | ecosystem: Environmental > Terrestrial > Deep subsurface > Rock core/Sediment ...
AAAGGGTTTTCCACGCTCCGCGTGGCTCGTCGTTTGCCAATACAATTCTATGAATAATCAAACCAAAAAGTTTTTCATATATACTCGCAAGTCTACGGACGACAAAGACAGACAAGTCCGCAGTATTGCTGACCAACTAAGTGAGTTAAAAGATTTAGCATTGAAAGAACAACTGGAAGTGCTAGATATCTTTGTCGAGAAACAGACCGCCAAAATACCAGGTCGTCCTGTGTTTAATGAAATGATGGAGCGTATGGAAAAAGGCGAAGCATCTGGTATTTTGGCGTGGCATCCCGATAGACTTGCTAGAAACTCGGTAGATGGAGGAAAAATCATCTACCTCGTTGACACTGGCGTAATTTCAGAAATGAAATTTCCAACTTTTTGGTTTGATCCGACACCGCAAGGAAAATTCATGCTCTCAATCGCTTTTTCGCAATCCAAGTATTATGTGGACAATTTGAGCGAGAATATCAAGCGCGGACACAGAAACAAAGTGAAGGAAGGGATATGGCCTCAAATGTCTCCGATTGGATATGTGAATGAGAAAGGAAAAGGCATTGTGCCACATCCCGAACTTTCGATTTTGGTGAAAAAGACATTTGAGGCATATGCAACTGGAAACTTCACTTTACGGGAAGTCCGCGACAAATTTAACGCGCTTGGATTGAAGCGAAAAAGCGGCAGAGAGCTTGCGGTGTCGAATTATCAAAAACTTCTCAAAAATCCTATCTACACGGGTCTGATGAGGTATAACGGAGAGATTTTTGAGGGAAAGCACGAACCGATTATTTCAAAGAAACTTTTTGATTCCGCCCAAGAAGTGATGAGCCGAAAATCTAAACCGCATAGCAAAGGATTAAAGCCATACATCTATCGCGGATTTTTCCGTTGCGGAGAATGTGGTTGTTTCATTACCACCGAGCAACAAAAAGGTCACAACTATTTGCGGTGTACCAAACGGAAAAATCCTTGTACCCAAAGATATGTCCGTGAGGAGCTCATCACTTCTCAAATTCAAGAGGAAATCAAAAAAGTTTCTTTGCCTCTCGATTGGACGGAATGGATGATTGCCGAAAATACCAAAGATCGGCAATCCGAAGTCCAATCGAGTACGCTTTTTGCGGATTCTATTAAAGCCGACATTTCTCTTTTGGATTCAAAGATAGAGAAGCTGATGAGTGCCTATCTCGAAAGTGCCTTGTCGCTTGAAGAATATCGCGAAGCTAAAAACAAGTTGGTTAATCAAAATCAGCTTCTCAAAGAGAAATTATCGGCTTTTGAGCAAAAAACGAATAATCGGTTCGAACTTACCGAAAAGTTTTTGAAATACAATATGGAATTGGCAAACGACCGAACAAATGAGGAAAATACTCATTTGTTCAAAAAAGTCGGTTCGAACTTTTTAATTAAGGATCGAACCGTACTTTTTGAGCCACGCGGAGCGTGGAAAACCCTTTTGGATTCTGAATTCGGCGGGGGGAATGCCTTAGTGTCGCGCCTTCGGCGCGACCCTGCTTTGTCCGTTTCTTCTGATTCCGAATTTTGGCGGAGAGGGGGAGATTCGAACTCCCGATACCTTGCGGTATGCCGGTTTTCGAAACCGGTGCTTTCGACCACTCAGCCACCTCTCCTTGCGGACGGGCCTTACGGACCGTCCCTTCGGAAAGCCGCTATTGCGGCTATCCGGCGAAGCGGTGCGAGGCACCACTCCCGCAACATCCGGAATGGATGTCGCAATGATCTGACTTTGGACAAAATAGCACACTTTTGAATAACGAAAAAATGCGCTAAACTATTGACGATTCCCAAGTTTGCAGGGTTTGCCCTGCGGAGCCTTGGCGAAGCAGGGCCCTATCGTCTAACGGTTAGGACACATGCTTTTCAAGCATGGAACCCGGGTTCGATTCCCGGTAGGGTCAAAATGCATAAGTCCGTTGCCGTATTGAAACGCGACAAGCGCTTCGCGCCGCTTATCAAAAAGCACGGAACGCCGGACTTGATCCGAGGGAAGAACCCTTTCCAAGCGCTTGTGCGCTCTATAATCCATCAGCAAGTCTCGGGCGCGGCAGCGCGGACGATACACGAACGTTTTGTGTCACTATTTCCCAAAGGGAAATTCCCTACCCCAGAAATGGTGCGCGCAATGCCGATCGCAAAAATGCGCGCGGCGGGGCTATCGGGTCAGAAAGCTTCGTATATCAAAGACCTCGCCGATAAATTTTCTGACGGGACTATCAAGCACCGCTCGCTTCACAAAATGGAAAGCGCAGATATCGTCGAAAACCTCACGCAAGTAAAAGGAGTCGGCGTCTGGACCGTGCACATGTTCCTCATCTTTACACTCGGCCGCCCCGATGTACTTCCGACCGGCGACCTCGGCATTCGCAAAGGTTTCCAAATTCTCTACAAGCTCACCGATTTGCCGGACCACGCACGGATGGAAAAACTTGCAGCGCCGTGGCGCGCGCACGCTTCTACTGCATCGTGGTACCTTTGGCGCGTGGCAGATGAAGCGAAGCGGCGGAAATAGCGCCTTCGCGCAAGACGACCAGCTCCAGCTCCGCCCCCGAGAGATCAACGACGGTCGAAGGAGCACGCTCAGGTAATTCCCCCGCATCTATGACGAGGTCCAACATTCCAATATTCTCAAGAATGTTGGAATGTCCTAATTGCGTAAGTATTTTTTCAGGCGAACGCTCCGGCTTTTCTCCGCTTTTGTTCGCGCTGGTCGCAGTCACCGGCGTACCCAAGGCGCGTGCGAGCGCAATACAAAATTGATTATCAGGAACGCGGAAGCCAAACGTTGGTATCCCCCGCATGATGCCGGTGTCGAAGTCTTTTCTTTTTTTCACGATGAGGGTTACCTTGCCCCCGAACTCTTGTGCGAGCATCCGCGCGTCTTCGCCGACCTCGCCGTATCGTGCAGCCATGTCGAGGTCAGATACGATAGCGTGTATCGGCTTCCCCTCATCCCGCCCCTTTATCAGCTTGACCTTGGCGACCGCCTCGTCCGAAAGCGCGTTCGCGCCGAGTCCGTAGAGCGTGTCGGTCGGGTAGAGGACGACGCCGCCCGCGCGCAGAATTCCCGCCGCGCGGGCGGCGCATTCCCCCATGGTATTGCCGTTGAGCTTGATAATCTCCATATGCTATAGTTATACCTATGGTTAAGAAAAAAGAAAATGAATTTGAAAAACTTGCCCGATTGATCAAAGAGGAAGGCGAGGATATTCGGACAGAGCTGAAGCAAGAACTCGGCAACAAGATCGATAAACTCGAACGGCGTATGGACGAACGATTCACGGGCATTGAACGACGTCTTGACGAGACGATACAACCTCAACTCGACGGACACGCGCGTCGGATAAAGGTACTTGAGATCAAAACAGCCCGAACCCATTAGGAAGTGGCGTTCGTTATTCTTTTTGCTACACTAATCCCGCTGCGCGGTTAGCTCAATTGGTAGAGCGCGTCTTTGACGTAGACGAGGCAGCAGGTTCGAAACCTGCACCGCGCACAGTACTAAGTAATAAGATTTCCCCCCTTCTCGTCAACATCCTTCATGTTTAGGATTTGAGCACTTAAGATATCCCGCTCCGCGTGAATTGTTTCGGGAGAAAAATAACGGACAAAAATATCATCTTTGAAATTATTCTTTTCGGATTTCTGTTTCGGATCATGCGGGTGCATTGCCGCAAGTATTCTAAGAGACCCTTTACCGTACGCCTTCTCAATGCCTCTTAGATGCATCTTCGTCCCCAAAAATACGCCTCGCGCGATGTCTTTCCAAAATAACTCCGCAGCATACGGATTGTCGGGCTGCAGTGTCTTCGACGCATGCGCGATAATCTTGTTGAGAACAATTCTCTCTCGCGTATAGCCGTCATTTGCAGGGTGGTTCAATATCCTTAGTCTCTCATCCTCAGGAATCGAGTCCGCGTAGTCCTCTATTGCTTCGCGTGTCATGCGCTCGGTAACAGCCTCGTTGAAACCGACCATGAGTTCTCCTTCAGCCCCGCGGTGTGTTTCGTAACCTGCCTTCACAAGGTAATCGATAGCAATGTTTGTTGGCGTCGACCTGTCGGGTGAAATGGCAAGTCTCTTTTCCCGAATTGCAAGCGCATGGAAGAATTCGTGCGAGAGATCGTGAATCAAGACTTGAGAAGCGTTCTGATCGTCCAGTCTATGGTCGAGTACGATATTTCCTAGCAGATCGGCGGATGCGCGTCGGTAATATTTCTTTGTATTCCCGTGTTCGACTACTTGGGATATTCCATCTTTTGCAAGAAGAATATCTTTATCTACATCAATATCGAGCGCTATGTCAAGATTAAGATACCCACGCAAATATGAGGTATCAATTTCCCTGCACTGGTTTGCGGTTTTAATAAATTCTTGACTTTTCGTCACCTCTTCAATGGGTGCCTGTTTAGCCGCATACCCTTCATCAATGAACTTATCCCAGATAATATCCTGCGCTTTCGTGATTTCCGGTCTCATCTTACGTTCGACTCTTTCCATAAGCGTCCATCTTAACACTCATCATTTCATCGCGCCTTTACATTCATCCAAAAACCTATCGAACGCGGCCATCAGCTCTTTGAGGGCCGGTGGCTGCTCTCCAAAATGGAAATCGTCGACCGAGCGGATCGGTAGGATTTTTGAGGACGTGCTTGTGATGAACGCGCCGTCATATTCGGAGAGATTGGACAGGCGGATATCCTTTTGCACAATCTCAAATCCATTCTCCGCGGCAACTTTGAGCGCCATCTTTCTTGTCACGCCGAGCAGAATGCTTTTTTCGTCGGGCGAGAAGAGGGTCTTGCCTTTTCCTCCAGAGGAGGATCCGCCTCCGGCGGATATACAGAAAAAGTTAGTCCGTGTCCCCTCGGTAATGCGTCCTTCCCTATCTATGAGAAGCGCGTCGTATGCTCCGGCTTCTTTTGCCTTGCGGTAGGCAAGATAGCTCTGCAGCATATTGAGGGTCTTTGCATGCGGGAATGCGCGTTCGTACTCGTACGTAATAACAGCAACACCGTCGCGATACAATTTTTTATCCGGAAAGAGGGGATTCAAGCAGAGAATATTGAGCGTTGCCTGCCCACCTGCCCTGAGCGAAGTCGAAGGGCCGATGAGTAATATTTTTACGTTGCACGTCTCGACCTCGTTCTTTTCCAGAAGCTCCGCAATGGATTTTGATACCATCTCTCGGGAAAACGGGTGCTCGAGACCGATGATACGCGCTGACTCCATGAGGCGCTCAATATGATCTTCAACAAAGTATGCAACGTTGTTTGCGACACGAATGCTTTCGTACACGCCAAAGCCATACGTATATTCGATATTGGCCAGCGGCACAATCGCCTGTTCGATGGGCAATATGTCCCCGTTACGCGAAAAGTATTTGAATTCCATATCTTTGGTCTACTGATCTTGAAGAAATCCGCCCGCTTGATGCGCCCAAAGTTGTGAGTAAATGCCGCCTCCCGCGACGAGCCGCTCATGCGTCCCCTCTTCGACGATCTTCCCACTATCAAGCACAATGATCCGATCCATCTCGCGCAGGGTCGAGAGGCGGTGCGCGATGGCGATCACGGTCTTGCCTTTCATGAGCTCGCGGAGTGCCTTTTGGATCTCGACCTCGCTTTCACTATCGAGTGCGGAAGTCGCTTCGTCGAGGAGGAGTATCGGAGCATTTTTGAGGATGGCGCGTGCTATCGCGATGCGCTGACGCTCACCGCCGGAGAGCTTGATCCCGCGCTCGCCGACCATAGCTGCATACCCTTGAGGCAGTCTGGATATGAAATCGTGCGCTTGCGCGAGCTTTGCCGCCCCGATGATCTCTTCTTCCGTCGCACGAGGATTTCCGTACGCGATATTCTCGCGAATCGTGCGGTGGAAAAGGAGTGGTTCTTGCGGCACGACCGAGATCGCGTTTCGGAGACTTTCCTGCGTTACCGTGGCTATATCGGTATCGTCGATCGTGATCGAACCCGATTCAAGGTTGTGGTGACGCATGATGAGTCGCACGAGGGTTGATTTGCCGGCTCCCGAACGACCAACGACACCCACGCGCTGCCCGGCAGGAATGACAAGCGTGAGGTCTTTGAACACGATGTTGTCGGCATACGAGAAGGTAACGTTGTGGAAGGCGAGGACGCCCCCAACGACCTGAAGCTCTGCCGCGTTCGGCTCATCGGGAATTTCATGCGGCTCGATGATCTCTTCGAGGCTTTCGCGGATCTCGCCCCAGACCTCGGCAAATTTGTTGAAATTCGAACCAAGTGATTGCAAAAGACCCTCGATCCTGAAAATAATCGTAAGGACAAGAACGATATCTCCGAGCGAGAGGGCACCGAAACGCGCGAGCGCGACCGTGGTAAAGACCATCGCACTCCCGAAAATGACGAGCAAGACACTATTGAGAATGCGGGTCCACTCCCCAAAATACCAGCTTTTCAGGTGCGCTCTCCGGCGGTCGTCGGTCGCACCCTTAAGGCGTTCGATTTCAAACTCGCGGCGCGCGTATTCCTGCATCGCGCTCACGTTGGTCAGCAAGTCAACGGTGGCACCGTTGAGGACAGTCTCGAGATCATGTGCGCGCGCCGCGAGCGGGACCCGCCGATAGCCGAGGTACACATTGACCAAGAGGATGAGGACGACCCATACAAAAAATATCCATGCGACGAGTGGGCTCACAAGATAGACAATGGTGAAGCTTACGATAACGTTGACCCCGAGTTCGAGAAATTCCCACAAAAAGACGTCGACGACTTCTCGCATGCCGGTCGCTGCATGCCGGATCTTGTTCATGATGGAACCGGCAAAACGATCCGAAAAATACGCGCGGCTATGCAGTGTCACGTATGACGTGAGGGCGTAGCGCGCGGTTGCCGCAGCCCCCGTCGCCCACCTCGCTCCGGCAAATCCGGAGATGCGCCAGAAGAACTTCGCAACGGCCAGCAAAAAAATGGATGTACCCGCTGCAAAGACAAGCTCATCGTACGAACCTCCCTGCACGAAAGATATGGCGGCGTCAGCGATCAATTTGAATACATAAGCGACGCTGGCAGAGAACGCATTACCCAGAGTTGCACACACGATAGCAAAAACCGCCGCTTGCCAGTGCGGCTTTGATGCAAAGAGAAAAAAACGAAGGGGATTTCTTGTCGTCAGCAGATCATCACGCCACATAGAGTTCATAGAAACATAATGGTATAACGTCCGATATGAAAGTACTAGGAATCGAGACGTCCTGTGATGAAACGGCTGTCTGCCTCATCGAGGCGGAAGGGGATTTTGGACCAACTTTTTCATGGAAGATGCTCGGCAACGCGCTGCTTTCGCAAGCAAAACTACACGAGCAATACGGCGGCGTATTCCCCAACCTCGCCAAGCGTGAGCATGCGAAAAATCTTGTCCCCCTTCTGTCCCAATGCCTTCCCAAGCTCCCTCTTTCCCATGTTGGGTTTACGAAACCCAACATTGAGAATCTGCGGAAAATTCTGGAACGGGAGCCGGAACTTCTGGATCAACTAATCCCCCTCCTCGAACAGCACGGAAGGCCTGATGTCGACGTAATTACGGTCACCTATGGCCCCGGGCTCGAGCCTGCGCTTTGGGTCGGTATCAACTTTGCAAAAGCACTTTCGCTTGTGTGGAATATTCCCATTGTCGCCGTCAATCATATGGAGGGACACGTCATTATGTCGATGATGGGACATTCCAACATTCTTGAGAATGTTGGAATGTCCGGAAAACTTAACGTGTTCGAATTTCCAGTACTCGCGCTGCTTATTTCCGGCGGTCATACCGAACTCGTGCTCTCAAAGACTTTTGGCGAATACCGGCTCATCGGGCAAACGCGCGACGACGCCGCGGGCGAAGCATTCGACAAAGTGGCACGCCTCCTCGGACTCGGCTACCCCGGCGGGCCAGAGATCTCCCGTCTTGCGGCCGAAGCGCGAAATGACAACCTCGTCGCCGACTTCAAACTCCCCCGCCCGATGTTGAGTGATGACAACTTTGATTTTTCATTCTCCGGCCTCAAGACGGCAGTCCTTCGGCTCGTTGACGGCAATCAATTGCTCGAGGATGATAAGAGAAAAATCGCACGTGAATTTGAAGATGCGGTCGCAGAAGTGCTTGTCGCAAAGACCCTTCGCGCCGTGGAGGCCTATGGGGCCAATACCGTCGTCGTGGGCGGCGGCGTTTCCGCCAACAAACACATCCGAAGTGAACTCGCTGCGAAGCTCGAGACTATCGGCGCGAAGTTGCTCGTCTGCCCTCCCGAATTATCGACCGACAACGCCATCATGATCGCTCTCGCAGGCTACTTCCATACTCTCAATAAAGACTTCGCCGACCCCGCTACGCTGAGGGCAACAGGTAACCTCAAGCTCGCCTAAAAACCCAAGTTTCTGCTAAGATGTCCCGATGGAGCCTTCTAAAGTGCCGGAACCATTCCTCAAGCCCTACAACCCCGCGCAGCAGGAGCCGAAGATGCTCGCGCTCTGGGAGAAGAGCGGCTATGCCAATCCGGATGTTTGTATCGAGAAAGGCATTACGAAGGCTGACGCCGAACCCTATTCAATAGTATTACCCCCACCCAATGTAACGGGCACCCTTCACATGGGCCACGCCGCAATGCTCGCTATCGAGGACATTCTCATCCGATACCACCGCATGCGCGGATACAAAACGCTGTGGCTCCCCGGCACTGATTCGGCGGCCATCGCGACGCAGTCGAAAGTCGAGACCGATATCTACAAAGCGGAAAAAAAGACGCGGCATGATCTCGGCCGCGAGGAGCTGATGAAGCGCATCGATGCGTTCGTCGAAGAAAGCAAGGCCACCATCATCAACCAGACAAAGAAGATGGGCTCAAGTCTCGACTGGAGCCGCTACGCCTATACAATGGACGACAAACGCTACGCGGCCGTGATGGAGGCCTTTGTGCGCATGTACGATGCGGGCCTCATCTACCGCGGCGATCGCATTGTGAACTGGGATCCCAAATTGCAAACCACCGTCTCCGACGACGAAATAGAGTACGTGGAACAAAAAGATGCGTTCTACCATTTCAAATACGGCCCATTCGACATCGGGACAGTGCGTCCCGAGACCAAATTCGGCGACAAATACGTGGTGATGCATCCTGATGACGCGCGGTACAAAGAATACACACACGGGCAGACGATCGAGCTCGAATGGATCAACGGCCCCATCACTGCGACAATCATTAAAGACGCGGCGGCTGATATGGCATTCGGCTCGGGTGCCATGACGATCACACCCGCGCACTCCGGCATCGATTTCGAGATAGCTTCTCGGCACAAGCTCGACATCGAACGCGTAATAGATGACCGCGGCATCCTTCTCGACATCGCCGGAGAATTCAAAGGTCAGCACATCAAGAAGGCGCGCCCGCTCATCGTTGAGAAGTTGCGCGCCAAAGGCCTCATCGCCAAAGTCGACGAAGGATACGTCCATAACGTGGCGACCAACAGCCGTGGTGGCGGCATCATCGAGCCGCAGATAAAGCGGCAGTGGTTTATTGACGTAAACAAAGAGGTGAAATTCCCCGATGGAACAACAAGCTTGAAACAGAAAATGCGGGAGGCTGTCTCCTCCGGAGACACAAAGATAATGCCCGAGCGTTTTGAGAAGATCTATTACCACTGGATAGACAACCTCCGCGACTGGTGCATCTCGCGGCAGATATGGTTCGGCCATCGCATTCCCGCGTGGTTTAAGGGCGATGAAGTAAAAGTTAGCATCGAATCCCCCGGCGACGGGTGGGTGCAAGACGAAGATACGCTCGACACATGGTTTTCATCGGGGCTCTGGACATTCTCGACGTTGGGTTGGCCCGAGGAAACGGCAGACCTGAAAACGTATCACCCGACAACCGTCTTGGAGACCGGTTATGACATTCTTTTCTTCTGGGTCGCACGCATGATATTGATGAGTACATTTCTGCGCGGCGAAGTCCCCTTCAAAAATGTCTATTTGCACGGCCTCGTGCGCGACGGGCAAGGTCGCAAGATGTCCAAATCGCTCGGCAACATCATTGACCCGCTGACGATGATAGAAAAGTACGGCGCCGACGCCGCGCGCCTTTCGCTCATCATCGGCGCTTCGATGGGCAACGACGTAAAGCTCTCGGAAGACCGCGTGCGCGGGTACAAACACTTTGCAAATAAATTATGGAACATCACCCGATTCGTGCTCGAAAATACGGAGGGACTGACATTGGACGACGGCTTCGACGACCGCAACGAATTCGACAGCGCATTGCGCGAAGAGCGGCGAGCGACATTCGAGGAGGTGACCAAACACATCGATACATTCCGACTCGATCTTGCCGCCGACAAACTCTACCACTACATCTGGGACCGGTTTGCCGACGAGATCATCGAGGACAGCAAACGCGTTTTCAAAGACGGAAGCGAGGACGAGAAAAAACGGCGCAGGATGTTCCTGCTGTACACATTGGATTGGATATTAAAAGGCCTCCACCCCTTCATGCCCTTTGTCACCGAAGCTATCTGGCAACAACTCCCAAAAAAGGAGAGCGACCTCCTCATGGTCGCCAAATGGCCTGTATGAATGAGAGCACTCCGAGCGGTGAGAAATACGGCCGTTGGGAATTTATTACGGGAGACACAAAAGATAAGGAGGACCTTAAAGTATTGGATGTGGCGGCGTATGGCGATGAGCCCCGTGGACTGCAAAATTCTCCATCAGGAAGTGGGATGATACTGCGAGAAGGCAACAGGCCTATCGGCTTTGTCTTCATGGATGTTGACAACGGTTTGCGTCACGATAAAAGCGTCCTTTTCATTTCGTATCTCTTTATACTACCCAAGATGAGAAATCCTGTGCTCATGGCCCAACTTGTCTCTAAACTACAAAACTTTGCACAAAAGCAACACGCAACGCATATTGGCTGGGGTTCTCAAAGTCCTGCTATGGCACACTTATCAAGGAGGGTGGACTCTTCTGATTCGAACATTATATTGTTGCCATTAGACCAATTCAGATTAGACACCTTCGCGTATGGGATATAATCTCACTAATGAACGGCTACGAACCTTTTGTCGCAGCGCTTGCCGGTGGGATATTGCCGCCGCTTGCGTGGCTGTGGTTTTGGCGACGCGAAGATAGCGTACATCCCGAGCCTCGAAGGCTTATCGCGCTCGCTTTTTTGGCCGGCATGGTGGCGGTCGCGGTTGTGATACCCATCGAAAAGTTCGCCAAGACGTATATCGAAACACAGGAGCTGTGGATACTCACCGCCGCTAGCGCAACGACACTCATTTTCATCGTCTGGTCGGCGCTGGAAGAGATCATCAAATATGTGATGGCCAAGCTCACCGTCTTGCGCCGCCGCGAAGACGATGAGCCCATCGATCCTGTCATCTACATGGTTACCGTCGCTCTCGGCTTCGCGGCGGCGGAAAACACCCTTTTCCTCCTCTCACCTCTTTCGGGCGACACCTTGCTGCAGACGGTGCTCACCGGGAACCTCAGGTTCGTCGGCGCGACACTCTTGCACGTCCTTTCATCCGCGGTCATCGGCGCCGCCATCGGGCTCTCTTTCTATAAGAAGCGCTCTACCAAACGCCTGTACACGTTCGTCGGAGTTATCCTCGCCATCCTTTTGCACAGCGCCTTCAACTTCCTTATACTGAACACACCGGAGGAACACCTCTTGCGCACCTTCGGCTTTGTATGGATCGGGCTCATCGCCCTTCTCGCCGTGCTAGAATATATCAAACGCATCCATCCTGTCGTTAAACAAAAACTATGGCGCTCATGAAAAAACCCGGCTTTTTCTCCCGTCTTACCGGACACTCCGACAACGACTATCCGGATTTCTTCGACGGCACGGGCGGCCAGCCCGCGGTCTTTGAGGGCGAAGGTGAGGAGCGCCGCGCGCACATCAACACACGCGACGAGGCGTGGAGCGCAGAAGATCCGAAAGGCGAGCTCGCGGTAGACATCTACCAGACGCCGGATGCCATCGTGGTGAAAGCGCTCGTCGCCGGAGTGCAGCCCACATCCATAGATATAGCCCTCACCCGCGAGATGCTTACGATTTCCGGCACGCGCGAAGACGAGCGTGAAGTGGAGGAAGACAACTATTTCCAGCGCGAGCTTTACTGGGGCTCATTCTCCCGCACTATACTTTTACCTGAAGAGGTTGATGTAGACATTGCAGAAGCATCCGAAAAGCACGGTATTCTCATGATCCGTTTACCCAAGATCAACAAGAAGCGTCAGACCAAGCTGAAAGTAAGGAGTCGGTAATATATGGAAAATCTACTCACCCCCATTCTTGTTGTTGGGACTTTGATCGTTGTTGTCATCCCGGCGTGCCTGGCCGTTGTCTTGATTCACCACGGAATACGAGAACATTCGAGAAAGCAAGTGATGGTCGGATCCGTGATCCTTGTCTTGATTGCAATTCTCGCAATTTTGGGGTTACTCGAGGAGGCCGAGCTTGTAGATGTCGAAGCTGTTCTCTCCTTCGAACATATCCGATGGATTGGGTAGGTACAGCCGTTCTCTAGAGATCTCGGCCGTCGCGTCTTTGAGAAGCCGGTGGAACAGCACGAACTCTTCTTTGCAGTTGGCAAAATCGATGACGTACTTGCGCATCTGCCCCGAGCCGTCGAAATTTTTGCGTTTGCGGCACTCGTAGATGATAAATCGCTTCACCGGCTTCCCATACTTCTCCCGCACGGTGTAGTAATTGAATATCGCCTGAATAACGAAGAGTGTTTTCTGTGCGCGGCTCGCGCTGAAATGCTCGACGAATTTGTGGTCAACGACATCTACCGCGCCCCGATTCCCTTTTGACTCAACGACGAGATCTGAGATCGCCTTGAGCGGAAGCGGCAACCCCTCCACTTCTGCCGTCGCTACCACCTCGACCCCGAGCACCGTGTGCTTCGGCGGCCGTTCGAGATAGAAGTACATCGCCTGCAAATACTCGCGCTCCATCGAAAGGCGTTTCTTTTTCTTTGCTGCCCTGCTCTCCAGCTTGCCGAATCTGATCTCGAAATCCGGCACGTTGCGCAAATATTCGAGCCCGAGCTCCACCGCGCCGTTTTTCTCTATTCCTCCGTAGTAATGCTGAAGCGCTACGTGTCCTGCGCGCCCGACGAAAGAAGCGGGGCCCGACGGCGTGTCGTAGACCTTTTCGACGTACCGCTTGTACCACGCGAGCGGATTGCGCAAAAAAGACATGAGGGACGAATGGCTCCAGTGTTGGATGGGCAATGCCCTTTTGGAGCGGGCTTTCCTCTTCATGTGATTTTGCGAAATCATGCCGCGTAATCGTCTATTAAAACGTGGCCTTATAGTATATACTGGACCGATGGCAAAACGAGCAAGTCAGGATATCAAGAATAAGAGATCGCGTTCGAGGAAGACCAAGAAGCGCCTCGAGGCAAAGCGAGTGATGCTCGCCGCCCGCACATCAAAGAAACACCGCTAACACAGCGGTGTTTCTCTTTGGATCCCAATACCATCCGCCTCCGGCGGGGCTACGGGACTAGGCAAACCCGAGACGGGTATTATTGTTGTTTTCTCCTTACAAGTGAATATACGTAGAAGAGCAAAGTTAGCCCGGCGTAGAAGAGGGCGGCGTTAACGACGAAAGCTGTCCAATTATAATCCGCGGTGGTGTCATATCCACGTACTGGTGAGCAATGTACTTGCCACGGATACGGCGGATCCTGCCAACTCTGGTCTAAGGTGATGAACGACAATGGCCAACCGCACTGAACAGACATCAAATCGGTCTTGGAATACACCGTAACCTTCTGAAGAAATGGGGTGGAAAAGATTATCAACGCTGCAATCGCAATTAATGTCGCATGTCTGACCAACATACCGAAACGATACCATGTAAAGGTTTCATTTGGACAAACCCGAGGCGGGGGTATAGGATTGCGTTCCGGCCATTTATCAATGACCGCGCACAAAGGGGAGATTGATACGATGTCCATGCACAGTTGCTTCAGGTACCATCCGCCCACCCAGGGTACCAAGGCCCACCGCGGCCAAGCACGCAGCGCGCCCCGTAAGCGGGCACGTCAACGGGCGAACGCCGAGTGGCGCAAGCAGGAAGCGGCTCGGCTCGGCATCACCGAGCAACAATTCACGATTCGCTGCTTCCGGCAAGTTGCGGCGATGGGAGTCGCGCCACGCGTGGTGACCGTCGGAATCCACAGTTATGTGGAACCAGAGCGCGAACGTCGCTCGGCCTACGACCCGTGGGACCGTCCGATGCTTCGCGGTTCCATCTACAATTGAGCCGACCTGCGTCGCTCAATTCTCGACAACTCGGTCGCGCCCTCTTGGCGCGACTGTTCATTTGGACAAATTTTCGTGAAGGAGTAGCATTTTGGAATGTATAAGCTTGTTGTATTTGTTCCCCTCTCGCATGCGAAGGCGGTGCGGGAAGCAATTCATACGGCCGGTGGTGGTACGCTCGGCAACTACTCCCACGTTAGTTTCTCCTCACGCGGCATCGGGCGCTTTAAACCCGAAAAGGGAGCAGACCCCACCATCGGACGGGTCGATAAACTAGAGGAGGTAGAGGAAGAGCGTATAGAGATACTTGTCGACAAAGACATCGTCGGCGACGTCATCACCGCGATGAAAAAGGCACATCCGTATGAAGAGGTCGCTTACGACCTTTACCCCCTCGAAGTCTGGGAACGTTAGCTGCTCTACCACAAACGCAAGTTTCTTGCGTTTGTGAAAATACACCGAACGACTGCGGGTTTGATCCCCGGTTAATAGTTCCTCAGATGCTTCCCGCGTTGGTGAATGCGAGTATATGCCGCGCTTTTCTCTTCATCATTACAACATGAAATGAGTGGTAGGGTGATACGTCTTAGTAGCGTTGGCTTAATAATTAACAAAAATATTATGGTGTTATTTCTATTCTTGGGCGCTCTTATTGGAATTACTTCGGTCATATTCGCAATGCAGAATACTGCGATCGTCACGCTGACATTCTTCGATTGGCAGGTCGCGGCCCCGCTGGCAGTCATCGTCCTCGGCTCGGCAGCATTGGGTATCGGAATGACGCTTCTCGCGATGCTCGTGCGCATCATCAGCGACGCACTCAACGAGTACACGCTTAGGCGCGAGGAACGCAAAGCAGAAACCGCTGTCGTATACGAGACCGGCACTACAGAAGAGAGACGAGTGTCGGCTTAGTAGCTCTGGAGCTGCTTCGGTGTATTCAGCGACCTCTCCCATCGGCCTATTCGCACGAATAGGCCGATATAGGTTTTCGAATTCTAAAAGCTTAGCAATTCAGTAGTTGCTTTGCGCGTTCGTGGAACACGGAGCTCTTCATTTGAGGTTATACTTGTACTGATGCCGGAATCTGATCCGAAAATGAAAAGCGCGGAGGGACAGCTTGATATCGGACGCGTTCTATCGGATCTGCGAGCAGGCCCCCAACGTTGGCCAGAGGCTCTGAGTTCATTTTCTACAGCGCTCAATATCTATCCGGAATTTGCACAAGATACACCTGAAGACTTACGGGTGATGCGTGAAGCGCTCAATGCTCGGCCTGGTATCGCGATAGCGAATCACCCATCACCATTCGACCCATGCTTCATTTTCCAAGTAATCAATCGGTCGGATGTTTTGTTTATGCTTGCGGAAGAATGGTCCGAGTACGTGGCAAATATCGTGGGCAAACAATACATACTTCCTGCATCGCGCGATAAAGCCGAGTTGGAGAATGCAAACGAGAGAGTTCGCACTCACGTAGCCACAGGAGGGCTCTTTGTTATGTTTCCTGGTGCATACATGGAGCGGCAAATATCGGAGCTGCACTTCAAATCTGGTTTCCGTCATTTTCTCTCCAAAATCGCTCCGGAAAATATGGTCTATGCTTTCAATATCGATACGCCTGCTGGAGTCGCTATACGCACAGGCATCCTTAACCCACCGAATGATTCTGGTGCCAAACGTGTCCAAATCATCCCAGGTGTTGCGCTGGCTGCTATGCCAGGACCGACTCACATCCGAATCAAAGAATACTGCTCGGACGCATCAGAATGGCAAAACATTGTTGCAGGATCTGACAATCTTGAGAGCGAAGAGCAAAACGCGCTCCTCGCAAAACACTTCTTGGAAAAAACTAGTGGGGGTGCAGCTTAGTAGCTCCTCAGCTGCTTGGCGCGTTCGTGGAAACGGATGCGCTCGAGTGCTTTGGCTTCGATTTGGCGGATGCGTTCGCGCGTGACGCCGAATTCGCGGCCCACTTCTTCGAGTGTGAAGCAAATCCCCTCTTCGGTAAGACCGTTGCGCATTTCCAAAATCTTGCGCTCTTTGGGTGAAAGCTCTTCGAGGATTTCCGTCATCTGCTCATTGAGGATCCTGCGTGAAGCATCCATGTCGGGCGAGGCAATCGTATCGTCGGCGATGAAGCTGCCGAGGGTCGAGCGCTCGTCATCGTCTTCGCCCACTGGGGACTCCAGCGAGACGGTATCTTGGTTGATCTTCTGGATGGTATAGATTTTCTCTATTTCGATGCCCATTTCTGCAGCAATTTCCTCGGGCAGCGGATCACGGCCTAAATGCTGGTTCAATTCGCGCACTTTTTGCTTGTATTTCGCGATGGTCTCGACCATGTGCACGGGGATGCGGATGGTGCGGCTCTGGTCGGCCAAGGCGCGAGTGATTGCTTGGCGAATCCACCACGTGGCGTAGGTCGAGAATTTGTAGCCTTTTGTGTAATCAAATTTATCTACGGCCTTGAAAAGGCCGAGGTTGCCTTCCTGAATGAGGTCCAAGAGTGTGAGGTCGGGGCTGCGGTTCACATATTTCTTTGCGATAGAGACAACGAGGCGGAGGTTGGAGCGGGCGAGGATGTTGCGCGCTTCGTCGTCGCCGGTCAGGATGCGCTTCGCGAGTTCTTTTTCCTGATTGCCGTTCAAAAGCGGGTATTGACCGATCTCGCGAAGATACATTTGCACAGAGTCGTACCCAGCGTCAGAGCGGCGGTTTTGCAATTTCTTGCTTGCCAAGACGGAATCCGCCGAGGTGTCCTCGAGCATGCCGCCGCCTTCCAAGACATCGATGCCGGCGACCGAGAAACGCTCGTAGATCTCTTCGAGGAGCTCGACGTTGTCTTCGATCGTGGGGAATTCGCGCAAAATTTCGTCGTACGTGATGTACCCGCGCTCCTTACCCATCAGGATGAGTGCTTCGACTTTGTTGTGCCGTTTATCCCCCGCCCCTTTTCTCGTCGAGGCGGATGCAGAAGCGGCTTTCTTTGTCCGTGCCTTGGCTGCCTTATGTTTCCGCTTGAGTGCTTTTGCTTTCTTCGCGGCAGCGCGTTTTTTCTTGCTCGAAACACGCGTCTTGCGCACGAGCTTCTTCTTTCGTTTTACCGCCTTTCGCTTTTTTTGTTTTTTCTTTGCCATGATGAAAATTGGGTCACAGATAACGTCCTCCCCTAAGAGAGGTCGTTTATATACATATAATCTTACCGGTGTGTCCTGAATTTTTCCTTTGGATAAGCCACCGGAAGACCAAGCGAGGTAGTTTACACGTTCTCGTGTAATTGTGCAATGCGCGTTGTCAACAGTTTACACACACCTGTGAGGCGGGTCATCTCCTCTTCGTCTTTGACATTTTCAGCCTTCTTTAGAGCCATCGTAGCCTGATCGAGCTCGGCGGCGAGAAGCTCCCTGAGGATAACTCCGAGCAGTACTTCGGCCTCCTTCTTGGCTGATGCGCTCTTTCCATGCAATCTTTCGGCGGAAAACCGCAGAGCTTCCCGCTCCGCTTCGGAGAGCGTGGAGAGCGCCGCGAAGGTCGCCGACCCTATCGCCTCCTCGAGTTCGCGGGCATAGGCGGCGACGTCTATCGAAGGCTGGGAGAGCGATTGCTGCCAGAGGAGGATGGCGAAGGCCTGACGAGCTCTCCCGTAGGCGCGGCTGGAGGAGGGAGGCGCTTTGGACTTGTCCTCCTTCGCTAAAGCTTCGGAGGACGGCCGCGAATCTGCATTCGCGGTCGGCAACTTCGCGAGCGCTTCATTGACCGCAGTCTCTGAGACGCTGAGACGCTGCGCGATCACCTGTACGTGCTGTTCGCGTGCGATCGGGCTCTGCACATCGGAGAGAAACGGGAGCACGATCGTCTCCACCGCACGGCGGAACCGATCTTTTTGCGGCAAATGCTCTTCGAGAACTTCGAGGAGGAAGGCGATGATGTCTTTTGAATCCCGTATCGCTTTTTTCCACGCATCCGCGCCCTCTTTCTGTATCAAATCCGCCGGATCAAGCCCATTGGGAAGCCGCGCGACCTTCACATTAAGACCGCCCTGCAGCGCCGTGCGCGCGGCACGACCCGCCGCCTTTATCCCCGCCTCATCGGCGTCGAGCGCCAAAACGAGGTTATCGGTCATGCGCTTTACGAGTGCCGCGTGCTCGGGCGTAAATGCCGTCCCCGAGACCGCGACCGTATTTCCCCACCCGGCCTGATGCGATGCGAGGAGGTCCATCTGACCTTCCACGAGAATGGCGCAATTGAGCTTGCGAATGGGCACTTTTGCCTTGTCGAAGCCGTAGAGAATGCGCGATTTATGAAAAAGCGGCGTCTCGGGCGAATTGAGGTACTTGGGTGCATCTGGCGAGGCATTTTCCCCGAATATGCGGCCCGAAAAGCCAACGATACGGCCCGCACTGTCGGCAATGGGAAATATGATGCGGTTGCGGAATTTATCGGTAAGGCTTCCCCTCTCGTTCTTCTTGGCCACGCCCGCTTCGAGTATCTCACGCTCCGTAAACTTCTTTGACTTGAGGAAGTCGGAAAGAGCAGACCAATCGGAGCCTGCGAGACCGAGGCGAAATGCCTGTACCGTCGCGTCGGTCATGCCGCGTTCTTTGAGATATTTCTTTGCCGCGTCCGAGAGACGCGATGTGTAGAAAATCGTCGTCGTTTCGAGTAGCTCAAATAATCGTTCGCGCTCATCTTTCTTTTCTTTTCCGCCGCGCTCGTAGACAAGTTCAACACCTGCTTTCTCCGCAAGCACCTTGAGAGCTCCTTTGAAATCCAGTCCCTCGATAGCTTCGACGAATGAAAAAATATCGCCGCCGACGTTGCAGCCAAAGCAGTGGTATGTGCCGCGCTCCGGAGAGACGTGAAATGAAGGCGTGCGCTCCGCATGAAAAGGACACCGCGCGCGTAAGCTAGCTCCCGCGCGCTCAAGCTTCACGTACTGCGATACGACATCAACTATCGAAAGTCGGTCCTTTATTTGCTGAACAGTGTCGGCCATCGCTCTATTATGCATCGAGTTGCGTTTATCAACCATCTTAGTTATAAAGCGCTCGGAGGTGTCCGATGGAAACGAAAACGAAGATTGAGTGCATATCTCATGGCAGCAAACTGACCAAGGAGGAACGCGCTCATTTCAACAGGAAAGTAACCACGGAGGAGTTTATGGAGGTCCTGCGCAATGGGGCATCAGGGAGGGTATTCCTGATGTCTCGGCGGGACAATCCCGACGACAACGTAGTCGTTGAGTACGTGAAAGTCGAAGATAAGGGATAGCGCTGCCGCGCCGAAAGAGCGATTCTCTGGCTCGGGAATCGCTCTTTAATTTTGAGTTCTTACCGCTCAACTGACTCCTTGCGGCTCTGGCTTTCCGGCGCTTCAGCAGGTGCACAGGGAGGCGAGGCCTCCCTGTTTCCCCTGGTATAATGGAAGCATGAGCTACCGCAGAACGCCCTTCGCGCCTGGTGAACATTATCATTGCTATACGCGCGGCATCGATGGAAGATTGACGTTTCTGGATAAGGAGGATTATGAACGATTCCAAGAGGCACTGTATCTTTGTAATACCATCGAACCTTTTGACAGAAGTGATTTTCTTAAACTCGACCATTCAGAGATCTTCTTGAAATCCCGTAAAAGTCCGCTCGTCTCAATAGGTTGCTATAGCCTTATGCCCAATCATTACCATATAGGTTTTGAAGAGATCGCGGAGGGCGGTTCTTCGAAGTTTTTGCAGAAACTCGGTACCGCCTACACGATGTATTTCAATGTCAAATACCAACGAGTCGGAGCACTTTTCATAGGACCTTGCCGATCCCGACACATCGATACTGATCGGTATTTCAAGCGTGTTGCGGAATATATACATCTTAATGCGGCAGAGATTTTTGAACCGAAGTGGAAAAGTGGGGTAGTGAAGAATGTGAGAAGTTTGGAGCGACACATCGGTAAATACGATTTCTCGAGCTTGCGAGACTATGCGGGCAAACCGCGCCCTGAACAAAATATACTCAATCGTGAAATGAGAGAACTCGTTGGGGATGGCATGTCTCCAGTTAGGAATGTGTTGGCGGAAGCTCAAAAATATTACCAAAACCTCGATATCGCATGAAAACAGGGAGGCGAGGCCTCCCCGTCATTGAAAGCTTGTCCTTGATCTGTTGAACATTGTCCGCCATGGACTCCTATTATGCTCCCTGTTTCTCCAAGTGCGAAGCGGTTGGCTAGAAACAGCAGTCCCCTTGTGGGGCGCCTGCCTCACTAAAAGTGAAATCATGACGTCTCGGCCGCACTATCCACTTCATCCCCGACGTAAGGCCCGCGTACTGTTATGATATGGTGATGTCGTGGCTCAAGATAACGCTCATCATCGAGGGTGTTTTGGGGTTCTTTTTGATTGGGTGGATGGCTAGCCAATATGAGGGTGGGGGTGGGGTAGACGAATTTCTCGCCGTCTTCGTAATGTTTGGCATTTTCCTTGTGACAGCGATGGTTACGGGTATAACGGTGGTTATTTTCAAAGCATTTCCTCTTCTGCGCGGTGGCGTCGTACCAGAACGAGATAAACGCATGATAAAAATAGCGGGAATAATGCTTTTGCTATTAGTCGTCTGGATAGTGTATCCGAGGTTGTGGATTTTCATCGCTAATAATCTCCCAAATTAACTTAGAAACAGCAGTCCCTTTATGGGGCTCTTGTTGGCACAAAAAGTGAAAGCCTGGCGAACGCCGCCGGGCCCCGTCTCTGCCGCTAACGCGGAAATAACCAGGGGCGTTTGCAACGCCACCAGTGCCAAAGTTTGCGCATACGCGCCTCCCAAGATCATGCGATCACCTGACCGCACGGGCATTATGTCACCTTAGAAGTTATCCTAGCAACTACCGTTCAACTGACTCCTTGCGACTCTGGCTTTCCGGCACTTCTTCGGGTGCAGAAGCGGCGAATTCCGCTTCCATCTGTTTTATCATTTCGTACTTCTTGCTTCCCTTGAATCCGGTGCCCGCAGGGATAAGTCGGCCGATGATGACGTTCTCTTTGAGACCGACCAAGCGATCCACGGCGCCGGAGACGGCAGCTTCGGCGAGTTTGCGCGGCGTGTTTTGGAATGAGATAGCCGAGAGGAAGGATGCGCGTGTGAGCGAGACTTCGGTAATCCCGAGCAGGAGCTGCTTGCCTTTGGCCGGCTCGCCTTCCACTTCTTTCTGCACTTTGTTGATGCGCTCGAATTCGAAATCTGCAACGATTTCCCCTGCAGAGACTCCTGTGTCGCCGGACGTCGTGACCGAGACGCGGGAGAACATTTGCTTGACGATAACCTCCAAGTGCTTGCGGCCCGTCGAGACTCCCTGAAGCTCGTAGATGCGCGTGATCTCGTTGATGATGTATTGCTGTGCGCGCTCCTTGCCTGCGAGATTGAAGAGCTCGTCGAGATCGGCCGAGCCATCGGTCAGGAAATCGCCTTTGGTGACATTGGCGCCTTTCTTTACAAGAATGGTGCGCAGCGGATGGATGCGATATTCAGCGTCTTTCTTTGCGGCCTTCGCCGTCTGTTTTGCGGTGCTTGCCTCGGGAAGAATGGTGATGACGGTTTCCTGTCCGTCTTTCTGGATGTCGGTCACAACACCCGAGACGCGAGATATCGTGGCAGGGAGCTTGGGCGCGCGCGTCTCGAAGACCTCTTCGACGCGCGGCAGACCCATGGTGATGTCTCCGCCGGCGGTCGCAACTCCTCCTGTGTGGAAAGTACGCATGGTGAGCTGGGTGCCCGGTTCGCCGATTGCCTGCGCGGCAATGACGCCGATCGCCTCGCCCACGTCGACGATCTCGCCGGTTGTGAGGTCCATACCGTAGCATTTTTGGCAGACGCCACGCGCCACTTTGCAGGTCATCGGAGAGCGCACCACGACTTCCGAGGCGGCGCTCTCTTCGACCGCCTTTGCGTCGTCGCGATTGAGAAGGTGATTACGCTTGAAGCCCGCAGCGTCTTCCGCGAGGACCCGGCCATTTACACGATCTGCGAATGAGCCGCCGATGTTCTCTTTGCCGGGGCGGTGGATGATGGTGCCCTCTTTGGTGCTACAGTCTTCTTCCAAGACGACAACGTCGTGTGCCACATCAAAGAGGCGGCGCGTGAGGTATCCGGCACGAGCGGTGTTGAGAGCGGTGTCGGCCAGACCTTTGCGCGCACCGTGCGTCGAGATGAAGTATTCGATCGGGGTCAAACCTTCTTTGAGCGAAGAGGTGATAGGGAACTCGATGATCTCTCCGCGGGGGTTCGTGATGAGGCCCTTCATACCCACCATTTGATGGAGTTGAACGACCGAGCCGCGCGCGCCGGATTGGATCATGTCGTGCACCGAGCCGGTCTTGTCGAGCGCGTCGACGACGTGTTTGCGCAATTCGCCGGAGACTTTGCCCCAGATCTCGATGGTCATGCGGCGGCGTTCGTCTTCGGTCAAAAGCCCTTGGTTGTAGTTCTCGAGCTCTTTCGCCGCCTGCTCGCGACCCGCCTTGACCATCTCCTCTTTGACGCTCGGAATGACGACATCGGAGATAGCCCATGTGATGCCGGCGTAAGTCGAGTAGCGGAAGCCGAATGCTTTTATTTTGTCCAAAATGGCGGGGATGCCGTCGAGTTTGTAGTGCGTGACAAGGTTTTGGACCAAGGCACCCATGCGCTTGTTGGTGATCTCTTCGTTCAAAAATGGGAAATCGCTCGGGAGCACGGAGTTGAAGAGGAGGCGGCCAACGGTCGTGTCGAACACTTTTCCACCGAACTGCTCGTATTTCTTGTTCTCGGTCGGGAGCACCTTGATCTTTGCGCGCAGATCGACGGCGCCAAAATCGTGCGCGGTGATCGCGGCGTTGGTCGAAGGGAATGCGCTTCCCTCCCCTTTTGCCCCTTCGACTGATTTGGTCATCCAGTAGCAACCCAAGACGATATCGAGGAGCTTCGACGCGACGACGACGTCGCCGGAGCCCGGCTTCAAGACGTTTTTGTTGGCGGACATTATTTTCGAAGCTTCCATCTGTGCGGCCTCCGAAAGCGGCACGTGCACGGCCATCGCATCGCCGTCGAAGTCTGCGTTGTATGCAGGACAGACGAGTGGGTGCACTTGGATAGCATTGCCTTCGATCAAGACCGGTCGGAATGCCTGAATGGATTGGCGGTGGAGGGTCGGCGCACGGTTTAGAAGAACGTATTTGTCTTTGATGGCTTCTTCGAGGATAGGCCACACCTCCGGCGCCTCGTCTTCGATGAGTCTGCCTGCACCGCGAATGTTGTAGGCGAGTTCACGCGCAAGGAGGCCCTGGATAACGAACGGGCGGAAGAGCTCCAGCACCATATGCTTCGGAAGACCACACTCATCGAGTGCCAAGTCCGGTCCGACGACGATGACCGAGCGGCCGGAGTAATCGACGCGTTTGCCCAAGAGGTTTTGACGGAGGTAGCCGTGTTTGCCTTTGAGGTAATCGGCGAGCGATTTCAAAGCGCGGCGGCGACCGCCGAGGATGCCCAAGACGCCGGCGCCGCGGCGCATCGAGTTGTCGAGGAGTGCATCCACTGCTTCCTGCAAGATGCGTTTTTCGTTGCGGAGGATGACTTCCGGCGCGTGGATGGCCAAAAGACGCTTCAAGCGGTTATTGCGGTTGATGACGCGACGATAGAGGTCGTTCAAATCAGATGATGCGTGGCGACCGCCTTCGAGCGCGACCATGGGGCGCAAGGCCGGCGGAACGACGGGAAGGCGAGTCATAAACATCCATTCAGGACGCACACCGGCGCGCTGCAAGCTCTCGGCCAATCCGAGACGCTTGCGCAACTTGTCACGATCCGCTGCACCCGAATTCTCGTACTCTTCTTTCACTTTCTTAATGAAGACGTCGATGTCGATATTTTTCAAAATGCTGTAGAGCGCTTCGGCGCCGATGGATGCACGGAACATGGCGCCATATTTGACCGCGAAGAGGTGGTACGCGGCTTCGTCGAGGACAACGCCCATGCGGACCGACTCGATCTCTTTCTTCGCTTTCGTGGCGCGTTCTTTGAGGTCGGTCTTGACCTCGGCGCTCGCGGCGGCTTTGTTCTTGGTCTGGAATTCGTGATCCAATTCTTTGAGGAGTCGCTCGCGCTCCTTCTCATCGACGTGCGTCACGATGTATCCCGCGAAGTAGACTACTTTTTCCACCTCTGCCGCGGAGAGGCCGAGCATAAGCGCGATGCGCGAAGGAATGCCGCGCAAAAACCAGATGTGCGATACCGGAGTCGCAAGATCGATATGGCCCATGCGCTCGCGGCGGACGATGGCGCGTGTAATCTCGACACCACATTTTTCACACACGATGCCGCGGAAACGGATGCCGCGGTATTTGCCGCAGTAACATTCGTAATCTTTTTCAGGACCGAATACGCGCTCGTCGAAGAGCCCGTTCTTTTCAGGACGCTGAGTGCGGTAGTTGATGGTCTCCGGCTTGGTGATCTCACCAAAGCTCCACTCGAGTACGCGCTCGGGCGAGGCGAGGCGCATCGCGACCGCTTCGAAATCTTGTGGGATCATGTCTTTCTTTTTCATTGCCATAGAGATTTGTGTTAGAAGCTTTGCGAGCCGCCTTTAAATTCGATGTCGATACCCAAGCCCCGCAAATGTCTGACTAGGACATTGAACGTGGCCGGTGTGTTGCTCTCTTGGATCCGCTTTCCTGAGACAATCGCATCGAATGCCGCGGAGCGGCCCAAGATGTCGTCGGATTTGATAGTGAGGATCTCGCGCAGCGAATAGGCGGCGCCGTAGCCCAAGAATGCCCAGACTTCCATTTCCCCCACGCGCTGACCGCCGTTTTGCGCTTTACCGCCCAGAGGCTGCTGTGTCGTAAGCGAGTACGGACCGATCGAGCGCGTGTGGATTTTGTCTTCCACCATGTGGTGCAACTTCAAGATGTACATGACGCCCACCGAGACCGGCTGCGCAAAGGCTTCTCCGGTGCGGCCGTCGAAAAGGATTCGTTTGCCGGTGTCGGAGACTCCCGCGGCTTTGAGTTCGTTGCGGATCTCTTCTTCGGTCGCACCTGCGAATGACGGCACGACGGCCTGATAGCCGAGCATGTCTGCCGCGAGCCCCAAGTGGAGTTCGAGAATTTGTCCGAGGTTCATACGTGATGGCACACCGAGCGGGGTCAAGATAATGTCGACGGGATTCCCCTGTTCGTCAAATGGCATGTCTTCTTCCGGCAGAATGCGGGAGATAACGCCTTTGTTGCCGTGGCGGCCAGCGAGTTTGTCGCCTACCGAGATGGTGCGCAGCTGTGCGACTTCGATATGGACGCGTTTGATGACGCCGGATTCAAGCTGATCGCCCGTCTCTCGTGAAAATACTTTGACGCCGATGACACGGCCGCGCTTGCCGCCCTCCATGCGCAGAGACGTGTCTTTCACGTCCTTTGCTTTCTCGCCGAAGATCGCGTGCAAGAGACGCTCTTCCGGCGTGAGCTGCGTCTCGCCTTTCGGCGTCACTTTGCCGACCAGAATATCGCCGGAGCGTACCTCAGCGCCGATCCGGATAACGCCGTCTTCATCGAGGTTGCGGAGTTTGAATTCGGAGACGTTGGGGATGTCGTGTGTCGTCACCTCGGCGCCGAGCTTGGTGTCGCGGACAACGCAGATAAATTCCTCCATGTGGATCGAGGTGAAGCGCGCTTCCTTGGCGAGACGCTCCGAGATAACGATCGCATCTTCGAAGTTGGCACCAAACCATGGCAAAAATGCGACTCGCACATTTTGTCCGATCGCGAGCTGTCCGCCGACCGAGGTCGACGTATCCGCGAGGACCATCCCCTTCTTTACATTGTCGCCGACGGAAACAAGCGGACGCTGGTGGAAGGTGGTAAAGCCGTTGGTACGTGAGAAATTGACGAGCGGGTACTCTTTTGTCTTTCCGTCGTTATTTTTTACCTTGATCATCGCCGCGTCTGCGTACGAAACTTCGCCGGACTCTTCTGCGATGACGAGACGGCCGGAATCGCGCGCAGCAGCAGCCTCGACACCGGTTGCAACAACCGGTGCCTCCGGCACCACAAGCGGCACTGCCTGCTTTTGCATGTTCGAACCCATCAAGGCGCGGTTGGCGTCGTCGTTCTCGACGAACGGGATGAGCGAGGTCGCGACCGAAAACGGCTGGTTGGTCGCGACTTCCATGAAATCCACGTTCTCGCGCTTCACCAAAGTCGGGTTGCCTTCGCGGCGCACCTCGACCATTTTGACCGAGATGTGGCCCGATCCATCGCGCGGGATGCCGGCGTGCGCGATCGCGTACTGTTCTTCTTCGAGCGCATTCAAATACTTGATCTCTTTTGTGATGACTCCTTTCTCGACTTTCGCGTACGGTGTCTCGATGATGCCGAATTCGTTGGGGCGGGCATAGAGCGACATGTGCAAGACCAAGCCGATGTTCTTTCCTTCCGGCGTGTGGATGGGGCAGACACGGCCATAGTGCGAAGAGTGCACATCGCGCACTTCGAGACCGGCGCGCTCCGAGGTAAGTCCGCCGCGACCCAAGGTGGAGAGGGTGCGCAAGTGTTCTATCTCATCGAGCGTATTGTATTGCTGCATGAGCTGCGAGAGCTGGTCGGTCGTGAAAAATTCACGTATCGCCGCTTGAAAGGGGCGCGGGTTGACGAAGGACACCGGATTCGTGGTCTCGGCATCCACCATCGCCATGCGGTCCTGGATGTTGCGCTTCATGCGGGAAAGACCCACGCGCATACGGCTTTCGAGAAGCTCGCCTGCGAATCGCACGCGGCGGAAGCCCAAGTGATCGATGTCGTCTGCCTGTGCTGCCGGATCGGCGTTCAATTCGGCGATGTGCGTGATGATGCGGATGACATCGGCGAGCGTCAAGGTCGCGTTGGCGAGGTCTTTCTCGGAAATGCCGAGGCCAAAACGACGGTTGAAGTGGAAGCGGCCGACGCGCGAGAAATCATAGCGATCAGGCGAGAGAATAGACGCGACGTGATCGCGGGCCGATTCGGGCGTCGCAATATCACCGTCGCGCAACCTTCGGTAGATCTCGACGAAAGCCTCTTCCGGCGTCTTTGCATGGTCATGTTCGAGGGTCTTCGCGATAGCGTCGCGAGCAAGCGGAGATTTTGCGAATTGCGCGAGGATGTCTTTCTCGCTCGCAAGACCCAAGACACGCAAAAGTGAGGTGACGGGGAATCGGCGCTTGCGATCTATCTTTACATACACACCGCCGTCGGCATCGGATTCGATCTCGATCCAGACACCGCGTGCGGGGATGATCTTGGCTGCAAAATAATTTTTTCCTTTGTAGGGGATCGATTCAAAGAAAACGCCGTATGAGCGCGCGAGCTGCGGCACGACGATGCGCTCGACACCATTGATGACAAAAGTGCCGTGCGGGGTCATCCACGGAAAATCCGCGAGGAAAATCTCCTGCTCTTTCTCTTCGCCGGTTGTTTTGTTCTTGAGGCGCACCACCATCGAAAGCGGTGCTTCGTAGGTCTTCATCGCGCGTTTCGCGTACTGTTCGTCCCAGCGCAATTCGCCAAATGTGAACTTGACGAGCTTCAATTCAAATTTCTTTCCGGAATGATCCGAGATGGGGGAAAATTCTTTGAAGACGCGCTCGGCACCTCCCTCCACAAAGTCGTGGAACGATTTGATCTGCGCCTCGACGAGGCTGGGGAATTTGACGAGAGGTTCGCTGAATTTCCCGAAGTATTTCTGCGGTCGCACTTTGGTTTTCGCCATGTTTACAACAAGCTACCCGTGGGGCGCCTTCGCGCTCCAGGTGTGGATCCCCGTTATTAAATTTTCGTATCAAAACGCATCTTTCGACGCGACCTCCTCTTTCTCCAAAAGCGCAACCGCAACTCAATCAGCTCTTGAAATGTCCGAGGAGTATATACGAAGCCTCTTTTTGAGTCAAGCGCCATCTGAAATATAGGTGAAGCGGGCGGAGGTCTTGTTGTTTTTGCCTCCGTCCGCTCACTGGGGCCTCATCGACGCACCCAGTTCTTCGGAACGTAAACGCCCCGAAAACCCTCGTAGGGCTTGTACCCCGGCGGTGCGTTATGGTCCGCGGATTTCTCCGCAACTCCAGTGTCCACCGGCTTGGGCGGACGCTGACTCGGAAACCTTACCGATACATCGGGCTTGGTTTTCAGTACACTCGAGGCCTGACCCATCGTTTTCTCCTTTCTGGGAGTGGTGGCGGGGTCTCGTCCTTTCTTTCTACTCCCGCCCTGTTTTCTGTCAAGCGCCTGCGGTGCGCTTCTTCCACTCCTCTATCTTTGCATGATGACCGGACAAAAGGACTTTCGGAACGCGATACTTCTTTTTCTTCCACTCGAGAATTTCAGGGCGCGTGTATACATCGGGGCTTGAGACACGCGAGGCTTCGAGGGATTCTGCTTTGCCCAAAACTCCGGGAATATGCCGAGAGATCGCATCAACGAGGGTCGCCGCAGGCAGCTCGCCGCCGGTGAGTACATAAGGGCCAACGGAAACTTTCTTGGCTTTCAATATTTTTTGCACACGCGCGTCGACACCCTCGTAGTGACCACAGATAAAGAGAATGTCTTTTTTCTTGGAAAGTTTTTTTGCCATCGCTTCGTCGAAGAGTTTTCCATCGGTTGAGAAAAATATCTTCTCTGCTCCTTTACCCTGAGCTCGTCGAAGGGCCTTTTCCGCCGCGCGCAGCATCCCATCCGGCTCAAGCACCATTCCAGGGCCTCCACCATACGGCCGCCTGTCGACGCGGCCGTATTTGTCGCGGGTGAATTTTTTGGGGTCGTAGAATGAGATTTTTATCTTCTTCGCCACGATCGCGCGCCCAATAATAGAAGCCCTGAGGTACGGCCCGATCGATTCCGGAAACAACGTAATGATATGAAAATGAATCATGTTTCTTCTTCACCTTCAGCGAGCGAATTTGGTTCTTGGGAGTGTTGTGCAGGGCGACGGCCCGAGCAGCAGCAAATTTTCAGCAGAAAATTATGCGACTCCCAAGGGCCAAATTCGCGAGCGTCCTACTCCCCCTTCAAATCCTTGATGACATCGTCCACCGTCGTGTCGCGCACATAGGGCTCCGAAGGAGCGCTTGAGGGGCGCTCGCCGCGCTCTCCACGCTCCGGCGCCATGCCCTGCCCGCGCTCGCTTCCTTCCGGCTCCTCGATCTTGAGGTTCACACGCGCGTCGTTCTTCATCCCGACGACGCGCAGGACGGTGCGGATTGCTTTGGCGGTTGCGCCCGAGCGTCCGATGACCTTGCCCATGTCGTCTTTGTGCACAGAGAGCGTGAGCAGTACGCCCATCTCATCGACAGTGCGGGTTATCTTCACATCCTCCGGATGATCCGCGAGTGCTTTCACTACGTACTCCAAAAATTGCTGATCTTGTTCCATATCTGTCTTGCTATCTTGGTAATGAGCTCAGTATATCCTGCTTGGGCAGGCGGGCAAACCTACGCAGCGGGAGTCTCTTCCTTTACCTCCTCGGCGGGGGTAGCCTCAGCGCTCGGCTCTTCAGTAAGCACTTCCGCGGGAGCCGCTGGTGCTGCCTCTGGCGCGGCCTCTTCTTTTACAGGCTCCTTGTACTTCGGAAGGACATTGATCTTTTTGGCATTGATGATACCGAGCGAGACGAGCATGTTGTGGACGGTCGCCGATGGCTTTGCCCCGACCGAAATCCAGTATTTGATGCGCTCCGCGTCGAGCACACGCTGCTTGCTTTTGGGGTCGTAGGTGCCGACTTTCTCAACGATGTTGCCCGTCTTCGGACCCTCGGCGTGTTCTACGACGATAATGCGATAAGAAGGCGAGTTGATGCGCCCTGTGCGTTGCATTCGTATCTTCAACATATGTCGCGACACTCTACCTCTTTCGCCCTTATTTTGCAACACGCTCGGCCTCCTCGAGTTTGACTGACAAGAGCTTGGACACCCCATCCTGTCCCATGGTGACGCCGTAAAGCTCGCCGGCAGCGGCCATGGTGGCACGGTTGTGGGTGATGACAATGAGCTGCGATTTTGCTCCAAGCTCCTTTATCATGTCCGCATAGCGTTTGCTGTTGGCCTCGTCGAGCGCTGCGTCGGTCTCGTCCAAGATCAAAAACGGCGGGGGATTCACTTGGCTCATCGAAAAGATAAGCGCGATGGAGGTAAGCGCGCGCTCGCCGCCGGAGAGCACATCGAGCCCGCGGATTTTTTTGCGCGGGAGTGCGACGTCTATAGAGAGACCGGCATAGAGCTCTTCTTCCTCCGGCACGTCCAATTCATCATCCTCTCCGTCGGCGAGGCCTGCCCCGTAGGAAGCGCGGAGCGCTTTCCTTCGGGGCTCTTCAACAAGAAGCTTGGCGTGCCCGCCGCCGAAAAGCTTCGCGAAGAAATTTTGTAACGCGACGTTGATATGCTTGATGCCTTCGGTAAATCGAGCATCGATGGTCTTCTCCAGTTCGGCGATGATATCTTCGAGTTTTTCTGCCGACGCTTCGAGATCCGCAAGTTCACGCGCGAGAAACGCTTCACGCTCCTTTGTTTGGTTGAACTCTTTTACGACCGCATCCCCGCCGCCTATCCCCGACTCCTCTATCTTTATCTTCAAGCGCTCTATCTCACGCCGCCGCTTTTCTTGTCTTTGCCGATCTTCTTCGAGAAGTGCTCCTTCGGGGATGGCCGACTTTTCCCATCCGTGTACCGCTGCTCCGATGAGCGCAATTCCTTCGCGCACTTCTTCCTCAAATCGTTGGCGAAGGCCGGCGATATTCGCGCGCGCCGACTGGACGCTCCCGAGTTTTCCTTGCGCCTCGCGCACGCTCGATTCGAGCTCCAGAAGGTCGCGCTCGGCAGTGAATCCTGCCTCGCGCGCCTCTGCTATTCTTTGGCGCAGCGCCTCCAACTCTTCGGCAAGCGCTAGTTCCTCTTTGCGCACGCGCTCGAGCGACCGTGCGAGCGCCTCTACCTGCTGCCGCACTTCCTCATTGGTCTCGGGCGCGGCCCCCGAGAGGCCTTCAACGAAGGCTTTGATCCGCTCGCGTATCTGCGTGAGCCGGCTTCTGATGACCGAAACATCACTCTCCCGCTCGGCCTCGGCAATCGCCTCGGTGAGCTCGCGGGTAAATCCTCGCACGTGCGGCACGGGTACTATCTGCTCGACCGTCACGGTGTTTGCCTCGAGTGCCCCTTCGGCGCGACCGAGCTCACGGGTGAGCCGCTCGCTCTCACGACGCGCCTCCGAGAGCTTCGTGTCTCGCTCGGCAACTCTTTTCTGAAGCTCGGCGATGACATGCTCTGCAGAGCCCGAGCGTTTTCCCCGCGCCTCGGCGACACGGCCGCCGAGCTGTTTCAATTCGGCCTCTTGCGCTCGCACCTCTTGCGACAGGCGTGCGTCTTCCTGTGTGATCCACGCATTCTCGCGAGCAAGGTATTCGTTCAATTTTATGGCGAGCTCGTCTTTCATCTCGCGCGCTTTTTCGATCTTCTCCACCTGTGTGCGCAAAAAATTCAGGTGCGGTGCTATCTCACGGCGAAGTGATTTTGTCTTTTCGATATTATTTCCCGTCTCTTCGAGCTTGCGCTCACTCTCGGCTTTTTTGTGTTGATAGAGCTTGAGGCCAAGCGCGTCCTCCACCATCTCTCTGCGCTCACGAGGGCTGGCATTCAAAATACGGTCCGCCTCGCCCTGCGAGATTATCTGGTACCCCGAGCCCCCGATATTCGCACCGGCGAGGAGCCGGATAACGTCTTTGAGCCGCACAACCGTACCATTTAGTAGATACTCATTTTGTCCGTCGCGATACACGACGCGCTCGACCGTGACGTCTTTGAAATCGAGATCGAGCAGGCGTTTGCTGTTGTCAAAAACCACCTTCACCCCCGCGCGATTCATGCGCGGAAGGCTGGGCGAGCCACCCCAGATGAGGTCCTCGCCGCGCTTGCTGCGCATCGATTTCATCGACTGCTCGCCCAAGACGAAACGGAAAGCCTCAGCGACATTGGACTTGCCCGAGCCATTGGGTCCGACGACCGAGGTGATGGGCGAGCCAAAAACGAGCTCGGTCTTCTTGCCGAATGATTTGAACCCCGAAAGCTCGATGGATTTGAGACTAAGAAACATTGACGCTTATTGTATCAAAATATATAGAGAACAGCGGGCCCAGAGGGGACCCGCTGCCGCATCAAAACCCATTCGGCTCAGCCGAACGGCCACGCGATGCTGAACTGTGGAGCAGTGGACTTCGGCCGCTTCTTAGCGGCGCCGGAAAATCGAGCCGACGAAGCTGGCTAGACCGAAGAAGACCTGTGCAATCCCCATCCTCGGAAGGCCGAGGAATCCGTCGCGGTCACCCAACAGGGCTGGTGTGTCCGCGTATTCACGGCAGTGACGCATGCTTCGTTTCCTCCATCAAAAAAGGTCCTTTTCGGACCGGGAGGGACAGACCGAAGGTACAGTCCCGCTATCACAATGCCACTGTTGTCCACCTAGGGCAAGGAACGACGTGTCGATAAAGATTACGTGAAATTTACCAGCCTTTTGCCGCAAGGGCCTTCTGCGCGGCGTCTTGTTCTGCCTCTTGTTTCGAACGACCTTCGCCCGTCGCTATTTTTTCCTGCCCTATGAATGCCCCGACGAGAAATACCTTGTCGTGGTCGGGGCCGGTCTGGCTCACGACTTGATACGTCGGTGTGATGCTGTGCTTTTCTTGCGCGATCTCTTGCAGCCTGCTTTTTGCATCCTGCCAAAGCCGCTTTTCAACTACTTCTTCGGTTTTATGGAAAAGCTGATCCGCGATAAATTTCTGCGCGACGTCATATCCGGAATCGAGATAGAGTGCCCCGATAAGTGCTTCGAAAGCATTCGCAAGGATTATCTGCCGCGCACGCCCCTGATCTCTTGATTCGCCGCGAGAAAGCAGCAAGTAGTCGTTCATGCCGAGCTTCGAAGCCGCGTCCGAGATGCTCTGCGTGTTGACGAGTGCCGCGCGATACGAAGTGAGGTCGCCCTCGGGTTTTTCCGGATATTTTGCATACAAAAATTCAGTGACGACGAGCTCCAAGACGGCATCGCCCAAAAACTCGAGTCGTTCGTTGTGTTCACGACCGGGTGCGCGATTTTCATTGAGATACGAACGATGCGTGAAAGCGACCTCAAGGAAGCGCTTTTCCTTGAAGTGATGGCTTATCTTTTTCTCGAAATCGGAGAAATCCATATAATCGCCGTCCATTAACGCCGTCGCCTGCCTCCGTGCCGCTCAGTCCGTGCTTCCTGACTTTCCTCTTTTTCCTCTACTTTCTTCTGGCCTTCAGAGCCCTCTTCAGTCTCGATCTTTTTTTGGGGATCAGCACTCCGTTTGGCAAGCACATTGATGGCGGGCACGATTATTTTGAGCGTATCATCATAAAAATTAAGATCACCGACCGTCGAGAGTGGGAACCACTGCGCGTCATCGAGGCCGCCACTCGAGCCAAGTCTCAGCTCTGAGAAAGGGGATTCGGCAAGGAAGTAACTCACCCGCTTGCGCTTTTTGCCACCCTCCACCTTCGAATCATTCGCCACGTATTCGTTGACCCCGAGCTCTTGGACGATCTTGATGTCGAGACCCATCTCTTCTTTTATCTCCCGAATAGCGCCAGCCTGTATGTCTTCACCTTCCTCGATCTTACCCTTGGAGAGGGTCCAATGGCCAAAAATGTCGTGTACGAATGCGAGGTATGTCTCCCCTTCCGAGCGGGCGTAGACGACGGCGCCCGCCAGGTGTTCGGTCGGCATTTTTACGGGTTTGTTCCCGACATCTTTGCGTGCACCGCCTTCATTTTTGCCGGGCTCACCGAGCTCGACGTAGACGGCGCCCAACACCCCGTTTACGAATCTTCCGGAAGACGCGCTGCCAAAAGATTTTGCGAGCTCGATCGCTTCGTTGATGGCAACTTTCGCCGGCACTTGCGTGCGGTCCGCAAAGAGGAGCTCGGTCAATCCGAGCCGCAAGATGTTGCGATCGATAGACGCGATGCGGTCGATCGGCCATTCGGGCGCCGCGCGCACGATGACCTCGTCTATTTCTTTCTGTTTCGCGATCGCACTCTGGAGGAGCTGCTTCATAAACGGCATGTCGGAGTCGCGCGCACCAAATTCTTTGCCATAATCGGTGAGGCGCGAAAGTGCCTCGTCGTTGGTCATTTTGCCCTCCGAAGAATCGCGCTCGAAGAGCACTTGGAGAACGACTGAACGAGCGAGGTGTCTATTTGCCATATACGAAGAACAAGTTCACTGCTCCAGTATACAGGAAGAAAATAAAGAACGGATGAAAATGGGTGTGAATTAAGAGGTCTTAGCCGTTTCTTTTTCCTTCGTCTCGTCTGAGTGTCCACTCGCACGTAATTCGGTCTGCTTGCGTTTTGCACGACGGGCCGCGCGTGATGCTACAGCAACGATATCGATAATAATTTTGCCATTGTATTTGCCGCACTGCGGACAGGCGCGGTGGGACATGCGTGCAGCGCCACATTCGCATTTTGCCAAGCGCTGGCCATGAATAGCGTGGTTGCTGCGCCGCTTGGCGGTTTGGGAGCGATTCCTGCGCATTCGGACTACCATGGTGTGCGATTATACCGATTTTGAGCCAACATGCAATCGTGAACAGAACGTCGCCCGATGGACGGGCGAAAGGCCCCACTGCGCTATCGCTAAGCGGTGCGAGGCGGTCCCATAGCCTTTGTGGACATGAAAATCGTACGCGGGGTACTTCGGCGAAAGCCGCTGCATGAGCCGATCACGTGTCACTTTTGCCATGATGGATGCGAGCGAGATGACGGGCTCGGTGTCGTCTCCGCCAATGATCGTTTCCTGATGAATGTATTCCGCAGGTGCGGAAAGACTTCCATCGAGCAACACGCGACAATCCACCGGAGCGATTTCGAATCGGGAGAGTGCTTCAGAGAGCGCACGTTTGATAGCCGGCACAATTCCGTACGTATCAATGTATGCAGCCGAAGATGTCGACACGCTGAAATGCAATAAAGAGGTTTTCTCGAGCTCACGTGTACGTTCAAATATCTCCTCGCGCTTTTTTTCTGAAAGTTTTTTTGAATCCCTGACTCCTTGAAGAAGATTCCAGTCAAAATCCGCTGGCACTATGACCGCCCCGACAGAGACGGGGCCCGCAAGCGGCCCCCGCCCTGCTTCGTCAATGCCGATGAGAAAAGTTTGCACCTAAATATAATAACAAATATGCGAGCTGCATTTGCGAAAATCATCCGCAAACGCAGCTCGCACCGGCTATGGGGGTTCATTGCCTGAATTTGCCGAGGTCGTGCCGCGCCTCGACGGTACTAGTGGGCGGTTTTCGCCCCAAGCCTCCCCGTGTGTCAGCCCCAACATTTGGGCTACCCATCCGAGTTATACCGTCAGCCTCCTGGCCAACCCCCTTCGGCATGTACCCCATTCGACCCCGCGGTTTCTCTTCCCCCGATCCGCGGTCGTTGAGAGATGACCCTGCTGCGGCACTTCGCGGAACTGTCCGCGTCTTCCTCGTCTTTTTGACTATTTGTCCCTGCTTCCTGTCGGATCGGGGCCCCGACGTTGCCCTAACAACACGCACTTTTACTCGGTAACCTGCCAACACTCTACGGGGTCGTTCAAATAAAGTCAAAGTAAAAGGAGGAAAACTCGCGGTGATATACTGCGACCATGAGCGCGCGTGATTTCGTCCATTTACACACGCATAGCCATTACTCTTTACTCGAAGCACTTCCAAAAATGCCCGAGCTCGTTGCCGCGGCGGCGCGTGACGGGCAGATGGCGCTTGCGCTCACAGACAACGGCAACCTGTACGGCGCCATCGAGTTCTATAAAGAGTGTAAAGAAAGTAGCATCAAGCCGATCCTCGGCGTTGATTTTTATGTCGCACCGCGCACGCGTGCGCAAAAGGAACATCGCATCGACGAACACACTTCGAGGCTCGTTTTGCTCGCAAAAGACCTCACAGGATATCGCAACCTCCTGCGATTGGTCTCGCGGTCGCACCTCGAGGGGTTTTATTACCGCCCGCGCATCGACCGCGAGCTTATCGAAGCACATCGGGAAGGGCTCGTCGCGATGCTTCCCTCTTTCGGCGGTGAGCACGCGCGACTTCTGCGCGAGGGCAATACCGAGCGTGCAAAAGAGTCGCTCGACTGGCACAAAAAAATATATGGAGAAGACCTCTTTCTCGAGATCACCCGCCATCCGGAGATCGAAGGGCATGAAAAAGAAATGCAAGGCATCATCTCGCTCGCACGCGAGAGCGGCGTCGACCTTGTCGCAGCACACGACACGTATTATCTGAAAAAAGAAGACGCGCTCGCGCGCGAGCTCGTGCGTAAAATCCGCAGTGCAAATGTACTGAATAGGGATTTCGAGCAAGGTGCGCCCGACTTTTCTTTCATCCCCCGCGCACGCATGCAGGAACTTTTCGCAGACATCCCCGAAGCGCTCGAGAACAGCGCGCGCATAGCCGAAAAGTGCGACCTCAAACTCAAGCTAGGGCTCTGGGTCTTCCCGGATTTCCCTATTCCTGCCGGCAGCACGGCAAACGACGAACTTCGCCTCCTTGCCGAAAAAGGGTTCAAAGAACGCGGCATCGCAGAGACGAAAGAAAACAAAGAGCGCGTCGACTACGAACTTTCCATCATCGGAAGCAAAGGCTATTCACCATACTTCCTTGTCGTCGCCGACTTGCTCCATCACGCGCGGGAAAAAGGCATTCTTACCAACACCCGAGGCTCGGCCGCGGGCTCGCTCGTCTCCTACCTCTCCGGCATCACGACCGTGGATCCGCTCGAATATCAACTCCCCTTCGAGCGATTCCTCAATCCCGAGCGACCGAGCCCGCCGGATATTGATATGGACTTGGCAGACAACCGCCGCGACGAACTCATCGCCTATGTGCGAGAAAAGTACGGCGAAGAAAAGGTGGCGCAGATCGGCACCTTCGGCACGATGATGGCGCGCGCGGCCGTCCGCGACGTCGCGCGCGCCTTGGGCCATCCCTATAGCCTCGGCGACACGATCGCAAAGCTCATCCCTTTCGGTAAGCAGGGGTTTCCGGTCACGATCGCAGGCGCGCTCGAAGAAGTGCCCGAGCTCGCAGAGCTGTACAAGAAAAATGCGGACGTGCGCGAATGCCTCGACCTCGCGCAAAAGATCGAAGGCAACGCGCGGCACGTCGGGGTGCACGCCGCGGGAGTCGTGATAGCACCTTCCGCTGTCACCGATTTCTCCCCCATCCAGATCGATCCGAAAGGCAACCACATCATCACGCAATACGACATGTATGCGATCGAAGAAGCGGGTCTTCTCAAATTCGACTTTCTCGGACTCACCAACCTGTCTGTTTTGGCCGATTCCGTCGCGCGCGTGCGCGAGCGCCTCTCGGTCGACGTAGATCTCGACCACCTCAAACTCGACGACGCGAAGACCTTTGAAATGCTCTCCCGCGGCGAGACCTTGGGGGTCTTCCAGCTCTCCGGCGGCGGTATGACCGCCTACCTCGTCGATCTCAAGCCGACATCCATCCACGACATCAATGCGATGGTCGCACTCTACCGCCCGGGCCCGATGGCGTTCATCCCTGCGTACATCGAGCGCAAGAAGGATCCGAAAAAAGTGAAGTACCTCGATCCGCGTATGGAGGCGATCCTCAAAAACTCATACGGTGTCATCACCTACCAAGACGACGTCCTGGAACTCGCGATCAAGATCGCGGGCTACACGTGGCTCGAGGCGGATAAATTCCGAAAAGCGATGGGCAAGAAGATCCCGAAAGAAATGGCCGCACAGAAAGAGAAATTTACCCGTGGGTGTGTCGCAAATGGGATGAAGAAAGAATCGGTACAAAGGTTGTGGGAGCAGATCGAGACCTTTGCCGCGTACGGTTTCAACAAAGCGCACGCGGCAAGCTACGGCAACCTCGCCTACAAAACCGCCTACATGAAAGCCAATTTCCCCGTCGATTATATGGCCGCAGTCCTCACGGCCGACGCCGGTGACGTCGACAAGATCGCGGAGGTCGTCGCCGAGTGCAAGCGCATGGGCATCTCGGTTTTGCCGCCGTCGGTGAATGAAAGTATGGGGAACTTCACTGTTATTCACCCCGAGAGAACTCGAGGGGTCGACGACCCTTCGACAAGCTCAGGGCAAGCACATTCGATCAGATTCGGACTCTATTCGATAAAAAACTTCGGCGTTGGCGTCGCCGACTCGATCATCGCCGGGAGAGAATCCGGCGGGCCTTTCACCGACATTGCGGATTTCCTTTCCCGAATACCCGACAAAAATCTCAACAAAAAATCTCTAGAGTCGCTCATACAGGCGGGGGCGCTTGATGCTCTGGGAGAACGCGGAGCGCTTCTGGTGAATATCGAACTGCTTCTCGATTTTCATCGCGAACACGTGAAAGCCCCGACCAACCTCATGTCCCTTTTCGGGACCAGCAGTACGAAAGCGACGCTCAAGCTCCCCGAGGCACCCGTGGCAGGGCTCGATGAGCGCCTGAAATGGGAAAAAGACCTGCTCGGCCTCTACATCTCAGGGCATCCGCTCGATAAGCACAAAGAAAAATTCAAAGATGCAAAAAAGAGCATCAAGCACGCCAAAGAACACCTGCGCGGTGTCGAGACCGTCATCGCCGGATTCATAGAAAGCGCCCGCATCAACCAGACCAAAAATGGCGAAAAAATCGGATTTCTCAAACTCGCAGATTTTTCCGATTCCATCGAGATCGTCGTTTTCCCTCGTACCTTCAAAGAGTATGAGACCATCATGACCCCCGGCTCGTGCGTCGCGATCAAGGGAAAAATATCCGAGCGCAACGGCGAGACGAGTTTTGTTGTCGAGAGAGCAAAAGCCTTGTAATATTGGTCACTATGGTGGAAAAAAATATCGAACAAATTGGTCACACGCTCGCTCACCTCACCGTAGCCGCGGTGCGCGAATTATGGCCGGGATCTCAAAATGCGATCGGTCCGGCAATCGACAACGGCTTTTATCAAGATTTTGAAATTGCTGGAACAATAACCGATGCCGATCTGCCGAAGATAGAGGCGAAAATGCGGGAACTCTTGCCGACTTGGACTGCTTTCGAGAAAAAAGAAGTAAGCAAAGAAGAAGCTCTGAAAGAATTCGCGTGGAACAAATACAAATCCGAGCTTATCGAAGAGTTCGCAGGCCAGGGTAAAAAAATTACTTTTCACAATGCCCCCGGACTGGTGGACCTCTGCAAGGGCGGCCACGTGGAAAATCCGGCTAAGGAAATCGCGCCGGACTCGTTCAAGCTCGACCGTATCGCGGGCGCATATTGGCGTGGCGACGAAAAGAACAAGATGCTCACGCGTATCTACGGCCTCGCCTTCCCTTCCAAAAAGGAGCTCGACGCTTACATCGCGCAGCGCGAGGAGGCGAAAAAGCGCGACCACAAGATCCTCGGCAAAGAGCTCGACCTCTTCACCTTTTCGGAACTCGTAGGACCTGGGCTTCCGCTCTGGACACCGCGTGGTACGATCCTGCGCAACCTGCTCGACGATTTCGTGTGGGAGCTGCGCAAGGCTCGGGGGTACATGAAAGTGGAGATCCCGCACATCACGAAAAAAGAACTCTACGAACGCAGCGGCCATTGGGAAAAATTCAAGGATGAGCTCTTCCGGATCACCACCCGCGAAGGCCACGAATTCGCCATGAAGCCGATGAACTGTCCGCACCACATCCAAATATTCGCTCGACGTCCCCACTCCTATCGCGAACTGCCGCAGCGTTACGCCAACACCACGACCTGCTACCGCGACGAGCAGACCGGCGAACTCTCCGGGCTCTCGCGCGTCCGCGCGTTCACGCAAGACGACGCGCACGTCTTCTGCCGCTTCGCTCAAATCAAAGAGGAGTTTAATAAGGTCTGGGACATTATTCATACCTTCTACGCTGCCTTCGGTTTTGATATGACAGTGCGTCTATCGACTCACGACCCTAAGCATATGGAGAACTACCTCGGAACTCCCGAGAATTGGGAGACGGCGGTTAAAATACTTGAGCAAATAGTTGCAGAAAAGGGCGTCAACGCAATAGACGGAGTCGGTGAAGCGGCATTCTATGGTCCCAAACTCGACTTCATAGCGCACGACTCCATAGGCCGAGAGTGGCAAGTTGCGACCATACAGCTTGATTTTGTGCAGCCGATGCGTTTCGACCTTACCTGTATAAATGAGAAGAACGAGAAAGAACGTGTCGTGATGATACATGCCGCGATCATGGGCTCGATCGATCGCTTTCTCTCGATCCTCATCGAACACACGGGCGGCGTTTTTCCGCTGTGGCTCTCGCCGGTGCAAGCAAAAATACTTCCGGTCTCGGAGAAGCATGCGGTGTATGCGCACGAGATCGCTGAACAGCTGCGCGCGGCTGATATCCGCGTCGAAATGAGCGCTGACGACAGTCTGGGCAAACGCATCCGCGCGGCAAAAATGGAAAAAGTCCCCTACCTCCTTGTCGTCGGCGACGAAGAGGTGAATGGAAAGACCGCGACCCTCGAAGGCCGCGCGGGAAAAGTAGGCGCGCTTTCCGTGGCCGACATCATCTCGAAATTGAAAGAAGAGATCCGTACCCGTGCGTAAGTCGGGATCTGGAAAAGTAACCGGGTCCCTCTATCCACAATTCTCCCTGTTTGCCCGTATTCCTTATTCGTGCGACCGTTACAATAAGGAACATGACTTCCAACAATCCGAGCAGGAAAATTTTATATCCGATTGAACACCGAGTTGTTCAGAGGCAGAACCGTCAGAAAATCCAGGATATCGTCCTTGTCGGCTTATATACAACCGCCGCCGCGGGTCTCGCGATGGCTGCACCAAACACGTTGCGACTCCTCGGGTACGTACAGAAGTATGTCGGCCCTCAAAAGAATGTAGACAGTCGCATGTACCAAGCGCTCGCTCGATTGCGCGCAAGAGGGCTGGTTACAAGACAAAACATACTGACGAAAGCCGGAAAAGGGCGGGCAGCGGCACTCAATGCTGTTGAAACGATTGCGCCGAAAATACCACTGCGATGGGATAAGAAATGGCGCCTCATCATGTTTGATATTTGGGAAAAGCGTAAGGCGGAGCGAAACCAACTACGCGGAATGCTTGAGCGAGTGGGATTCACCAAGCTGCAAGAAAGCGTTTGGGTATTTCCCTATCCGTGCGAAGAACTATTCGTATACTTGCAGACGCAACTGCGGCTCGGTCCTTCGATCAGATATCTCGTCGTTGAAGAGATTGATAACGACCACGCATTGCGTCATGAGTTTGATCTCCCAAAAAGATGATATTCCTTGTTTCGACGGCCGTACAAATAAGGAACATGTCGACACCAAACAAAAACTCTCCCGAATGGGAGAGTTTTTGTTTTCACTTCGGAGTCTTGCGGACGGCGGCACTTCAACTTCGTTCAGTACAGGCAATTTTTTACGAGCGCGTGATCACGATGCGCGGAGCACTGCCTTCTTTCGAGTGCAAGACCTGCATCGAGTCCATCGTAGCTTTGGCCATCGGGGCGACCGGAAGATTCTCCAGTGCATCGATCGGGCTCGGTGTCATCGTCTCAACTGCAGTTTCGGTCGGAACGTCTGTTTCGATCGGAGACGGTGTCGGGATTTCATTCATCGATACCTTGCGCGAGCCGATCATCGCACCGGCGAGCGCGAATGCGCCGCCTTTGTAGTAGACCGCGAGGTAGGCACCGGCGATCGCGAATGAGATGAGCGAGAGCCAGTACATTGCGTTGCCCAAGATCCCTGCGTCGAAGCCTGTGTACGGGATCTGCGAGAGCGAGATGTAGGAGCCCTGGACGGTCACGTACGTGCTGCAAGTCCTCGTACCGCCGTAGCCTGAGATAGTAAGCGTGTAGGTCTTGGAAGTGTTGGGACGCACCGCGAGCGAACCTGTAGGAGCTACAGTGCCGATGCCATCAGAGAGCCATGCGGAAGTCGCTCCAGTCGAAGACCATGTGAGGTACGCAGCCTGACCATTCGCGATCGAGCTCGGAGAAGCGCTGATGGTGCAGTATGCATTCTGCGTCGGGTAAGTCGGGTAGACACAGTTCGGGTAGATGCCTGTCGAGCCCGCCGGGCAGTACTGAGTCGGCTGCTGCGGATAGACGTACTGGATCGGATACGTGGTCTGCGTCTGCGCGACGGGGACGACGACCGATACGGTGTTCGTGTTGTTGTTGACGTTGTTATTGTTGTTCGTATTTACGATGTTGATCGGTGTCGAACTTTGCTGCTGTTGCTGTTGCTGCTGTTGCTGAACCGGGCGCTGTGGTTGAGGAGCCGGGCGCGAAGGAGCGTAATAGGTAGACGGCGCCGAGAACGAGAACGGACGAGCGGCAGAGTACGAAGGAGTGTAGCTTGGGTAAGAGTAGCCGCCGCCCGTGCTGTACGAGCGATCTGTGTACATTACACCCTCTTCGATTATGTATTCCTCGTAGCATCCACACGATGGCTCGTATGTGTAGGCACAGTCGCTGCCACAGCCAGTCGGTTCGTAGGTATATGCACAGTCGCTGCCACAACCAATCGGTTCATATGTGTAGGCACAATCGGAACCACAGCCGGTAGGCTCGTAAGTATAAGCGTAGTCGCCGACGCCGCCAGTTCCCCAGCCGGAGTCGTAAACGTATGGATCATAACTGCCAGTTCCCCAACCGGAGTCGTAAACGTATGGATCATAACTGCCAGTTCCCCAGCCGGAGTCGTAAGATACCTCACCACCAGAACCCCAACCGGAATCATACTCTTGAGCATTCGCGATTGTGGCAAATGCGCCCAAAGACAGAACGGCTGCAATCGCAAAGCTGCACAGAACAAAAACTGAATTCTTTACTGATGCATTTGTCATAATCGTATATATTTTTATAAGTTTCGCTGCTAACTTGCTAATAACTGCTAATCTATTGAACTGTGGCATTATATCAAGTATATTTTGATTGTCAAGTGTAGAAAGAGGGAGCCGGACGATACCGTACTCCCCCTGTCAGCTGACCGCAACTAGGCGGTCAACCCCGGAACTGACACCGCGATGGTGTTCAGCCCTTCTTCTTACTTCTTCAGCTGCGCTCGCAACGCCGGAGGCATCTTCGACTCGCAATCCTGGCGATAGTAGTCGAGCTTGCCGGCGATCAGATTCGACTGATCGGTGAGTGTGATGGTCGACTTGAGACCACCCTCCCAGTCAGAGCGGAACAGCGTGAACACGACCTTCCCCTCGGCGATGTCACAGTAGTTGTTCGACACGTAGCCGGCGGTGTAGTTGCTCGGCAGGCCAATCTTGCCCGCATTGTCCCGCATACGGACCACGATCCGAGCGCCCGCCGTCGGAGACGACAGAACGCTGATCACGTTGGTCGCGCCCTCGGGGTTGCAGAGCTTGATCGAAGCGAGGTCCGCGCCTTCGCCCCGCAGGGTGAACGGCGTGTCCGGCCGCTTCGCGTTGATCGGCTGTGTGATGGTCACGAGCGTGCAACCATCTGGCAGCTTGGTCTGCGCCGAAGCGAGACTGGTGCCGAGAACGAGGGCGAGAGCAGACGTCGTGATGAGCTTGTTCATTGGATCGATCCTTTTGCTGGGTTGACCCTCGCGCGAGGGTTCTGCGCACCTTCTGGATGCGCATAACTCCTCGCACGATAACTGAAGCAAGTTTCAAAGAACATGATCCCCTTGCGGGAATCTCATCGAGCGGCTAACTGCTACATGAGCTGCGCGATGAGAATCCGACAATCTTGGCTTAAATACTGGGGTAAAACCGTATCGTTCCGATATTATACTACCGTAAATCTTATTTGTCAAGTAGAGGTCCCGAGGACGACGCGCGGGTCATTTTGCGCGTCGTCCTCAGGGGGTTTCCGGCCTAGTTGGCGGCCGGAGGTGCCGTCGGAGCAGCCGCAGGCGAAGCAGCAGGCGCCGGGGTTGCCGCAGTCGGCGGGCAGCAGGGCGGCGCCGAATCGGTGGGCTTGGTGCCGATCGTGACGGTGCCGGTCGCATAGATCCCATCGCCCGTCGTGATCGTGTCGATCACGATCCGCCCCCGCTTCGTTGCCTCGGGCATCTTCTCGGGCTGCGGAGCGGCGATCGGCGCGGGATACGTCGGCGCGTTATAGACCGGCGCGTGGTAAACGGGTCCGGTGTGCACGCGCTTTCGCTTCTTGCTGTTGCCGGCATCGGCGTCGGCGACAGAGCCGAGCACGATTGCGGCCGATACGCCGACGAACAAGATGGACTTCATCATGACTGAATCCCCTAGATCGATTGCCCTACGCAGGTCGGGCGTTGAAGTGAATGAACAGTCTTGAACCGTAAAGTTCAAGGGTCTCTGCGAAGACCCGGCACGATTCGATGATTCGAGTCGTATCGGGAAATCACAAGAAATGGCGGGAGGGGGCCAGATCGCGAAACAGTGCGATCGGGCCCACCTCCAGCGGGAAAACGAGGAGAACAGTTCACCTGGCGAACTTATGCCGCCTTGGTGTTATTTTTTGCAGAAGCAGAGACCGGTTTTCGGACTCGCCTCCTTACCGCAAGCAAGCGGCACATCACGCGGCTTGCCCGCACACGACCAGTTGGTCAACGTCTTCGGTGCCCAGCCAGCGATAGCTTGGACTGTCGACGTCGAACCACCAACACCGGGCGCAGTCTGCACAGCCGTGGCGCCTTGGATGACAACCACATTGGCGCCGGGCGAGCCCTTGACCGTGACGCCTGCGTTGTTCTGCTGCTTGATCCGCTGCCTTGCACCGGCCTTGCATGTGGTACAGGTCGGCTTTGGCTTGCACCTCGTGCCACACCTTGCGGGAAGGACGACCCGCTGAGGCCGAGCCGTGGGGCAACGATTGCCGCACCTCGCCGAACGAGTGATCGGCCGCTGTTCACGCACCACCGGCGCGGGGACAGCATGACGCACGGTCACCCGTCTCCAGCGGTAGTAGTAGCTGGAGCGTGACGATGTCGCGCCGAAGTGCTGCTGGCGCTGCCTGAAGTGACCGTGATGGCGATTTCGAACCCACCGCCCGTTGCGGAACGAGTAGTCGTCCGCACTTCCGGGGATGACTCCGCCTTGGTCGTAACGCTGCGCCGAAGCGGGCGCCACGATTGACAACAAAGCAAGTGCGGTGGCGAACATCGCGTGCGCGAATGTGCGCATGGCTTGTCTCCTCTTCAGTTGTAACCCCAGCGGAATGCCGGAGTCGGAACATACGTCTCGCAAGAGACGGGCCCTTGCGAGAGCCCGGCACGATTCGATGATTCGAGTCGTATCGGGAAATCACAAGAAATGGCGGGAGGGGGGCCAGATCGCAAAACAGTGCGATCGGGCCCACCTCCAGCAGTGGATAGAGAAAGGAACGGATGGCGACTCTGTGGTCGCCTTAGTTCTTTGCCGGACAGATGCACAGACCGGTCGGGCTTGTGTCGCACTTGAACGGCTTCAGACGCTGAAACCCTTCACAGTGCAGATCGGTCTTTGTCTTCGCTCCCCAGCGAGGCTTCTTGGCGACGTAGACCACGTTACTCGAGCCAGCCGAGGAACCGCCGCCGGCCGCGCCGCCGCGAGACGCGTAGTATGCAGGCGCGAGTACGTTTTTCCACAGTACTGCGCCGCCAATAACAAGGACGACGAGCACGATGGCAGCGAAGATAGCTTTTCCGGGCGTCATGATTAGTCTCCTAGGATGATGGCTGCGGCGATGGCTGAAGCGACCGCAGCGGCCAGAATCACGATCCAGCCGGCGTTGCCACTTTTGGCTTCTTTGCCCTTGGCCGGAGCCTCAGGGGACGGATTCGAAGCAGCCGAGACTGCCCCGGTATTCGTTGATGCAGGAATCTGGGTTGCCCCAGGCTGCCGCGCGTCCAACTCCTGTCGCACAATCGATCTAACGGCTCCAGGAATTTCTTGACGAATTTCCGTGAGCCGTCTGTGAATTGAATCGACTGGGTCACGATTATTCCTGTCGCGTCTCCCCTGCCGATTGTTCGTCGGCGGCTGAGCAGCGGGAGTGGACGTTGTATCCGGCGGCGGTTGTGTTTCCGCTGCAGGAGTTGTTGGGACGATTCCATCTACTCTTTGAAGTGCCACGGGTCTTCCCCTCCTCTGTTTAACGAAGACAAAGAGCAAGCCCAGGGCTTGCCCGGGACGTCCAGCAATTATATCACCTATATTCAAAATGTCAAGCGCCTCCCAGCCAAAATACGCCTTAAAACAAGAAGAAATTCGACCTTTACAAAAAGAATTGCGCGTGGCGGGCCGAATGGCCGCCACGCGCGGAACTAGTAGAACTGTTGGTTGCTGAGCGTCACGCTGCTGCAGACTCTTCCTCAGGCGTGCCCTCCGGTGCCACCTCGGGTTCGATGACCCCCGTGGTCGGCGCGATCAGTTGCGTCTCCGGAAGTGCTGCTGTAAGGGCAAGTGCCTGGTTGTAGCGATTTTCGGCGTCGGGCTTGGTGTAGGGAATCGCCCATGCCCTTTTGTTGTGGACAAGGCAGCGGTAGAAGTGATTGCCCTGCCTCACGAACACGATCTCGCTCTCCTTTTCCGTATACTGCGTGGTCCACGTCCTCGTGAGCCACACGTACACGCCGTTGACCATGAGACCGTCTTCGGAGTTGAGTTGCGCGAACGTCTGCGCGACGCCGACACTTTGATCAGCGAAGGTGGTCGTGCCCCGCTTGCGCCCCTTCCTGCTCCCCACGTTGGCGAGCGGCTTCATCGAGGCATCGATGTGGATCGAGGTGTCGCCGATGTACTCGACGCTACCGTGATGCCACTTGTTCTTGAGCGCGGCCATGTAGGCTTCCTCGGACTCACCGAGGTCACCTGTGCCGATCTCCCAGGTCACGAAGTTGCCGCCCTCGTACGGCACGGCCGTGAGCCCGCTCGGTGTCTGCTGCAGCTCCAGGAGATCGATGAAACTCTTGAGGATCTTGCCGCCGCGGGGGCGGAATTTCCTCGTCCAGTTCCGTTCGAGCTCGCCGTCCTTCTTGTGGGGGTCGCCACCGATGATGCCGGCACCAGAACGCAACTGAATGACGCCATTGGCGTGCTCGGTTGCGGCTCCGATGAGGGGACCGGCCTCGCTCCCGACACGCGCGTAGCGCGCGCTTCCGAACAGCAGTTGATTGCTCGTGCTGCCATCCGGTCGGGTCTGCTCCGTGCGCCCCGGGTAGAAACGCACGTAGTTCGTCCGCCTCGTCTTTTCCTGTTGCGTTTTCTTGTCTTTGTATTTCACTTCCAACGCAAGGGTGTGTGGGGCGGTATTCACGGGTTCGCTCATGATCATCTCCTGATGCGATGTTGTGGAACTAGGAAATTGTGGGAATCACGGTGCGATTTGTACTCTATGCACCTCCGCAACGATATCACGATTATGACAAAAGTCAAATATAGTAAGGATCAAGGGTGAGCATCGAGTGCCCACCCTTGAGGTAGATACGGCTTTTCTTGTTTAACCGAGCCGTTCAGTTCATTGCGAGAGCAGGGCTACGTCACGGTGACGGTGACATCGCCGGAGTCGACGGTGCCGCCTTCGCCGACGACGGTGGCCTTGAACGTCTTGGTCGCGTTCATGACCACCTTGACGCGGCCGTTCGGGCTGACATCGCCGACCTGGCTGATGCTCGCCTTCTCCGCCGCACTTGAGGCGATGACGAGCTCGATCTCGGTGCCCGCCGGGACGCTCACGGAACTTGCGGTGAGCGAGACCGTCGGCTTCGGAATCACGTCCGTGCCCCACCGGTGATAGAACAGCGGCACCACGACATTCAGAACGAAGTCGAATGCGATTGCGCTACCGAACGTCCAGACGATGCTGCGGAACTCCGTGATCTCCTCGGGCGTCGCCCTCGGGAAGTAGATCACGAACAACGCGAGGCTGACGACCGGAAGCAGAGGGGACCAGAACAGATCACGAAGCCCCCACTTCCAGCCACGCGGACGCGTCAGAGAGGCGAGGACCGCGAAGCCCGCAAACAAGAGAGCGATCAGGAAGTAAGGAACGAAGTTGCTGACCAGGTTCCCACCGGGGAGGAAGCCCGAATCGAGCTTCCATCCAAACTGGATCCGGCCGAGCAGAATCAACGACATAATGACCGCGAACGCGATCATCCAATCGTTTGTGAACGCCTGACCGGGTTTCATCCGGTCGAGGTATTTGTTCATGGGGATCATGAGTTGTCTCCGCTTCGTTGCTGCGTGTCGTCTCCGGCGGCGCCGGAGCCGTAGTTTGAAGTCTCGCAGTCCGAATTTGTAGAAAAATGAACGTTCGGACGCTCTTTCTATTATATATCAGAAAATGCTGTCTGTCAAGATAGCGATTCTTGTGGCTGCGAAGTTATTTCGCGAAAGAGACCGCGTGTCCTACATCGACGGCGTAGCCGACGTCGACAGGATGCGCGACCTCTACTGCATGGCCGATACTGACGGCACGGCCGACCGGTACAGGGCGCGCAACAGAGACGGGACGACCGATTGTGACAGGGCGGCCGATGGGTACTGCCCTGCCGACAGATACGAGTGCGAAAAGTTTACCGGGACCGTAGAGGTCTACGGCATGCGCGATGTCAACGATGTGCCCTATCTCAACAGAACGCGCGACGTCGACTGGATGCGCAACGGATACGGGATAACCAATACCGATTGGATATCCGACAGAAACGGGTCGTGCAACAGTGACAGGACGTGCGACACTCACTCCGCGTCCGACGTTTACTCCGTATCCGACACCGATCGGGTAACCGGTAGATGCGCTATAGCCGGAAGACGTCGGGCGCCCGACGGTGGTCGGATATCCGAGAGCAACTGGCTCTACCGTGTACGGCACGAAAGTCGGCGCATCGTATATCGCGGCATAGGCAAGAGGCGCTGCACCGAAGCTGGCGACAAGCGCGAGCGTGATAAGAGTTTTGTTCATATCGGATTGCGGATTAACGCGGCGTCACAATGCCAACGAATTCAGCCTCGACGATGAAGCGTGCGCTTTTGCCGGTGAGGATGTCGCAGGTCGTGAGCGTGAGCTTTGTGCCCTGTGTCGCTGAGAGATCAATAACGGTTTCGCTCGCTTCCACGCTACGCACTGAAGTGACGGAGTAGAGGTACTCAAGGCCGCCACCTTCGATAGAGATCGAATCGCCCGGTTTCAACTTCGAAATATTATTAAACACCTTGAACATCTGGTTGCGAAGGACTTGGTACGTCGAAGAGTGCGCAAAGATGAGCATGTTGCCCGGCACTCCGAGCTTTGCTGAATCGACATACCGCGCGGGACCTTTGAGGATTGCCGCATCGAGCCCGGCAAGGTCGCGCGTGGTCGGATTTTGGATCGCGACGTCGAGCCCGATCACCGAGCTTTTGATGCGCTCCGGAAGAAATCCCTGCGGTGTTGCGGGAGACGCAGCGACCGCTTGGTACATATCGCTAAGCTGCGGTAGCTGGGAGAGACCAACGGAGTCGGCGGGCGCAGAGTCCGAACCATTTACGGTAAGCGGTTTATCCTGAGCGGAGTCGAAGGGAGTCGAACCGTCAACGTAGTGGGGAACGAGGCCAAGAGAGTCGGCGACACTCACCGTGCAGATGAAAACAAAAACAACCGCGGCAATGAAGACGCGTTTGGGAGGTTTGGGGTTCTGTCTGTACGGATACATAGGCTTTCTAACGCGTGAGATAATACACCATAAATGGCCAATTGTCAACCCCTTTTATGGGCCGGTGGTTAGGCCGTAGTACGGTTCAGCACCTCGTCGATCTGGTGGCGCACATTGCGCATACGCCGCGCTATTTTGCCACTTGAGAAGAAGATCGCGTAGCCTCCGCCCGCTCCGAGCAAGCCCAGCGCAAGCAGGTAGAGGATGTTCCCTACCGGCCCGTAATCAAACCCCGTGTACGGGATCTGGTGCAAGGACACCGTCGGCGGGTAGATTGGCGGATATTTGGGTGGATAGATCGGTGGGTACACGGGTGGATAGATCGGCGGTGGCGGAATGATCGGATACTGCGAAACCGAAATGGCAGTCTGGCAGATCGCCGTCTGACCCGAAGAGCTCGTCACCGTGAGCGTGTAGGTGGTCGAGATCGTGGGGTTCACACTAAGCGAACCGTACGGTGCGACCGCGCCGATCGAAGAGAGGAAGGCGGAGACTGCGTTGGTCGAACTCCAAGATAAGGTCGAGCTCTGTCCGGGAGAAATC
>Ga0209542_10001741_pt1 | contig 50577 bp, 53 predicted proteins | sample RifCSPhighO2_01_FD_184028 | JGI IMG/M metagenome (GOLD analysis project Ga0209542, IMG submission 184028) | Soil microbial communities from Rifle, Colorado - Rifle CSP2_plank highO2_0.1 (SPAdes) (version 2) | ecosystem: Environmental > Terrestrial > Deep subsurface > Rock core/Sediment ...
AGACCAATGAAATGTTTACATTATCAAACGCCAAATGAAGTTATGGAAAAAGAAGCTAACAGTTACAAGTTCAGAAGATTTACGTCTTCAAAAGAAACAAGTGTTGCACTTCAACTTAGAATGTAGGAACCTGAAAATAACAGTAACAAAAAACCTATAGCATGATATAATAAATGTTATGGCCGTGATAGAATGCCTTGACCGTCCATATCAATTGCCTCTTTTTGTCGATCCATTAAGGATTAGCCCTCCAGATCTTACTGGTATAGAGCTTGATACTTTGGCAGCTAGATTAAGAATTTTACCGGCTAGAAGTCGTGTTTTCTTACCGCTTGTAGCTGGAAGAGATCCAAATGAAGCTATTATCGAGGGTGTTACTAGCGGTAAAAGTGGTACTTATGTACTTTATGATGACGATTTAGCTACAGAGAGAACTGCTGGTCCAAAATATATAACGTCAATCGGTGGTGTACTTGTCCGAATATCAGATCCTCATGAGGTTGATAGATTAAGAGCACTACTCTTAGAGAGAGATATTGGATTACCTGAGAGTTTATTAGGACAAGCAATCGACGTTGGGAATAGGCTTACTTTATCTGCCGCTTCATCTCTTCAAAATGGTGTTGAAATACCGATACTAAGAGTTGATCCCGGAGCAATAATGGTTGCACATCGAGACAGACTTTTGCCTTCCGATTCAAACGATTTACAACGACTCATTGGCGGAATCTAAACCTATCATTTGGAGATTGATCCGATTCATTTGATCAATTTGAATGACTTTGACTTTGACTTTATCGCCGATTTTGACAACATCAGATGGATCTTTGACGAATCCTTTTCCCATTTTTGAGACATGGACCATACCCTCTTTCCCCGGAAGAAGCTCAACGAAAGCACCAAATGGTAATATACGTTTCACTTCTCCGTCAAATTCTTCTCCTACTTGAATTTGGCGAAAAATATTGTTAATAAGTTCAACGGCTTTATCCACATTTTCTTTGTCGATTCCTGAGACGCTGACCTTGCCATCATCAGAAATGTTAATATCAGTTTGAGTTAAGGCAATTATCCTTTTTATATTTTTACCGCCCGGGCCAATAATTTCACCAATTTTATCTTGTGGTGGAGACAAAACTATCACTTTAGGTGCATATTTTGATAACTCCATTCTAGGTTTGTCTATAGAAGATTTCATCTTTAGAAGAATTTTATCACGTGCAACTTTGGCTTTCTTGAAGGTTTCTTTGATCATTTCAGGTGTCAGTCCGTCACATTTGACATCGAGCTGGATAGCTGTCACACCATGGTCTGTACCGGCGATTTTAAAATCCATATGTCCGGCAAAATCCTCAATGCCGGCTATATCAGTAAGTAGTACGTATTCTTCATCCGATTTATATATTAATCCTATTGAAATTCCTGCTACTGCAGCTTTTATAGGAACACCAGCGTCCATCAAAGCTAAAGATGATCCACATGTTGAAGCCATTGACGTTGATCCGTTAGACGACATAACCTCAGAGACTACCCTTATGGCATATGGAAAAGTCTCCTTACTCGGCAAAACCGGCTCAATTGCTTTTTCAGCCAAAGCTCCATGCCCAATCTCCCGACGAGATGGCCATCCCATCCTCCCCACTTCTCCGACTGAATAAGGAGGCATATAATAATGATGAATATAACGCTTAGCTTCTTCTCCTTCAGGGCTTTCGATTAACTGCTCCAAAGTCGGTGATCCTAATGTGACAACAGACATAACCTGGGTCTGACCTCGTTGAAATATGGCTGAACCATGGGTCCTTGGTAAAATACTGGTCTCACAGTATAGATCGCGAACATCATCAATACCTCTTCCATCAATACGTTTTTTGTTTTTTAATATATTGGATCTAATTTTCTCAAAAATCAGGTATGACAAAACTTCATTAATCTTTTTCTTATCAAACTTATCTGAATATTTCTCATATATATCATCGACTAAAATTGTTAATTCCTCACCCTCACCTTTTGCTTGATTTTTTTGAGCAAGTTTTTCAATCCTTTGAAGATATTCTTTTTTTAGGATAGTTGAAATTTCTTCGAGTTTTGGATCTACAGGTATGGAGCTTTTTGTCTTACCAACTTTACTTCCCAATTTTTTTATAAAATCAATGATGATATCATTTTCCTGCTTAGCCTTATTTATTGCTTCTGTAATTATTCCTTCTTCAAGTTGATCGGCTTGTGTCTCAAGCATTACTACTTTGCTTTCTGTAGATGAAACAACTAAATCAAGTGTTGAAAAAGCCTGGGTTTCTTCATTTGGGTTAACAACAATAGTCCCTTCGTTACCATTTGGTTTAATATACCCAACTCTCATAGTGCTGATGGGACCTTGCCATGGAATTGTCGAAATATGGAGAGCTGCTGATACAGTAATCGCCGAGATCAACTCTGGAGAATTAACACCATCAATGGAAAGCAATGTAATTACAATTTGAACTTGCCGTTTAAAACTTTTAGGAAAGAGTGGTCGAATAGATCGATCAATCAACCTAGCGGTTAATATAGCATCGTCTGACGCTTTTCCTTCGCGCTTCACCCAACGCGATCCTTTTATCCTTCCACCGGCATAAAGCTTTTCAACATATTCAACCATCAAAGGAAAATAATCCATATCTGGTCGTTCAGGACCTACAACAACAGTTACCAATACACAAGTATCACCCATTCTGCCAAAGATAGCTACATCGGCTGCTTGAGCTAATTTACCTATTTGTAGTGTAATTTTTCGATCCTGAAGGGTTAAAGTTTCTTCAATTATGTCCATTATTTTTTCAATCCTAGTTTCTTTATTAATTCATTATAGCGTTTAATGTCTTTATTCTGAAGATAATTTAATACTCGACGTCTTTTAGAAACTATCTTTAACAATCCCCGTCTTGAATGATTATCTTTTGGGTTTTGATCCAAATGCTCAACTAAATTAATTATTTTCTGAGTTGCAAGAGCCACTTGGACTTCTGGTGAACCTGTATCACCTTCTTTTAAAGCAAAATGATGAATTATTGCTTGTTTATCCAGAGTTGTTAAATCAAGAAGTACTTCTTTTTTTGAGGGTGTTTTTGCCTGAGTATCTTTGAGCGTTGTTTTAGCTTTAGCTTTTTTTTCTGACTTCTTTTTTATCGCGGCTTTTTTTACTTTAATTTTAGCTGTTTTTGCGGTGTTTTTTTTCATGACTGGTCATTAATTATAGTCGATTCTCTGTCTTTATGCAATAGAAAAACAGTAAGACTCCCTCTTGACAATCGTTAGCAGATACTATAAACTAGTGCTAATTAAAATCTTATGATTGACTTAACCCCGAGACAGACAGATATCTTAAAAAAAATAATCCAAGAGTATACTGAAGCAGGAGAACCTGTTGGATCTGAAATTTTGGATAAAAAATACAACTTAGGCGTTTGTCCAGCCACAGTAAGAAACGAAATGGTTGAATTGGCAAAAAAAGGATATTTAAAGAAATCACATTTTTCTTCTGGAAGAATTCCCACCGCTGATGCTTTCAGATTTTATATCAAAAACCTGATGGAAGAAAAAGAGTTATCTACGGCAGAGGAAGTATCAACAAAAAGCGATATTTGGGATTATCGCAATGAGTTGCATCGTTTGTTACAGAATTCTACCCGCCTTTTAGCTAAACGGACAAACATGTTAGCAGTCTCTTCTACAAATTTAGGCGATATATATTATTACGGCATCAATAATTTTTTACGTCAAAGAGAATTTTGGGATCTAGACATTGCTTGTGATTTCTTAGAACGGCTTGATGAAACTTCCTTTTTTAAGGAAATCTTGGATGAATTTAAGCGTTTAGAAAATGAAATCATTTTTTTCTTGGGTGAAAAAGATCTTAAAGATAACACTCTAGAAAATTGCGCTACGGTCTTTGGCGAATTTGAAGGACAATCTTTGAAAGGTATAATTGGAGTTATGGGTCCGAAACGAATGCACTATGATGTAGTTATTCCAAATGTTAAATATCTTACTGGTTTAATTGAATCAATGGTGATAGAACAAGGACTGTAAAATTATCAATTGATCAATTTTTTTTAACAATGGATACACCAAAAAAAATAAAACCTGTTAAGGAAGAAATCAAAAGCGAAGTCAAACAAGAAACGCTAGAATGGAAAAATAAATACTTAAGAGCATTAGCTGATTATCATAATTTAGAGAAAAGAACCAGTGATCAATTGAATAGTGGAATAATAAATGCTAAAAAAACATTCCTTTCTCATTTTTTGTCAGTATTGGATAATATTGATAGAGCGGAAATTTTTATTACTGACCCTGGGCTAAAAATTGTCAGGGATGAACTAGTGAAAGTTTTAAAAGATGAGCAAATAGTCGAAATGGATATTTTGAGTAAGCCATTTAACCCGCATGTAGCAGAATGCGTTGCTCTAGTCGATGATGATAATGAAGGCATCGTCAAAGAAATTGTTAGAAAAGGATATATGATTGGTGACACGCTGCTTAGACCCGCACAAGTTAAAGTTAGTCAAAAAAAATTACAAGTTAATAAAAGCGAGTAACTAGTTATAAGTAATTAAGTTACTTTTAAAATAATTATGTCCAAAACAATAGGTATAGATTTAGGAACCACCAATTCAGCCGTTGCAGTAATGGAAGGTGGCAAACCAAAAATTATTCACTCAAAAGAAGGTCGCAATGTTATACCTTCAGTTGTTGATGTCGTCAGTCGAGTTGTCGGAGATGTGGCAAAGCGACAAATGATTATCAAACCCAAACAGGTCGTTTTTTCCATTAAAAGATTAGTTGGCCGTAAATATAAAGACGAATCAGTACAACGTGATATAAAATGGTTACCCTATATCGTAAAAGAAGGCCGGGATGGAATGGCCGTTATCGAAGTTGAAGGAAAAACATATACACCACAAGAAGTATCGGCAATGATACTTAAAAAAATAAAAGAGGACGCTGAAGAATACCTAGGAGATAAAGTCGATAAGGCTGTTATTACAGTTCCCGCTTACTTTGATGATGCACAACGCCAGGCCACCAAACAAGCTGGTGAAATCGCAGGACTTGATGTAATTAGAATAATCAATGAACCAACTGCGGCATCACTTGCTTACGGATTGGAAAAACAAAAACTTCATACCATTGCTGTTTATGATTTTGGTGGAGGTACCTTTGATATTACAATTCTTGAACTTGGTGAAGGTGTATTTCAAGTAAAAGCAACGAATGGCGACACTCATTTAGGTGGAGATGATTTTGATAAGACAATTATGGACTATCTCATAACACAATTTAAAAAAGAAAATGGGATAGATCTTTCTAAGGATATTCAAGCAACTCAAAGAATGAGAGACGCTGCGGAAAAAGCAAAAATCGAGTTATCGACCAGCCTTGAATCAGAAATAAATTTACCGTTTATCACTGTAAAAGATAGTCAACCTCAACATTTTGTCACCAAATTGACTAGAGCCAAACTTGAATCGTTGGTGGAAGATTTAATCGACAAATCGTTTGGACCGGCTAAGGACTGTCTTAAAGATGCCAAAATGAAACCAGGCGATATCAATGAAGTTATTTTGGTTGGTGGTATGACGAGAATGCCAAAAATGAGCGAAAAAGTTAAGGAATTTTTTGGTAAAGAACCTAATAAATCCGTCAATCCTGATGAAGCTGTAGCGATCGGAGCAGCGATTCAAGCTGGCATACTTCAAGGTGATGTAAAAGATGTTGTTCTTTTAGACGTAACTCCACTGACTCTTGGGGTTGAAACACTAGGTAGCGTCTCTACTCCTTTAATTCCAAGAAACACTGCAATTCCGACTTCAAAATCAGAAATCTTTTCAACAGCCGCTGATAATCAAACCCAAGTTGAAATTAATATTTTGCAGGGAGAGCGACCAATGGCCAAGGATAATAAATCTCTTGGACGCTTTATCTTAGAAGGAATACCACCTGCTCCACGGGGTGTACCTCAAGTCGAAGTCAGTTTTGATCTTGATGCAAATGGTATTCTGACAGTGAAGGCAAAAGATAAAGCAACCGGCAAAGAGCAATCTATTAAAATCACTGGTTCAACCGGTCTAACCAAAGATGAAATAACTAAAATTCAGCAGGAAGCTGAAAAACATGCTGAGGAAGATAAAAAAGAAACTGAAAAAATTGAAAGTAGAAACAAAGCCGATAGCCTTGTCTATACGGCGGAAAAATCCTTAAAAGAAGCCGGAGATAAAGCACCGAAAAGTCTCAGAGATGAAATTGAAGCTAAAATTAAAAAAGTAAAAGAAGTATTGGAAAAGGGAGACACATCAGATATTGAATCCTCAACAAAAGATTTATCCGACAGTCTGCAAAAGGTCGGCCAGTATATGTATGACAAGAACAAAGCATCAGAAGAAATTAAGTCGGATGAATCTACAAAAAAGGATGAGTCCCCAAAAGAAGAAGCCAAAAAAGGTGAGGTCGAAGAAGGAGAGGTAGTGAATTAATTAACCTAATTAGTAATTTTATGACTGATTACTATGATATTCTCGGTGTATCAAAAAACGCTACTCTCCATGAAATAAAAGCTGCTTACCGCAAGCAAGCTATGAAGTGGCATCCTGATAGAAATAAATCTTCTGAAGCTGAAAAAAAATTTAAAGATATCAATCAAGCTTTTGAAGTTGTCTCTGATCCTAAGAAAAAAGAGATTTACGACCAAGTCGGACATGAAGCCTTTACCAGCCGAGGGACAGGATATGGAAGATCCGGGGGGCCCTCCTCTCAATCATATTCAAGCGGACCATTTAGTTATACCTATACGACATCACAAGGATCCAATCCATTTGAAGGAGTTGATTTTGGTGGCTTTTCTGATCCATTTGAGATTTTTGAACAATTTTTTGGTTTTGGTTCTCAAAGTAGGCCCAGACAACGTCGCAGTGCCTATCAAATAACGATCAGCTTTGAAGAAGCGGTTGCCGGATCAACCAAAGAAGTCAATCTCGAAGGAAGATCAAAAACCATAAAAATTCCAGCCGGGGTTGATGACGGCAATCACATCAGATTTTCTGATTTTGATTTGGTTATCAGAGTCAAACCTGACAGTCGGTTCAAACGCCAAGGACAAGATATAATTTCTGAAATTACGGTTCCTTTAACAACGGCTATATTGGGAGGAATTATTACGATTGAAACTGCGACCGGAGAAAAAATCAAAGTCAAAGTCAAATCAGGAACCCAGTCAAACAGTATGCTGCGTCTTCGGGAAAAAGGAATTCCCTATCCAAATTCCAATCGTCACGGTGATCATTATGTGGTTTTTAAAATCAATATCCCGGATAGAATTAACTCCCGACAAAAGAAACTTCTTGAAGAATTTGAAAAGGAATCGACATCTCCTAAATACTAATTCTTCTCGTATATAATATGATTTTTAAATGTTATTCTGTAATTTATGAAAATTGATGCCGGAAGTCTAAAAAAAGGAGATTTTATAAAACAGAACGATGAAATACTCCAAGTTCTTAAATTTGAACACAACTTCAGAGGTCGTGGCTCAGCCACTTGTCGACTTAAAACTAAAAATATAAAAACGGGGAATTCTCTCGATATCAGCTTCCGAACAGCTGATATGACAGATATTTTAGATGTTGAAACTATAAAAATGCAATTCTTATATAAGTCCGGTGAATCATATGTATTTATGGACCAAATTACATTTGAACAACAGAGTATTTTAAAAGGCATTGTTGGATCGACAGGAAATTACTTAAAGGAAGGAGATATTATTCACTGTCTAATCTATCAAGGAGAATGTCTGGCGATTAGACCACCACAAAGTGTAAAGCTTAAAGTAATACAAGCTGATGATGCTTTAAAAGGTGACACAGCAACATATGCTAAAAAACAAGTAGTTTTGGAAACTGGTATTACTATTTTAACACCATTGTTTATAAAAAATGGCGATATTATCGCTGTTAATCCAGAGACAGGTGAATATGTCGAACGGGTAAATAAATAAGTTTATTGAGTCGTTGCCGAATGACTTATGATATTTGCTGCTGAAAGATCTCCTGCATTGACTTGTCCATCACCATTACAATCCGGTGGAACATTAGGATTGCTACCGAATATATTTTGAAGAGATTGTCCAAGTGATGGATTCTCTGTTGAAAAAATACAGTTGGTTATATCGGAGGAGGTAAAATTAGCGCTAAATATACAATTGAGCGACCCAGAAAGATCGGAAGCACACAATGGTTTTGCAGAAAGATCACCGGCATCGATAACCCTATCTCCATTAATATCAGCATATTTGCAATTGGAAAGAAAGATGTAAGAGGTAATTTTATCGATATCTTCCCTCGTTATTCCTTCGGTTGATTTATCAACATTGCATGCTTGCGTATTAAAGGTAGGAGATACTGTCGGTGCGTTTGTAGGTGTTGGCGATACACCTGATGTAGATATAATTATATTAAGTGCAGAAATATCCCCCGCATCAACTTTCAGATCATTATTACAATCGGGAGGACGATGTGGATTAGATCCGAAGATGGATTTTAATGATGTTTCAACATTAGTCCTCTCAGATGAAAAGATACAATCGGTTATAAATGAAGGATGTAAATTAGCAATATATACACATCCCGGAAAACTGTTCTGATCACTATTACAAAGCGTCTTGCTTGAGACATCACCTGCATCAACTACTCTATCACCATTTATATCAGCGAACTTGCATTGATTGACAAATATATATTCGTTAAGTTTTTGCATATCCGCCATATTATGAATTCCGTTTTTATCTATATCGCATATTTCCCGATTAAAATTGATTGTTGGTAGCGTCGTCGGCGTTGAAATTAAAGGTGTAATCACTTGTTGAGTCGGTGTGGGCGTTGATGATGGTACTATACACATCGAGTGATATGCTGTTATGTCACTACTATTTAATATTCGTTTCGGCGCAGCAAAGTCACAATAATTATTACATTCCCTTGAAATTCTGATCAATTCTTGAGAATTACTTTCATAACGATCTCCATATTGAGCATACCAGAGATTAAGTTGTGTCGAATATTGCTGTCGGGCTGAGCGATAATCATCCCAAGAAAAATTATTCCATGTGATTCGATAAGAAAATCTTGGTCTAAGATTCATAAAGGAATTTTTTTCTTGTCTGAGCTCTTGAATTCGCCTCATGCATTTTTCGACACCATTAGTTTCACTGCTAGGATCAATTACTTTATCACAAAGATCACAATTTTTAGGTCTGGTATAACCACCGCCCGCCTCTTCAGCCTTTGGTAGTAAACTTAGGGTTGAATTTCCTACAAATTGTCTTGATAGATAGATTAAACTAATACTGAAAAACAGCATCGCTACAGCTATTGAAGAAATCACGAGTCTGTTTTTTAATGATGAGTCCGGTAATTCTTTAACACCTTCCATTGATGATAAATTAACACTATTATATTTAATTAAAGAAATCAATAATCTAACTAATTGTTTGTTTTTTTCTTATCAAGCTTATCCAGTCGTAACAATTTAACCCCATAATAAACCACTAAGGCAATAACCAAAAAATCTATTATTGTATTAATAAAACTTCCCCACATAATTTTAGCAGTACCTATGGCTAAATATGAGTTACTCAGATCACCTGCTGCTCCTAAAATTATACCCAAAATCGGGTTTATTATATCTTTGACTAATGAAGCTACTAATTTAGATACCGCACCTCCTAGAATAAAACCTACGGCTAATCCCATAACACCTTGTTCTCTGATAAATTCTACGAATCCTTTCATAATTCTCACCTCTACTTATAAAAAAGTATACTACGTTCTGCTTATATATAGTTATGCCATATTGCAACTTCAATCTAGGTCAAATATCATTTATCTCTTAAGATAAGGAGGTGATTTTATGAAAAAAATAATACTTTTTTTCGCATTGGTTCTTGCAGCTTCTTATTTTTCCTTTGTTAATGCTCAAACCGAAGAACATGAAGCTATTTGTTTCTGCCATAACATTGTACATAATCCTGTAACTATATGTACCGATGATGATGGTTTGATCCAAGGCCATATGGCTCATGTTCAAGGCGGATTTGACTCACTAAGAGAATGTCCCGCCATCACCCCTACACTAGCACCAACAATAGCTGAACCAACGGTGACACTACCTACCATAACCATAAATCCGACAGTAGTCATTCCAACAGAGGTAATTAAACCGACAGAGAAGCTTGAACCAACGAAACCACCAAGACCGACAAAGATCCCGTGCCCTTGTGGAGGATGGAATATTGGATGTAGCCTTGTATGTACTCTTTGCCCTAAATTGACCAACCCTAGTCGTTGTAATGGCCGGCTACAAAGTTGTCCGCCGTTCCCCTGTTTACCGAGTGGTAGATGTGAGACGGTAAGGTAAATATGTCACTCTGAGTTCGTTGTATTTTAAGTATTGTTTTTTATTTCGCCATTTGTATATACTTAAATTATTAACAATTTTACAATATTATGTTCAGTCTTAAATCGCCAGTAAACACCTTTGTTTCAACAGTCAAAGGTGTGCTGCTTTCACCAGTTAAATTTTTCCAAACGGTTAGTTGGGAAAAGGTTCCTGTTGCCGATTCATTAGTTTTTGCACTTATCTGTTATGCTTTTGCGCAAATTATGGGTTTTCTTTTGTCATCTCTTTCAATATTTAGTTTTTTGCCTCAAGCTATGCGCAATATGGCAACCTCGTCATTTGGATTGACTTATTTCATTGTGGCCTTTGTCATTGCCATTGTCTTATTTTTTGTTAATGCTTTCGTGATCTATGCGGTTGTAAAATATGTTTTCAAATCAAAAAGTAGCTTCAATGCTGTTTTAGCAGTTCTATCATCATTAGCATCTGTATCACTCCTAGGTTGGATTCCGATTATAGGCTTAATTATTGTACTTTATGGATTAGTATTAACGGTGATAGCCGTGCGAGAAATGGCTAAACTCTCAACAGTTCAAGCTATAATTTCTTTGATCATCTCATTTTTAATAAATATGGTTCTGACAGGTGTCTTATTTGCTAAAATTCTAGCTTCCTTTTATTCAAATCTTATACCAAATCAAAATGGAACAAACTTGCAAAATCAGATACCAAATTATCAGGATTATCAAAATCAGTTGAAATGAAGCTAATTTAATTTAATTAGACTTTAATTTTGGACAATATCTTGTTTAGATTGTTGGTACCGCGCTCCTGTAGTTCATAATGAACTCTTGTCGACGGTTTCTTAATATTAATCCATCGCGATAAATCGATAGGTGTTCCAACTACCACTGTATCACAAGGAATTGCATTAATTGTTTTTTCAAGATCGTGCATTTGTTTCTTACCATATCCCATTGCCGGTAAAATTTGAGTCATGTGAGAATATTTCTTAAACGTCTCTGCAATTGAACCAACTGCATATGGGCGTGGATCAACAATTGTCTTTGCTTTATATTTCTTTGCGGCTACCATACCTGCTCCATATGTCATTTCTCCATGTGTTAATGTTGGACCATCCTCAACAACCACAACCTTTTTCCCCTTTATTAGATCCGGTTTATCTGTAGTGACAATCGAATCCCCTTCAATAACAATTGCTTTTGGATTAATTGCTTTTATATTGGCTTTAACAATTTCTATCCCTTGTTTTGTAGCCGTATTCATTTTATTTATTACTATAACATCAGCCATACGGAAGTTTGTTTCTCCCGGATAATACTTCAACTCATGACCAGGTCGATGCGGATCAACAACAACGATATTTAAATCTGTTTTATAAAAAGAAAAATCATTATTTCCACCATCCCACAAAATCACATCAGCCTGCTTTTCAGCTCTTCTTAAAATTTCTCCATAATCAACTCCTGACCAAATCACCATTCCCATCTCGACAACTGGTTCATATTCCTCCAATTCCTCAATTGTGCACTTATGTTTAACAAAATCTTCATAAGTTGCAAACCGTTGCCAAATCTGTTCTTTTAAAACACCATACGGCATTGGATGACGAATGATTGATACTCGTTTCCCTTTCTTTTTAAAATATTGTGCTATTTTTCTTGACGTCTGACTCTTCCCACAACCCGTTCTGACAGCACATACTGAGATGACAGGTTTTTTTGATTTTATCATTGTAGATTTTGGCCCAAGAAGCCAAAAATCAGGTCCCGATGCATTTACAATTGAAGATTTATGCATAACATTTTTGTGATATACATCTGAATATGAAAAAACTACAACATCAACATTAAATTTTGTAATAAGTTTAGGGAGTTCTGATTCAGGATAAATATTGATACCCTTTGGATATAATTTACCCGCTAACTCTTTGGGATATCTTCGATCCTCGATATTTGGAATTTGAAATGCAGTAAAAGCAACAACATTGTAATTCTTATTACCCCTGAAAAAAGTATTAAAATTATGAAAATCCCTTCCAGCAGCACCCATTATGATTACATTTTTCTTTTTCATATCAGGATTATTTTTTATTAACGACTTATAATAAGATTTATTATACGCCTAAACCTTAGAATTACAACAAATCATTTTTTTATTCTATAATATCTCTACAATGAAAAAGACTATTAAGGCAATCATTTTTGATATAGATGGGGTTTTAATCTTAGGATCCAAACCGATTCCTGGCGCTACAAAGACTATCCAACTACTTCAAAAAAATAAATTTCCATTTGTCATGCTTACTAATACCACTCTTTTATCAAGAGAAAATATGGCTAAAAAAATTAACCGGACACTGAGTGTTAAAGTTGATAAAAATGATATTTTAACGGCATCGTCTTTGACTGGTGACTATCTTAGACAACGAACCAATAATAAAAGTCTTATTTTGGTTGAGAAATCTGCCATGTCGGAATTTGACGGGATTGAAAGAAATGATGATCATCCCGATTTTGTTGTTCTTGGAGATTTTGGCAATGAAATAAATCTCGATGTTTTAAATAAAGCACTTCGTTGTCTTTATAAAGGTGCGAAACTTATCGCTATGCAGAACGATCCTTATGATTTGACAGAGAAAGGGCCGATATTAAACGTAGGGTCATGGACCGCCCTATTTGAAAAAGCCAGTGGTAAATCAGCTATCATAATTGGCAAACCATCTGTCAATGCATTTAAACTCGCTTGTGCCAAATTTAATATTAATAAGAAAAACATCGCTGTCATCGGCGATTCTATCGAAAAAGAGATTTTGCCGGCAAAGAAACTTGGTTTAATCTCTATTTTGGTTAAAACCGGGGTATCAAATTTTGAAAAAAAGACAACTAAAGAGGCTGATTATATTATTGACTCCATCGCTGAGCTTCCAAATTTAATTAGGTTCTAAAATCAACTTTGTCTTTTCAATATCATTTGAAGACGGCATAAATGATAAACAAAGAAAGATGTGGTTAGGATAATTTTATAGGTTTTTTATGATGTTTCAGTTTTAGACTCATCGGCGTATAGTTTAGCCAATGCCTCCAATTCCACAGCTCGCGCTTCTAAAACCTTTGGGTCTACACCTCCAGCGGGATTATTCTGCGCCGCTCTCATCTCTACTTTTGCTTCGTTAGCTAAATCACGACATAAAGCTGCCATACCATCGGATGATGAAGTTGCAGATTCAAATAGAGAATGCCTTAGACGTGCAATTGAGCCAGCTTGACCATTTCCTCCCCCTAGAAATTGTTTACCTTTCTCAACTAGATCACCATAAAACGCTTTACCATCTACTGCGTAACTTTCTACTATATCCTTATTTAACGAAACACCACCATGAATTATCCTTTCACCAAGATCCATAAATCTTTCTTCTACCAATCCACCATTAATTCCCTCCTGAGGAGGATGACCGTTTGACATTGTCGACGGTTGACGTAACGCTGTTCTTGTAGCTGGCGGCGGATTACCTTCACCAATATCTACCATAGATATTATAATAATATTACTCTTATCACTAGAAAGTCAAATCATGTTAAAAGAAGGTATTTTTTTATTCTACAATCAATTTGCCTACCATTCCCATTTGTCTGTGTTTTCCGACGCTACAATAGTATTCAAATGTTCCGGTCTGATTAACAACAAAGGTAATTGCCTCTGATTCCCCTGTCTTTAGCTGCTTGGTCTTTGCATTAAATTCATCAATGACAAAATCATGCATACCTTCAGTATTATTAAAAATAACCTTTACAGTATCGCCTTTTTTAACATTCATTTCAGTGACGGAAAATTTAAAATTAGATCCATCAACCGTGAATTCTTTGACCGCCTGATCCACCGGATTTGTCACTTCTACTTGAGGCGTCGATTCGTCAGGCAATGTATTTGTTTCATTTGTCGCGGCGTCCTCCACAGGTTGCTCTATAATTGTTTCCTCTACCGATTGGCTACCCTTAGAACTCATGTATGCAAATCCTCCAACAACTATTAATAAAACCAATCCAACTATCCCGATCATTATTTTATTATTCATATTTTTTTATGAAAATACTTATAAAATTAAGTGATAAATATAACGCATGAAATAATAGAAGTCAATCACTATTAAATCCCCTGTTTTTTTTAAGAGCTTCTAGAAGTTTCTTTTTGAGAGAAATAAATTGAGACGTTGTTGAAACATCATTCTTTCGAGGTCGTGGTATTGACACCGTATATTCGGCAATTATTCTACCGGGACGAACGGACATTACATAAATTCGATCGGCAAGAAAAATGGCTTCATCAATATCGTGAGTTACAAACAGTACTGTTTTTTTATATTTTTCCCAGATATATAAAAACCACTGTTGCGTGGTTAGTTTTGTTAATGCATCTAGCCGGCTAAACGGCTCATCCATCAGTATTATGTCATTATCGACAAGATATGTCCGTGCTAGCGCTGCCCGCTGTATCATTCCCCCGGATAATTGCGAAGGATAATATTTCTCAAATTCAGAAAGTCCGAATTGTTTTAGAAGTTTTTGAGCTCTTTTTTTTGCATTTTTTTTATCGACACCTTTTATTTCGAGTGGCAACATTACGTTATCGATAATACGACGCCAAGGAAGAAGCCCATCATTTTGAAGTAAATAAGAGACGAAATGTTTACCTTTGTTAATTGCGTTATCACCAACCAATATTTCACCAGTATCATGAGTTAATAAACCTGAAATACAGTCAAGAAACACAGTTTTACCGCAACCGGATGGACCAATAAGTGCTACCAACTCACCCTTTTCAACATGCAAATTAATATTTGTTAATACCTGAATATTATTATCGGGAGTATTAAATGATTTTGAAAGAACACGAATAATAAGCTTGCTTTCATTTTTCTTCATGGCAATAATTCATTCGTAAAAGAGTTGTCAGGATTAATCATTTTTTCAATAAGTTTGCGATCATAAAGCCACTTTATGTAACCCTCCCATACGGCTTTCTTTTGTATACCCCATTTGTCTGCATCTTTTTTATATTGTTCGGTCAACCATTCCTGGCTCTTATACACTAAATCCTTATTAAGCTCCGGCGCCGATTTTATCAATATTTCAGCAGCTTCCTTAGGATGTGCTATAGTATATTCGTATCCGTCAAATACCGCCTTCATAAATCGACGTGTAAGCTCTTTTTGGTCTTTTAGATGTCTTTCATTGGTTATGATGACTGGCGTATAGTAATCAAGTACCGGATCAAGATCTTTGAGCCAGATAAGGTTGAGGTCAATCCCGCGGCGTTTTGCCTCCACACCATCCCAGCCATAGAAAATCCATTGAAAATCACTTTTATTACCGATTGTTGAAAAAAAATCAGTGCTACCGATGGTGATATTTTTTATTTTTGAATAATCTTTATTTACTGATTTCATCAATGCTTGTAATGTCGCTTCTTCAATTGGCGATCCCCAACCGCCATAGCGTTTGCCTTCAAAATCAGCAACATTAATAATTCCCGTTTCTTTTTTTGAGGCAAAAGCAGAAGTATTATGTTGAATGATTGCCGCAAGCGACACAATTGGTATATCTTTAGCCCGCGCTAGGGTCACGGATTCTTGAGAACTGATACCAAAATCAGCCTTACCTGACGCTATAATCTGTGAAACTTCTCCTTCGCTGGGTTGAATAATCTCCGCCTCGAGACCTTCACGTTGAAAATATCCCTTAACGGCTGCCACATACAAGCCGGTGTGATTAGTATTCGGGAACCAATCAAGTAATATGGTAATTTTCTTAGTTGGAGTTGAGGATTTTTTTTGCGACTCCTTTGTACGATTAAAAGAAATCATCAATATCACCAAGACTACAATAATAAACAAGATTAGTTTTTTTCTCATATGTTTAATTAATTATTAACTCCATTCCATTGCTTAGAACGATTATAAAGTTTATCGATAATTACTATTGAAATCAGACTTATCAAACTAATAACGAAAATCGTCGCAAATACACGTTCTGTCAAATAGGATTTTGATGCCCGGATTAATAAAACTCCTAAACCACTTGAAGATCCGATCCACTCAGCGACCACCGCTGTTAATAATGCATAACTTCCAGAAATACGCAAGCCGGAGAAAAAAAATGGCAAACTCGTTGGCAAAATGACAAATTGAAATAGCTGCTTACGATCAGCGCCAAGGATTTTCATGCTTGAAATGATGGACGGGTCAGCAGATTGAAATCCATCTGTTAAATTTACTGCTATTGGAAAAAAACATACAAGGGTAACAATGAGTATTTTGGGTAGAAATCCAAACCCAAACCAAACAACCAATAGGGGAGCCAGAGCAATAAACGGAATCGTTTGAGAGATGATGAGTAATGGATATAGCGATTTTTTCAAAGTGCTGAAGAAAAACATCGCAGTCGAGACGATAAATGCCACGATAACAGCCAGTACTAATCCACTCAACGACTCAAAAATCGTTATAAATGAATGTCGTAATAAAAGCTGCCTCGAATCCCACAACGCGATTAAAATACGATACGGACTTGGTAATATCCAACTGTCAATATGTGCTATTTTTACTACGCTATCCCAAATAATTACGACTAAAATCAATGTAAATATTGGAAATAAATAATGCTTGATTTTTTTCATATACCTTAGATATTATTTTTCTCGGTGTTTTGTGACTTTCTTCTTCATTGATGCAATCCCTTTTGGATTATAGATAATCTTGACATTCGAAAATACTCCAGATGAACCATGTTCAATAGCTAGTTTTTGTGCTGCATTGACAATTTGAAGCAGTTTATCAAGATCGCCTTCCATGGTTGTTTCCATCGGCCCAACTTCAAAGTTCACGCCCGATTTTTTAATAAACGCGATTACTTTATCAATAATTTTCCATGAATCACGGGTATTTTTGACAGTTGGTAGAATTTGTAAAGCAATTGAAGCGTTTGGCATATTTTTCCCTCCGACGGCATTATCCGTACAGGTTCATTGGGTCACCCGATAATTTCGGGAATCTCAGCCTGATTTAACAAGCTCCCCATAAGTTTGATTACATGGTACTAAATCGGATATCCGTTGTCAATTAGTTTGGGTATAATGACTTTCTATGAAACGTGCAGTAATTGTTATTAATGGAGACTTATCGAATATAAAAAACGTTACATTTTTACCGGATGATTTTGTTATTTGTACCGATGGGGCAACCGAGAAAGTTTTGAAAAGAAATATCATTCCATCTGTTGTTATTGGCGATTTTGATTCAATTTCAGGCAAAACAATCCAAAAACTTACTCAAAAAAAAGTGCCAATGATTACCTATCCTTCAAAAAAAGATAAAAGTGATTCAGAATTGTCAATAGAATTTGCATACAAAAAAAAATATAAACAAATTGTTATTTGCGGATTGTTAGGCCGACGGCTTGACCATATGTTGGCTAATATTTTACTGTTGGGAAGAAATATAATCGCAGGATGCGATATTACAATTGTCGACTACAACATAATACTTTACAGCGTAAGAAAGGAAAAAATAATAATTGGTAAAAAAAATGATATTGTTTCATTGCTACCTATTACAAAACAAGTTGAAGGAGTTACGACAAATGGATTAAGTTATACACTCAATAATGCCACACTTTATTTTGGTTCAACACGAGGGATAAGCAACTATCTGACGAGTAATAAAGCACAAATAACTATAAAAAAAGGCGTCTTACTGGTTGCACATGAACACCGCGATCTAATTTCAGATAGGAAAACTATTAACACTTGAATATTAATTTATGGAGTATATTAGTCAAGCTATAACAATTATTTGTCTAATTGTTATAAATGGTTTCTTTGTCGCTTCTGAAACGGCTTTGCTTCAGGTTAGACGAACAAAAATCGCCTCCTTGACGCATAAAGAAAATAGATTGGCAAGACTCATGGCAATAGCCTTGGCCAATATGGATATCTATATATCAGCGACTCAAATCGGCAATACAATAACAAGTATTGCATTAGGATGGCTTGGTCATCCTATCTTGGAAAAAATACTCTTTGTCTTTGCTCCCGCAAAGAATTCTCCATTGTATTTTCTCTGGAATGCTACTTTGGTCGCTGTTGGTGCTTTTATAATTTTGACGCTTTTTAATCTCATCTTTGGTGAATTAATACCTAAACTAATCATTCTTTACAATCCCTTAACTTATGGAATGATATTAATAACTCCACTCTCAATATTTGTGATGATATTTTTACCTATAATTAATTTTTTTAATCGTATGGCCAAGAAAATTTTAGCTCTCATTGGTCTTTCTACCTCACTTTTTGATAAACAAGGATATTCAGTAAAAGAAATAAAAATTATTTTAAATGAGTCACACAAAGACCGGGTGATATCAAAAGCTGAAAAAATAATTACTTTTAATGTCTTTAGACTTAGAACAATAAAAATAAAAAACGTCATGATCAATATAAAATCATTGGTAGGTTTTAATGCAGACGATACATTGGCTTATATCAAAAAAAGTGTACTTTCGAGTCATTTTATTTATAATCGTTATCCTATTTTTAGAGATCCATCGAAACGTATTATTGGCTTTATCCAGGCTACCGATATTCTAACGATAAAAACTTCGGTCGATTATGATAAAAAAATTAAAAAATACGGATTAATCCGTAAAATACTTACAATTAAAGATTCGGAACGAGCGGATAATATAATAATTAAAATGCATCAGACCAAAATACATGCAGCGGGAGTGGTAGATAAATCAGGGAAAACGATCGGTCTTTTGGTCTTATCTGATTTAATTCACGCTCTAATAACATCAAGTGACAAGTATGGTAGATAGACCATAAAACTTGAAAAAATGTTAATTAATCGCTATATCGACAACTATACAAAGTATTGTATTAAGCGTATTAAGATACTAAAATAATTTTATATGTATAAAAAATTTCAACTTCTTCATAAACATTATCAATTAATCTATTCATTAATAATTTCTACGGCCGTTGTCGGAATATGGAGAGGAATATGGATGTTAATGGATATATTTATCTTACCAAACGATGCTCTTTTATCAGCGGCGTCCTCTTTTTCTATTGGAATAATCATTATTACTATTGCCCATTACCACTTAAGTAATTAAGAAGCATTTTTTTACTCACTTCAATCCATTTATCAGTCAGATTATTCGCATTGCTTACAATAATTACATGGACCTATCTTAGCTTGTCTCTTGCACTTATCACAGATACCATCATGATAATCATAGTTTCCATTATTATCACTATTTTGGATTAATTCTCTGTAAATTGATGACAAACCGGATAAAAGTTTGGCGAAAGGATTATCAAAAAGATTATGACTAATACCCAATATCTCTTCGATTTCAATTAATGATGTTGCCTGATTGCCTCCACAACTACCCATTAACTCAACGGAATGCAATCCATTTATTTGCATATATTGCTGTATTACCGTTAAATACGCCTGTAAAATGGCTTCTTTTGTGACCTCATATTCTTCCAATGCGTATAGAGTTTTATCATAATAATTAATAGTTGGTTTACTCAATCCTGTAAAGGTATTATGTATTTGACGTAGAACTTCATCCAAATAAAAGGTTTTATCTCGCCCTTTATAGACGATAGGATTGCTTGATTCAAGTTTATTTGTAGATGAATTAAGATCAATTAACAGCACTGGGTTTTGGATTAATATGGCAATCTCCTTTGGATCGTCCTCCGCATACGACCTTTCATGAAATGTTGCCGGCATCATATCAGCAACCCATGGTTCTCCCTCTTTTGATATTTTAATAGCAATTGCATTGATTTTTTCCCCGTCGCTCGACATTAAATAAAATTGGCCATAAGAATAAGTTATTTGTGTATAGGGATTACTGGAATCTTGATCAAAACTAGCTGGTCCTGGAGGACTATAAAGACCTACCATCTGTCCCGGATTAATTCGTGCTAAATCAACAGCTCTTCTAATACCTTCACGAGCCATTCCTCCTCTTTCTCGTTCGTCTAACTGCAAACTCAAGTTAAATACAGGTTTAAACGATGGATCAGTAAAAATCTCTCCCTGACCATCTACCCAATAGTGATATAAAATTGAAACCGGCTTGTCTGCAACGACTTCATTTGTATACGCTTCAAGATTCTGCCAAAAGACCCATTGACGTTCCGGCCCATTGAGTTGATTTAATCTTATGCTTTCTGCACGAGGATTAATACTGAAAGTTTTTAGTGTTTCTCCAACAAAAGCCATAATTTTCCCTGCTCGGGGACAAAAAAATGGAAGTTGGGTCGGTCTTCGGACTTTACCCGCGCAAATTTTCTTGACGAAAATTTGTTCGGGTTAACCGCTGCGGCACAGTCACTGATTCACACAGTGTTCCCGTATAAAAACTAACCTTCTCTTCCGATTTGATCGGAAAATGGCTAATACCCAGCTTCAAAAAAAATAATAATATTAACTTAATTTGTCGGTATCTTGTTCCTTTTCTTGATTCTCAGATTGATCCGGTTTCTGGTGCAGATCATCTGTACATTCACATTCATTTAAAGGCTGACCATGCTTGACACAATCTTTCGCCTGACATGTCCCTGGTACATCAGATACACCCTGACAACCACCGGTACAAATATAATGTTTCATAAGAAAAAAATTATAACAAAATTCATATAAAATTATATCAAAATAATAATAATCGAAATTATAAGCTTAATAAAATTAATTTTGGTTAGTTTAAAAACTTAGCAACTCACAGGATGACTTTATAGCTAACCGTTACTTTTTAATCGGTATTGTTGGTCTTTGTCGAAACATTGGATTAAGCTGAACCGATTGTGCCGTGACGCTTCCGTCTGAATTTTCACTGCCGTAAACTGCGACTTCTATACCGGTTTTAAGATCGTCTTTTGATCCTTCCTCTGCTTTATTAAATGTAGTTTTATCATTAAGTATTACAATTTTACTTGAGCCATCCTGTGATTTAACTGTGATAGAATCTGAATCGCTGGATATTATTTCTCCTGCTACCGGCCGAAATCCTGCCGTACGATTCTGGCCTTGACCCAATTCTCTTCCCTGTCCCATTTGCCCATTATTAAACTGGCGCACAAAAGAACCTCTTTGATTTTGTTGATATTTCATCCCGGCAAAAAAAGAAATTCCTATAGCAGAAATCAAAACTGCAACTATAACTAATGGTGAAATGTTTTTCATTGACTCTCACCCCCCTTCACATACTTATTAAAAAAATCGATGGAACGAAACATCGCTAATGAGAAATTTCGTGAAATATTATGATCATCTCCAATATAAGTAAACAGTTCGACATCTTTACCTTCCGATTTAAGCTGCCCGTCCAACTTTTCGGAAAACTCCAAAGGCACAGAAGCATCGTTAGTCCCATGATGCAATTGAATCGGACCTGAAATATCAGATAAATAACTGTTTGCTGATATTGAATTCCAAAATGTCGGATTTTCCTCCGGTTGACCATATTGATCAATCAAAACCTGTCGCCAGCGTCTGGCCCCGCTTGGCAGCGGTATTGAGGTTGTTGTTTGTCTTCTCCTCCAATTATTTAACAAATCCGGGTAAGATCCGACAACTCCTGCCCAAATTACTCCTGCTTTTATATCTTTATTAACGACCATACTTTTTAGCGTGATATGCCCTCCCATCGAATGTCCCCACATGCCGATTCTTCCGGGATCACTGTCAGAATATTTTTTAATTGACGTCACTGCATTTAAAACATCAATTGTATAAGCATTTGATCCATATGCTCCCTCAGGTTCACCTTGCGAATTTCCATGACCCCGATAATCCGGTCGAAAAACAATATAGCCGCTTCGGGAAAATCCGTCGGTGTATGCAATGTACTTCTCCGTAGTTCTATATTGCGTAGGTGGAATATATCCATGATTAAAGATAATAACCGGCCAACCGCTTTCCGGTTTTTCTCCAGTTGGCACTGTTAACAAAGCATATATTTTTAGTCCATCAGATTTATAAGAAGTTAAATAACGCCGGTAATTTTTTCCGGGACTTAATGTTTGCTCAATTATAATCTCACTTCCCGGATACTTTTGACTTCGTAGCGACTCGATTGTCAATGGATGTTGTGATTTTGGCATTTCCTGGTCATCATTTTGTTGATTTGGAAAATCAGCAATTATATCCTTTGAGAATTCAAGTTTTTTTTTAATAGAATTCTGTCGATAAATAAAACCGCCTGTGATTATAAACAAGACTGAAATAATTATAATTAATTTACTCATAACGTAGTGCTTCGATTGGCTGTAAATTTGCGGCTTTTTGAGCCGGGTACCAACCAAATAAAATACCAATTCCTGCAGAAACAACAAATGCAATAATAATTGATACCGGTGATAACACAAAAGGAGACCCGGTAATATAACAAATAAAGTAAGATGCTATAACACCAACAACTATGCCAACTATTCCACCACTGAAGGTCAAAATTATGGATTCTGTTAGAAATTGTGTTGTAATGGTTTTTTTCTTAGCGCCAAGAGCTTTCTTCAGACCAATTTCACGGGTACGCTCTGTGACTGTAACCAACATAATATTCATTATTCCAATCCCACCAACAAGTAGCGAAATCGCGGCAATTCCTGCTAAAAGAGCTGTGAAGGTGCCGGTGGCTGACGCGACGGTATTAAGAATATCTTGTTGAGAAATAATTGAGAAATCAGCCAGTGTCGGATCGCTTAATTTATGACGTGCAAGAAGTAAATAACCGACCTCATTTTGAGCAGTAGTCATTACATCCGGGCTTTTTGCCTCCAGAGCAATTGAGCTTAAATAATTTTGACCGAATAATTGTTTTTGCGCGGTTGAGAGTGGCACATATACAATATCATCCTGATTCATGAAACCTGATCCACCCTTAGCTGTGATAACCCCAATGACATTTAATGTCTGACCGTTAACCCTAATTGTCCTTCCGATTGGATCAGCGTTCTCCCCAAACAAATCAGTGACAACTTTAGGTCCTAAAACTGCGACTTTATTCATAATATCGACATCAGACTGGCTGATAAAATTCCCGGATGATACAGTGACTTTATGAACTTCGGCATAAACCGGAGTGGCACCAACAACTTGAGTATTGGTATTACTGCTTCCTGTTGTAATTTGAGTCCTTCGAGAAACCTCTGGAGAAACCTTATTAATTGTGGTTATTTGTGATGATGCTGCAATTTCTTTGGCATCATCCAATGTTAAAGTGGTTCTCCCACCTACTGCACCACGTACTGCACCTTCTCGCCCTGATCCAGGCTGGACTGTCAGTAAATTTGATCCTAAAGATTCAATTCTGGATTCTATTGCCAGTTGGCTTGCTTGTCCCAGTGATACAAGTGCAATGACACTACCTATACCGATAACAATACCTAAAATTGCCAATCCTGTCCTTGTCTTATTTAAAGTCAAAGTCCCCAAGCTTTCAGAAAATAGTTCTATGAAATCCATAATTTATTTTTTATATTTTAAGCTGTTAATTTTGTCGTCAACAATTTTGCCATCTCGAATATGAATTATCCGCGTGGCATGATGTGCAATATCTGCTTCATGAGTAATCATGATAATAGTGTGACCCTCGTTATTTAATCTTTGAAAAATAGTCATAATTTCTTCGGCTTGTTGACTTGCGATATTACCTGTGGGTTCATCAGCTAATATTATTGATGGATTCATAACAAGTGCTCTGGCTATCGCAACCCTCTGTTGTTGTCCGCCTGATAGTTGATTCGAGGTGTGTTCCATTCGGTCATTGAGACCGACCTGATCCAATAATTTTTTAGCCCTTTCAATCCGCTCTTCTTTTTCAATACCGGCATAACTCATCGGTAACATAACGTTTTTCATGGCTGTTGTTCGCGGCAATAGATTATACGACTGAAAAATAAATCCAATTTTCTGATTTCTTATATCAGCTAGTTCATCATCACTTAAATAACCAACATTTTTACCATCCAAAATATATTCTCCGCGTGTGGGTAAATCAAGTGCCCCTAAAATATGCATCAATGTTGATTTACCCGATCCTGAAGGACCCATAATGGCAACGAAATCACCCTTATCTATGTTAAATGTCACATCATCGAGAGCTACTGTTTCTAATGAGTCAATTTTATACACTTTAGATATGTGATCGACCTGAATTATTGTATTCTTACGCATGATATTAACGTATTCTAAAACCACCTCCAGCACCACCAAAGCTACTAAAAGGAGATTGTGTCTGGTTTTGATTGCCGGATCCGGTTTCGTTTGATGTTATATTGCTGGTAATGACCATATCACCCTCCGATAAACCGGATATAACCTCAATTTCAGAACTTGATGATAATCCTGTTTCCACCGTCACTGACGACGGGGCTCCATTTTTTGATATTCGAACAGTTTGAGATCCATCAGTTTGTTTTTGGATTGCGCTTAGGGGTATTACTAGAACATCGTTCTTTGTATCGGTAATAATACTTGCTGACGCTGCCATGTTAGGAAGAATTGAATTCGACTCGCTGTCTAGTCTTATCACTGCCGGATATGTGGTAACGCCAGAACTCACCACCCCAGCCGTATCTATACTGATTACCTTTCCAGTAAATGTCTTGTCAGAAAAAGCATCAAAAGTAATGGTGGCTTTATCATTTAATTTGACTTTAGGAACATCTATTTCTGTCAAATTAATAGAAACCATAGGCAATGCTTTAGTTTTAATACTGGCGATTTTAGTTGCACTTTGGGCATTATTAGTTGTGTTTGTTGATGCAACAATCACAGATCCTATCTGAAGCGATAAACCAGATACGGTGCCAGAAATTGGAGCAAAAATTGTCGGTGACGTTTGCTGATATGAAAGCCAAGTGCTACTTAGTGCCGTTTGTGCTTGGGATACTACCGCTTGTTGATTTTTATATTTCGCCTCAGCCGCTAGCCAATCATCGTTAGCAATATGAAACTGTGGAAGTGATCGGTTTATATTATTTGGTGATCCATCTTCATTTTGATAGGTTGAATTTTGGGCAATTTCCATAAATATTTTCCAGTCCGTAAACATCGCAGACTGCAAAGAATACTTATTGGCTTTGACAGCTTCAAGATTGTTTTTAGCGCCTTGATAACTCGCCATAGCCTGAGTGGCATTTTGCTTACCCGTCAAATCCAAATCAACTTCGGCAATTTTATCGCCGGTCTTGACTATGTCGCCATCTTTGACATAAAGCTTTGAAATAACCCCGGTCGCTAAGGTTGTTATTGTGCCATTATTGGCAGTTGATACTTGTCCTGAGCCTATGACTGCTATGATCAATGTTTTCCGTTCAACGGATGCAGTTTGATATTTAACATCGGTTGTTTTTGGTCCGGTAAATTTTGAATATATAAACCAGATCGATAGACCGATTAAAATAATCGTAATAATTCTTATTTTTAATGACTTCGACAAAAACCAACTTTTCATTTTAGGTATCATCCGATTAATCAGATATATAAAATATAATTGCTAATACTGAAAATAGACTGAAAAGAATATTATAATTCATATTTTTATAGTTATTGGTAAATTTATGATAACAGTGGTCCCCTTTTTCAATTTACTTTTAATATTAATTGAACCGTTGTGTAAATCAATGATTCTTTTAGCAATTGATAATCCAAGTCCATAACCATTCGCTTCTGTTTTTAATCTGGCGCTGTCGGCTCGATAAAAGCGGTCAAATACATGAGATATATCTTTTGTATCAATTCCTATACCATTGTCTTTAATTAATACTTCTATTGATCCATCTTTTTTTACAGTATTGATAATTATTTTATGTTTTCGTAAATTATATTTAATCGCGTTATCCAAAAGAATGACGAATAAATTAATTAGGCTTTCTCTATCTCCATCAATATCCAAATTTACAAGATGTGTCTCAATTTTAATCTCCTTTTGCATAGTTAGAGGTTTTACTTGTTTTATTGCTTCCATAATTATTTTTTCTAAAGAATACTTTTTAATAATTATTTGTTGATCGGTATTACTATATTGATTAAACACCATTAGCTTATCAGTTAAAGATTGAAGTCTATTTACTTGTAAAACATTCTCATTAAGATTCTCTCTGGCATCTTCGAGCGTCATTTTATTATCACGAAGATGAACTTCCATTGAGGTTTTAAGAGCGGTTAAAGGCGTTCTCAATTCATGTGAAGCGTCGGAGATAAACTTATTTTGTTCATCAACCATTAATTGAATTGGTTTTAGAGTTCTACCGGCAAGAACATATCCCAACCCACCGGAAATCAGAAAAATTACTGAATTTATGACTACCAGTGTAAATAAAATTCTTCCTCTTGTTTCCTCGAGAAGTTCAGGATTAGCCAGTGGAAATCTATTTTCAAATCTGGGGAACCGATTGGAAGGTAGAATAAATCCTTCGTCTTCAAGCTTTCTTTCAATCCGAAAACGTTGAGCTTTCTCAAAACGATCTATTTCACTTGTCAATACTTTATAAATGACAGCGCTGAAAAAAATACTAACCAACATAATAATCAGTAAATACCACATTGTGAGTTTCATTCGAGCCTTATTAAACATACTTAATTTCCGATTTTATAACCAAAACCTCTTATCGTATTAATTAATGGTTTCTTATTTTTAAATGGAAGATCAATTTTATTTCTTAAATTCTTTATATAAACTTCAATCGTATTGGGTAAAATATCAGCATCATAATTCCAGACATGAGCAATAATTTGCTCCTTTGTCAGAATCTTTCCGGCATTTCTCATCAGATATTCCAAAAGAGAATATTCCTTACTTGATAACTCAATCTCTTTTTTTTCACGTGTAACTATAAATGATTTGGTATTGAGTTCTAAATCATGGACTTTAATTACTATATTCAATGAATTTTTCGGCCTTCTTATCAACGCCCGAATCCAGGCTAAAAGTTCCTCAAATGAGAATGGTTTGGTCAAATAATCATCAGCTCCGCTCTCGAGACCTTCAACTTTATCTCTAGTCTGTCCTTTGGCTGTTAAAATTAATATTGGGGTATGAATATTGTCTTTACGCAATTTTTTGCAGATTGTCATTCCATCCATTCCAGGCAACATCAGATCAAGAATCATCAGATCATAATCTTCCACAGATGCCAAATCAAAACCATCATTGCCGTTATAGGCGACATCAACCGCATACCGATCCTGTTCTAAACCCTTTTTTATCGAATTGGCAATCAAATGCTCATCTTCTACTAACAAAATTCTCATAACGATATTATAATTCCTTGAAACTGAAAAATAACTGAATGAATTAAAATGGATGATTTTTCTATCTCAGCTTGGTATACTACTTAGTATTATGAATTTCAAATTCTCGGAATCATTAAAGAAGGTATTGAATTTAAGTCCTCATAGGGAAGAAAAGACCCGTAAATACACCCGTGCCGTGATCAAAAAATATAGCAAGACGCTACGCCGCTTATCCTACGAATAATGTTTAATATTACTTTACTCACTCTTACTGATTTTGAAATTATTTGTTCAGAGCTCAAAGATTTTTTCAAAAAAAACAAAGATCCTCTCCCGAATTTTCAAGAAAGCTACTTTGATAAGTTAGAGAGTGTAATCGCAACACCGCGTCGAACTTTTAATAAAAAAGATCTTTATCCCGGTTTATTTGAAAAAGCTTCTTGTTATTTATATTTCATAAACAAACTTCATCCCTTTTCAAATGCTAATAAACGGATCTCAATTGTCGCAACCGGTGTATTTTTGATGTATAACAGACATGAATTTACCTCTGATGAAAACCTTATGTATGAGTTTGCCAAAAAAATAACACTGTCACAAAAAGACCAGAAAACAGAATTTAACGAAGTCGTTGCTTTTATAAGAAAACACACTAAAAAAATTACACTATTTAAAAAACAGCCCTTCATATTTGAGATTCTAAAATTTTTGCAAAGAGTTCGAGTACCGAAATACCGATAACAACTGGTATACTAAAACAGTATAAAATAATGGATATTCAACAGATTTTATTTATAACCTTTACGGTGATAATCATCGGCTTTCTTGTTGTTGATCTTGGAATATTTAATCGCCGGGCTCATAAAGTCTCGTCTAAGTCAGCTCTTATACAATCAATTTTTTGGGTAGCAATTTCATTCGGTTTTGCTTTTTTAATCCTTCTTTATTTAGGCCGCGAAATGGCAGCACAATTTATGAGTGCCTATGTCACGGAAAAGCTGCTTTCTGTTGATAATTTGTTTGTTTTTATGCTGATTTTCAGTTATTTTAAATTGGAAGAAAAATATCATCATAAAGTCTTGTTTTGGGGTATTTTGGGTGCAATAATATTTCGAGCCTTGTTTATAACAATCGGCGCATACATCATACATCAATTTTATTGGGTACTCTATATATTTGGCGCAATTCTAATTTATACCGGAATAAAGCTGCTCTGGGATAAAAAGGAAGAACATATAGATATAAAACATCATAAAATTTTCAAACTGGCTCATAAATATTTACCTTTCTCAACCGCTCCTCACAACGGCAACTTCTTAATCAGGGAAAATGGCAAATTATTTTTTACCATTCTGTTTATGATTGTTTTACTTATTGAAACAACTGATATTGTTTTTGCTATCGATTCGATTCCTGCTGCTTTCGCTATTACTCAAAATACATTTGTCATTTATACATCAAATATCTTTGCAATTATGGGTCTTCGGGCACTTTTTTTTCTGATTGAGAACGTTCTTCATAAGTTTCATCATCTGCAAAAAGGTCTGGCATTTATATTGATTTTTATTGGTCTGAAAATGTTACTTACAATATTTGGTTTACATATCTCATCCATAATGTCTTTTGCAATCATAATGACGGCACTTGGAGTTTCTCTCCTTCTATCGATACTTTTTCCAAAGGAAATATAAATTACCATCACTTCTGGCATAATAGACTTCATGCAGGGACTAAAAAATAATATCTCGGTTGTTGTTTTTGCTGGACTTATTTTAGGATTTACGCTTCCAACATTTGGACGACTAATTACACCAATACTACAACCACTATTAATGATGCTAACATTCCTTGGCACTATCGACATCAAAATTGATAATGTTATTGCCGATATAAAAAAACCCGGAAAGACCCTTTTAGCTCTTTTTATAATTCACCTTGCCGGTCCAATGATGATTTTGTTTCTGCGTGATTTCTTTTCAGATGAAATTTTTTTAGGTTTGATTATCGCCACGAGTGTATCATCAGGCATCGCAATAATTATTTTGTCCAAGCTATTTGGTGGAAATCCGGCAAAAGCTTTAGTACTAACTACTATTTCTAACTTTGCCGCTCCTTTGACTATCCCAATTTTAGTATTAATACTTGCTCAAACACAAATAACTATAGATCCAATTCAAATGAGTGTAACCATTATAAAACTTATTCTTATACCGTTTGCTATCGCTCAGATCGTCGCAAAGACATCATGGAAACATCAAATAACTCAACGCAGCGGCGAACTATCTCTTATCGTTCTGTTTTTTTTAATCATTGGAGTTATCGCTTCAGTAAGAGATTTACTACTTATTAATATTATATTAACGTTTAAACTTGCGATTGTATTGACGATTTTAAGCGTTGTATTATTTATACTCGGATATTTGTTAGGCTCAAATAAAGCATCGAAAATAACTTATGCAATTTCGCCTGTTTATAGAAACTTTGCTCTTGCGACGGTTTTGGCATTGACTTTATTTAATCCGACCGTCGCCATCCCATCTGTTATATTTACGGTGGTTGTCCATGTTCTTATTATTCCCTTTCAGTGGTTTCTCACAAAAATACTGATGGATGGTAAAATTAGATTTATAAAATAATGCAATTGAAGAAACTGGCTTTTAATATTTTAAGCATTGTTAAAAAACAATCCCTATTATCCGTCTGTTTCTTTTTAATTTTTTTATTCTTTCTTTATACACGCTTGACCAATTTACAGTATCGAATACCATTCAGCTGGGATCAAATTCAGTTTTCAGAGCAAATTTGGGGCATAGTCAGGAACCATGATTTTGTACTTTTAGGTCCTAGAGTAAATAATGATCTTGGGTTTTATCTTGCTCCATATTTTACTTATGTATTGATACCCTTCTATTTTCTAACCAATCTTCATCCAAACGCCCTGATAGTTTTTGTCATCTTGATGCATTTCACCATCATCGTCGGAATAACATATGCATTTACCCGTTTGTGGTCGGCTAAACATGCCATCATTGTCTTAGCACTCTGGTTAATCAACTACCATACGCAGTTAAATGACATTAGCCCTTGGTGGCCAATCATGATTCCGATTGGAACAATAATTACTTTACTAATGATAAAAATCATTTATGAAAATCCTGATCGCAATTTTAACTGGATATTATTTGGACTGCTTCAAGGATTTTTTTTTCATATGCACTTTCAATATATATTAATGATCGGATTTACCCTGATTGCAATTTTTTTAATTAAACGAAGAAAAAAATGTACTTGGCGAGGTTCAGGATTGTTTTTAATTACATTTATTATAACGTTTATACCTCTGATTCTCTTTGACTTTCGTCATAACTTTCTTAATTTTAAATTATTTATTGATTTCTTTTTTGGTTCAGGTTCAAGTGATAAAAATTACCTTAGTTTTATTCCTGTTTTAAACAATTTTTTCCATCCTTATACAATTGTTAAAAGCACTCTATTATCATCGTTAATATTAATTCTTACAATATTAGGTGGGTTTTATTTATTTAAGAATTCGAAAGGATTTAAACAAATTATCTATTTTAGTGCCGTCTTGACCATCGTTTTCATGCTGATACTTTTTTCAGCTTATGGCAAACGTCCGTCAGAATATTATTTTTTGTTTTCACTACCCTTATTTCTAATGATCGTTGCAGAGCTGACGCTTCAATTTAAACTATCTTCTATATTAGTCATGGTGATAGTGTTCATGGCAATAATAAATTATCCGACATACCAAAATAACATCAGAATAAACCCCCAAAGTCTCTTCTTTATGGACAAGACAGTGCTTTATCTTGAAAAAAATATTGGCAAAACAGGATATAGACTTTCCTTTAGTGATGATAATATTGCCTCCGGTTTTTCTTATCTTTTTCGGCAAAAAGGATTTAAGTTAGAAACTGATACTAAAAGCCACTCTTTTGTTCACATCAGCATACCACCGGACAAAAAATTAACCACAAAGATTATTGGCAACTACGGAGTTTATATTTCAAAAAATTTAGTGCGGTGATTTAAAGCGTTGAGATTTTGGAATTGTAAATCTAATACTATTTTAAAATTGAAAGCAATTTTTCTTCAGCTTTCTCTTCAGTGAGATTGTAAACAACTGCAATTTCTTGTGATAACATGGTAATAGCTTCATTACAAGTTCTTTGGTTTGTTCTGTTTATTTTGGATACAAGATCTTTTTTAGATATCCATAATTTCTTTAGTAGCTTTATGATTTTGACCGGATCATTAGACTGCAATATTTTATCTGCTTTCATTTCATCTTGCTCTAAGACGTCAATAGATTCATCATAGTCTAAACTCAAAAGACTGGACATCTCATGTTTATTTAGAGGTTTTCGAATGTTTGAATCAGAAAGAGAGCTTATCGGAATTGAGCAAATTAAGGAGTTATTAAACCAGCTATCAAAACAGGGCTTATAGACGATATATGGTTCTCTTTTACCGCTTAAAGTAACTTGATTTTTGATTCCCGACACTTTATATGCTTTTCCGAAATCAATCAGAATATCACCTTTTTTAAATGCAAGGTTATTAATCATGCTCAACCTCAATTCTCATATTATTATTATACCTTATTTTTCGATAATAAGCTCTCTATTTACTACGAATTTAGCGAGACGGATTATAAATTACAAAATAGAAGAAAGCGCTAATTAAAATCTTATTTCACTCTAGAGATGACCAATTGACGCTGCACATGAGTCCAACTACATATTTGTTGAGCGACGCTTGACTTTAATGTCGGTAGTTTAATAAGCATTTTTGCAAGAGCGTAATATTCAATACAGCTTAAAATATAGAAAAAGATATACATGCTCGGAACTAGAGGTAAAAATATGATTTTTTCTTTCCATGAAAGAGTGTTTTCCATAACGATGTTCAGCGTGAGATAGATTGATATGACGGACAAAGCAGATAAAAACGTTATGATATCGCTATATGTGATGATGATATATATGATATAACCAATCATCAATGGCTCGAAGAAAAAAACAATATCACTAAAAATGGCATAGGGAAGATAGACAAATGTCAACGCTTTTGTAAATCGACGATCTGTATTAAAAAACAAATTCCGATTTTTGTAAAATGTTTGTGATCTACCCCATTTCCAACGAAATCTCTGTTTCATGAGATCTTTGATGTTTAAAACGCTTTCGGTGTTTGCAATTACATCTGATCCATATATAACACCGTTCTCTTTATTTCCAAACTGAAGAATTTTCATTGTCAAATCAATATCTTCTGTGATTGTATCTCCATCATAATAGCCGATTTTGGCAATAAAATCTCGACGAAAAGTAGAACCAATACCACCGATAATGTATTCAATATTGAAAAGTGAATGAGCTTTTTTCATTTGATAACAGACAAGATATTCAAACCGCTGAATCAGATTTAATAATGTTCCCGTTGGAATAATTCGGACATTTGATGCAAGCGCTACCACTCTCTTATCTCTGAAGTATATAGAAGCCTTTTTTAAAGCGTCCGGATTGATATAAGAGTCTCCATCTAAACACATTATTAACTTGCCTTTTGCGTATTTTTTAATACCTGTGTTTAGAGCTTTTGCTTTCCCTAGACTTTTTTTGGAAATTAAAATAACATTTTTTAACTTGCGTTCTTTTATAAAATTTTTCACTATGCTTTTTGAGTTATCCGTCGATCCATCATCAACTACTACAATTCTCAATTTGTTATTAGGATAATCATTCTTTAATACAGACTTTACCCCACGTATAATCGTATTTTGTTCATTATGAACTGGTATTACAACTGTAAAAAATGGATATGATCCCTTCATAGATTCTTTTTTTTTCTTCTTACTACTCTGCAAATCATAAAGATCTGCTCCTATAATAAATAACCCTATCCGTACAAGATTGACTGTTCCAAATAAAACAATTAAATAGGGTATTAATTCCATATGTTATATAGCGTTCATGAGCTTAAAATGAACTAATTTTCGAAGACTATTTTTCTTTCCAGCGCAGGTCAATAAAGTAAGACGGGGCCTTCCCTCTCGGGTAATAACTGAAACATCTGAAGGAAGAACAAACTCTTCCCTATCATACTCATATGTAAATATTTTTCCATCTTTAGTTGTCAAAATAACTTTATCTTTATAGTCTAATTGATTTATTTTTTCAAATAAGTTTTCCGAATTATGAGCATAAATAACGGTATTTCCACCCAAAGTATTTGGCTTTGCTGATACTGTGGCATAATGAGGATAACTGGAGCTAATATTCCATTGTTTTTGTTGAAAGTCATATAATCCCGGTTTTATTGATTTTTTGATATTGAGTTTAGGAATATATAGTAAATCAGGCTCGCTTGCGTTATCTTCATTTTGCACAACCTGAAGATCTCGAATATTTTTGTTTTCTTCTTTTAAAACAGTTACAACTGAAAGAAGTAAAATAATATTAATGCATAGGATTGATATTAAAGTTTTACTTGAGATTTTCATGCCAATCAAAACTTACCGTACAATCCGAATAATTCTTGTAACAATAAGTGTACAAAGTACAGCAAATCCAACTCCAATTGCTACTATAGGTAGAATTGCACTGAGGGTATTTATACCTGTATAGGGAAGTATCATAACTCCTGCTGCCATGCTGGTAGAAGCTCCGAGTACTTGTCCTGAGAATCCTCCAATTGACATAGATTTTATATTATGATTTAACTAACAATGTCTTATTATATCATAATATATCCTATAAGTAAATACTATAGTATAGAAACTGGCTGAAGAATCAAAACAAAGTGACTTCTTGACAAGACGAAAAAATCTCTTTACTCTATAAATGAAGTGTATTTTTTCTAATTTAATATTGGGTTATTTATATGTCTAAAAAAAAATTGAGTTTTGTTCTTGTTTTATTTTTTCTTTATTTGTTCTCTTTTCCCTTTTTCTCTCAAGCTTTAGCTGCCACTCTTCAAGGCAAAACTGTCAAATCGGATGGATCGACCGCTCTTTCAAGTGCTGAAATCATGCTTCGAACAAATAATTGGTCTGGTAGTAATCTATGGACGACTTCTACTTCTGACGGAACTTTTTCTTTTACCAATCTTTCTACCGGGACTGCTTATATTTTGGAGCTCAGAGCACCCTGGCAAAATCCGGATGGTTTAATAGCCCCAGATCTTAGCAGCACCTCAATAACTTTTACAGACTCTGGCCAAACTTATTATCGTGACGGCACTGTAGGTACAAATTTTGATAGCTCTAGCCGTGCCGTGATTGCATTTACTATTCCTAATAATACTGTGACTGGTATATTGACAAAATCAAACAGCGCGGTGATATCAGGAGCGTATATTAACGCTTATAAAGAAATGGGGATGGGGTGGGTTCAGACTACAACTAATGCAAGCGGTGAATATACATTAAAGGTCGGCTCTGGTGCTTGGATGGTTTCACCAAGCGCTAATTACGGCGGTAGTCCTGAGAGCGTTGACTGGACGTATAATAAAATGCCAACCAGAGTCAAGTTTGCCAATAATGATAGTCCGGGGACATCTACAACTGTGAATTTTACTGCTCAGCTGGCAAACTGTGCTGTCACCGGTACAGTTTTGGCTCCTGACGGCAGTGCATTGACTGACCCTCAATCAAATGTAAATGTTAGTGTATGGTCTTATCAAGGTGGAGGCAATAGTGGAAATGTTAACTCAAGCGGTGCTTTTAATCTAAAGGTGCCGGAGGGATCATATAATTTAGGTATTAGCAGTTGGCAATCTAATTACGGATCACCCGCTGAAATCAAATTCACAGTAAAAGATGCAGATTCTGATGGGAATTGTGACGGATACGCCGCAGGAAATATAAGATTGGTAACCAAAAATTCTACTATTGGCGGACGTGTAATTGATTCAAACGGAGCGGGTGTTGCCAATAAAACTGTTAACACTTGGAAGCAGAACGGTGGTGGTTGGGGTTATGATTCTACTGATGCCGATGGTAATTATTCAATTCTTGTTTCTGCCGGTACCTGGATGATATCAGTTTCACAAGATCCCGGCATGTCTGGCAACTACAGCGGAACCACATATATTAATGACCAGGCGCCACTTCAAGTAACCGTAGCTGATGGAGCTACCAGCTCGGGCAATAATGTTACTTTACAGATAGCCAATGCAACCATAAGTGGTCGACTTGTTGACACCAACGGAACTACGCTAACAAGTTTGGAAATGGGTTATGCATTTGTTGAGACAAGTGGATCATCTGGCGGTCCTGGGCCAATGATGTATTCTTCAATGGGAGCACCTGTGAAAAATGGAGTCTTTACACTAAAAGTACCTGCTGGAACTTTTGATGTTGGAGTGTCTTTGCCGTCTGGTGTAGGCTATTGTACTGGTTCTTCAAGCTCGGTGACAACCACTGCTGATGCTACTTCGTCGGCAACAATTACTATGACTCAAGCTACAGGTACAATCAGTGGCTATCTAAAAAAAGATTCAGATTCCGGCTCAACTATCACTGGAGTAAGAGCTGAAGTGTTTGCCAATTCCGGAACCACCAATTTTGCCATGGCAACAGTGAATACAAGTGATGGGTCTTATTCTATGCAGGTATGCCCGGGTGACTGGTATATTGGCTATTGGATTGATCCATCATTGACTGATGGCGAAAGTAACACCTATTTAAGACAACCCCCATCAAATAATAAAGTATCGATCGCAACTGGCGCTCTTACTCAAACCAAAAATATTATAGTTAAAAAAAATGACGCCACAATAAGCGGTACTATTAAAGATCCTGATGGAAGTGGTTTAGCTGGCGCATGGGTATCTATTGATACCAGATCTAATGATACGGCAGGATCTTTTAGTCGTGAATCGATGTTTAATCAAGGAACAATGACTGATTCAAATGGTGTATATTCTGTGAAAGTTCCTTCCGGCACAACTTATTATGTACAGACGTTTGTCCCGCCATCCTTCTCTTATATAAATCCTCGCAGTGTCTCGGTCACGCCGATAAATGGAGGTACTTCAACTGTCAATCTACAATTTACAAATGCTGATGCTACTGTTACCGGAACTGTATCTCAAGGAGGAACAGTAAAACCAGCTTTTGTCAGTGCTTGGAGTGAAGCGGGGGGTTATTCAGGAACTACAGCTAATAGCGGCGGTAACTACACTTTATCTGTCTCAACCGGTACTAATTGGCATATAAAAGCAATGTATGATATTTCTAAAACTTCGTTTATAAGGTCATCTGAAACGGTTATTTCACCATCATCTGGCACAAATAGCCTAAATTTAAGTCTTTCCAACACAGGCACTATGCCTGACTCAACGACGGTTACCTACACAGCTTCTAATCAAAAAACTATCACCCTATCAGACGGCACAACAATTAACATTCCGGCAGGCGCTTTAGCTTCATCTGGCACTGTCACTGTAACTATCACGGCTAAAGCTCAACTTCCCAGTCAAAGTTTAGCAGCACCAATAAATATTGGTTACGACATAACCGCTCTTGATAGTAATGGTTCTGAAATTACTTCAAATTTCAATTCGAATGTCACTATTGTTATGCCCTATTCAGAAGCTACACTCACTTCACTGGGAATAACTGAAAATGATCTTTTAGCGGGTTACTGGGACACAACTACCAATACTTGGAAGACAGCAGATAATACCTCAATTGACAAAGATAATAACACTATTACGATCACTATTAATCATTTTACGGATTTTGCTCCTTTTTCTGCCGGCAAAAAAAGCACTGCCTCAAGTTCATCTTCTTCGTCATCGTCTTCCTCAGGAGCATCACAAGCTAGAACCGCTCCTCTTCTCGCCAACAATGGTGGTGTATTAAAAATTGGCGATGAAATTATAATGATTGTCGAGTCGGGAACACTGGCTTGGGATAGCTATTTAGGCAAATCAGTCTACCCCAAAAAAAACCCTTACCACATTGGTTCATACTGGCAAGTCTCTGATGTCTATGATCTATGGTTCCGCTCGTTTTTTAACGACGCTAAAATAGTTAATCCGCTAAAACCATCGATAGTTGCCATTAAATACAATTTAAGTCAACTTGGTAAACTTCCGGAAAAATCGCTTAAGATTGCTCAATCTGTCGACAATGGAAAAACGTGGAAAATACTTCCAACCAGCATCCTCGATAAAAAAAACAGAACTGTAGCAGCTCTATCTACTATTAAAGGCTATTATATGATCGTGGCTGGTTTCACCAATGGTTCTTCTATAGCCTATAAAACTCAAAAAGCTGAAATAGTAAGAGATAATAAACAACAAGTAAAAATACAAAAACAGGAGGAAAAGATTGCTGTTTTGCCACCCAAACCAATACAAGAAAAGCCAAAAAAAACAGGTGGTTTACTGCAAAAGATCTTTGATTTTATTTTTTAATCTCAAAATACTCAATTATCAACTATTTTTTCAAATAATATTCTATATTATTCTTTTGCTTTATTAAGAATTTCTAAAAAAAACCGGAGGTTCAAAGTTAAATATAAATAACCCCACGGGTTACTGGGGTTAACGTTTTTTAGAAAACAAGCTTACTTACCCAATTAGGAACTTTTGCTTTACCCACATTATCATATTGAGGAGTGTAAGGTTTTATATCTAATATAGGTGTACCATCAACAATATCCAAGCCTTTCACTATTAACACATTGTCTTTTCTTTTGACTAACTCTACTGTCGATATAGCAATACGATTTGGTCTTTGAGGACAACGACAGGCAAAAATTCCGACAAATGGAATATCTTCTTTTCCTTGCGGATGGTGTTTAAGGTGACATTCTTTTTCCTTATCCATCCAATAGACAATTATTATATGAGAGTAATCCTCAATTCCGTCCAAACCTTTAGCATAATTTTTATCAATGACAATCTCGGTAGTAACATCTTTCCAACCGGGTAACATTGGTTTATCGACCTTGTTTTTCGCCTGTCCAAGCGGCTTTATTATAATAGTACCGTTTTTATCTCTACCATCAAGAAACATGCACAAATCTGTTTTCATATCATACTTTTTTAATGACCCTATTGTAGCACAAAATCCTAGCTCCTTAAACCCTGAGAATATTGTTCAAACAGAGTTGATAAAAGTGAGGTGAAAGGAAATAAAAAAGTTTAATTTAACTTTAAGCTCAATGTCTCAAGGTCATATAATTTATCTTGAAAAACTATTTCAATTCTGTTTATATTAAATTAGATAGAAAAATGAAAAATAAAAAACTAATTATCGATATTGTCGCCATAATTATTCTCACTATTCTGGGAATTATTTTAGTTAAAACTCAAGTACTTCCCCGTTTAGGAAGATTTTATCGATGAAAACAATAGCATACTATTCAGGAAAAATAGAAACAAAAAATCGAGAGTGTTTTGTCGGCAATCAAAAAGTGGATTGTCCTGGGTCACAAACAAAAAACTACACCCAAACCGGCGATAAATTAGATATTTTACCCATCTACAAGGCATTAGATAAACGCGGGGATTTGGTATTTAGTCTTATTCTTCTAATTGTAATTCTAGGTCTTTGTCTTTTGCCTGTCGTTAAAGTCAAGATTTTCGGGAAAACCCTAAGCGAATATCTCAAACCGATTTGGTATTTAATTCTAATTTCTGTTCTTACCGTTCTATGGCAATACTTTTTTGGGCTCAAGATCGACGATAACTTAATGGCTTTAAGAGTAAGTCAATGGGTATGGGAAGCTATGGTTTTGGTCTCCGCATATAAATTAAGTAAGATTCCCAATTTTTCCTATGGCAATATGTTTTTTTTGGGAGTTTTATACAGTATATTTATTCACGGACTAAAAGTAGTTATAAGATATTACTTTTATGACAAAACGCTTTTATATGCTCTTGATCGCTTTTTATACGGAAGTCTTTTAGTCATGTCTATTGTCTTTGTTTTAGGATCGGTTTTCGTGTATTTGAAGAAAAAAAGTATTCGTTATTAAATCTTTCTAATCACTAGCTGAACAATCTTCAGAACAATTTTCTTTTGTTTCCCCAAAATCAGGTTCGCACATATTATTACCACAAACACTGCTTCCTTGTTTACCAGAAGGCAAATATTGCTTATCTTGATTCGGAGTGGGTTGATTACCATTATTCTGAAGAGAATTTTCAGTTTCTGTTTTTATATTTTCTTTTGGTTCTGTAACGATAGTAGCTGATTTATTAATAACTATTGAGACAATAATGAGAACTAAAAAGATTCCCGTCGTTATTGACAGAATAATAATTACTTTTTTTGTATTCAGATATAACAACGATAAAAATTTGGCGTTGTTAAGCTTTGTTCCCGTTTCCTTTATTCCTTTTAAAAGAGGGAATTTTAAGATTGCTAAATAGAAAGAAAATGCAAGAAGAGATATTAAAAATCCAAATATGAACAACATTCCTGGCATTTTCCTATTTATTTGTAAGGTTTTAAAATTATTAGAACTTTTAATATTTGGGTCACAATCTCGGGTGCAATTTTCTATCGTTTCAGGTCCTTCACATCTTCCATCTCCACAAATACTGACGTTTGCCTGCTCACCCCTTTTATTTATTCCAACCTCTGCCATCATTTGACTTTCAGAAGGAGGTTCAATCACGTTCGAACAATCAAAAACTTTTCCTCTATCTTGAGAAATGTATGTTTCAAAGAAGTACACTGATCCACCAGTTCCTGCTGCTATATATTTTCCATTTGCCGAAATATCAATCTCTTCGATATACTCATTAAAAGGAATGTCTGTTTTGGATTTGGAAATTTTATCTAAAATATATAGTTTGTTGTCTGTTCCACCAACAGCAATAAAGCTTCCATCATCTGCAATATCTATTGCACCTAAAGAAACATTTAATTTCCAGTTTGCCACAGGAGTATTTGTGTCTTTATCAAAAATATAAGTATCTCCACCAAAAGTTGCCGCTCCGATATATTTGCCATTAGGTGTAAAATTTAAAGCCCGGACGGAACTACCGTTTGGAGTGGAAAATTTCCAGACAGGGCTCTTTGATTTTTTATCAAACAAAAATACTGCTCCCGCATCTGATTCGCTACCAACTGCCATTAATGTACCATCTGAAGAAATCTTGGCTCGATGCACCGGTGAATCGCGGGTCAGAGGATCACTTTGAATAAGTGGTTTATTAGAATCGCGTGAGAAAAGATAAAATCTTCTGTCCGGACAACCCGTTGAACCAACAATAAATTTACCGTCCTCAGAAAGTGAAACATCATGAAAATTACCCGAGGCATGATATTGCCATAAAGGCGTTTCGCTTTTTGACTGCCATAAGATTATCAGATTAGAATTAGTATTAGCTTCATCTCCTGCTGTAGCTGAGGCTACATATTCTCCGTCTTTAGAAATGGCTACATTATAAGCATTACCTGCTTTCTCATACATCCATAGTGGTTGATTACTGGTTTTAGCAAACAAAGCGACGCGTTCTCCAAATGCTGCAATTATTTTGGAACCATCACCAGAAATAGCTACTCCACCTTTAACATCATCACCAATCCGACACTGCTCGCAATTAAATTGCCATAAAGGTTTAATGGGTTTAGACGTATCAAATAAATAAACGTGTTGTGAGGTTTTAACTGCCAAATATTTACCGTCATCAGATAGAGCTACTCCTCCAACCCATTCTTTTCCCGTTGGAAAGTTTAAAATTTTTTGCCCTGTGCTTTTATCGATTACAGAAATCTCGTTTTTATCAAAAGGGGTTGTAAAAAGAACCGGACCATTATCAGGAGAATCAATAATGGAGGCACGTGCATATCCTAGACCGTTTGATGCTTCAAAGTAATAAAAATTAGAGTCGACTTTATTAGGAACATTATTGTATTCATAACGAACGCCTTTCTGATAATCTTTTTTACCCGCCGTGGATTTATCAAAGACGGGCTGCATGTCTATCATATCCCCGTTGAAGTAAATTTTCATATACTCAGGCTTTTGGCCGTCTTTATCACGGTAAATTACTGAGTATGTATATCTTTGACAAGGTGGACCCCAATTAGGATAAACATGTCCTTCAAAAAGTTTCGGGTCGTTTTGTGTCTTTTGAAGTTTTGGAATTATTCCGCCTGGTGAATTATTGTCTTCAGCAAAGACAAAATTAGTGGTAAATATAGTAAAAAAGAGAATTATGCAAAAAATAAAACCCTTTATTTTCATATTTGGTCTTAATTTAATTGAAGCAAAAAGAGATTTATAAAGCAAGGAGTGAAACGCTTTTATATATATTTGACAATTTGATTTTATGGTGTATACTAGTACACTAGTATTATTATAATTATGAATACTGAAAAGAAATACTTGAATGAATTAATAAGTGAGTTTATAAAGATAAGTGACAGAAAAGTTATGGAAAATTTTTTATATGGTTTATTAACCGACTCGGAACTTGTGGAAGTCCCGATGCGAGTTCAAATTGTAAAAATGTTAAAAAAAGGGTTGCCCCATCATCAAATTGCGAAAAAGTTAGGCGTTGGAATAGCGACAGTCACGAGAGGATCAACTGAATTAAAAAAGGGAAGATTTAAATATGTTTAAAAAAAAATCAAATAATTTTTTGTGGCGAGCCTCTCCATTTTGGGAGGCGAATTATTATTAATAATTAAAATTTAATTAAATCCACCTCCCAAATCGGGAGGTTTTTTTTATTGAAAAATCTTATGAAAAAGTTACCTAAAATTACAATTAGGCAAAAACCGGTCATGATTAAACTGGCAAACAACCTAGATTTTTTTAAACTATTTCAAAAAATAGAGCGGTTGTTTAATACATGTTTTATATTTGAGTCTCTTGGAGAAGAAGGAAAATTCTCTCGACATTCAATTATTGGATTTGATCCGATACATATTATTTCAGCCCGAAAAAATAACTTAATAATTGATGGTGAAATCTATCAAGTAAAAAATCCCTATTTAACATTACGGGAAATTATGCCTCCAACAACTCTGACTAGAAACTACGCTGGAGGACTTGTAGGTTATCTTAGCTATGAAGCAGTAAACTATTTTGAACCTAGTCTGAATATTAAAATCCATGACCGTTTTGATCAATTTATGTTTGGAGTATTTACCGATGGATTGATAATCGATAAACTAACAAACGAACTTTTCTACTTCTATTACGATACTGACAGAAGCGATATTTTAAAAAAAGCCATGAAGATTAAATATAAAGAGAGATCATTAAAGGTGAATTTTATTAAAGATGACTTAACCAAAAAAGAACATGCAAAAATGGTTGAAAGAGTAAAAGTGCATATAAGAGCAGGTAATACTTTTCAATGCGAAGTAGGTTTTAAAACAGAATATAGAATCAGTGGGGATTCATTGAAAATATATCAAAAACTAAGGACTCTTAACCCGTCACCATTTATGTATTATCTTAAATTCGGCAATAAAAAAATTATCGGCGCTAGTCCAGAGCTTCTTTTTTCACTTCGAAACGGAGAAATGACTATACGACCATTAGCCGGCACAATTTTAAGAGGTAAAAATGAATTAGAGGATCAGATGCTTGCACGAACTCTCCTTAATGATCCAAAAGAGAGAGCAGAACATAATATGATTGTAGATTTACATAGAAATGATATTGGGAGAGTGGCCAAATTTGGCACAGTTAAAATTAGAGATTTAATGACGATAAAGAAATTTAGCCATGTTCAACATATCTCAAGTGAAATCGTTGGATTAATCCGTCCGGGAGAGGACATGTTTTCCGGTCTTTCTTGCAATTTTCCCATGGGGACAGTCTGTGGGACTCCGAAAGTAGAAACAATTAAGATTATTAACTCAAATGAGACTATGCCGCGGGGTCCATATGGAGGAGGCGTTGGTCATTTTGGGTTTAATGGTGATTGCACTTTCGCACTTGCACTCAGATCTCTTTTTATTTCAGATGAATATGCATACGCCCAAACAAGCGGAGGTATTGTCTATGATTCGGTACCTGAGAAGGAATATGATGAAATTCAAAGCAAGTTTGCTGCGATGAGAGAGGCCTGCCTGTCGACAGTCAGGTATAAAAAAACATGAAAATATTAATAATAGACAACTACGATTCTTTTACGTTCAATCTTTATCAGTACGTCGGCGAAATTCTTACCGATGAAGGAAAAAAATTCATACTAAATGTAGTCAGAAATGATGAAATTACTATCAAAGAAATAAAAAAAAGACGATATGACAAAATTATTATTTCTCCTGGTCCTGGAAATCCTAGTGACTTAGCATATTTTGGTGTATGTGCAAAAGTTCTAACTAACGTTGGTAAAGAAACTCCGGTTTTGGGAGTATGTTTGGGTATGCAAGGTATGGCTCATTATTTTGGGGGAAAAGTAGTTCGGGCAAAACAACCGATGCATGGAAAAACTAGCATTATCCAACATGATGAAAAAGGAATTTTTACCGGCCTGCCTCAGAATCTAGAAGTTATGCGATACCATTCGCTCATTGCAGAAAAAAAAACATTACCCAATTGTTTAAAGATCACTGCTGTATCCAATGATACAAAAGAAATCATGGGTTTAAGACATCTTATATACCCAATAGAGGGAGTACAGTTTCACCCGGAGTCTTTCGCTACAGATGGAGGAAAATTGATATTAACAAATTTTTTAATGAAAAAAAAGTAATTATGGACACAACATACATATTAAATAAAATAATAAAAAAGCAAGACTTATTAGCTGAAGAAACTCAATTGTTTCTCAATGATGTCATAAAAGGTGCACTTTCACCTGCCCAAATTGGAGCCATTCTTGTAGCTCTTCGGATGAAAGGAGAATCTTCTAAAGAAATCGTTGGATTTATTAAAACGATGAGAAAAAACATGATTAATGTAAAAGCAACTGGTGCTATAGACGTATGCGGTACAGGCGGAGATGGAAGTGGAACTTTCAACATCTCAACAGCTGTTGCGTTTGTCATCGCAGGAGCAGGAGTTAAAGTTGTAAAACATGGTAACCGAGCCGCGAGTAGCAAATGTGGAAGCGCCGATGTACTAGAACATTTAGGTATAAATTTACAATTATCTCCTAAACATGCAGAAAGTGTTTTTAATAAAGTAGGGATGGTTTTTTTATTCGCTCCCCTATTTCATCCGGCTATGAAAAATCTGGTTAGCGTTCGAAAAGAATTAAAGACAAAAACAATTTTTAACTTTCTCGGACCATTTACAAATCCAGCATCTGTAAAAAAACAACTTATCGGCGTACCAAGTGTAAAGATTGCGGAAAAGTTAGCAGATGTCGGAAGATATCTTAATTACAAACATCTTCTTATTGTTACAAGCCAAGACGGCTTGGATGAAATAAGTATCTCATCAAAAACATTGATCTTTGAGGTAAAAAATAATTCTGTAAAAAAATTTAACATCAATCCTGCAGATTATGGCTTCATAAAATATTCATTGAAAGAAATTAGGGGAGGAACTGTAGATGAAAACGCCGCTCATATACGAGTAATTTTAAATGGTAAAAAAGGCCCGAGGCGAGATATTGTAGTCTTAAATAGCGCCTGTGCTTTATATATTGCAGGAGCCGTCAAAACTATTGTAATTGGAATAAAATGTGCTGAAGAATCTATTGATAGTGGGAAAGCTCAATTAGTTTTACAAAATTTAATTCGTGAGACGCAAAAATATGCAAACAATACTTAACGAAATCGTGGAATATAAAATTAAGGAATTAAAACAGATAAAAAATACCCTAACATCTCAAAATAGATTTAGAAAGACAATTAATAAACAGGATGTTGCTCTGATTGGTGAAATAAAACTTAAATCGCCCTCGGCGGGGATTTTAGGAAAAGCTCAAAACATAGTCAAACGTGCCCGATCGTATGAAAAAGCTGGAGTCGATGTAATTTCAGTTATTACCAATAAGAATTTTTTTAATGGGGATATTAAGCTCCTTAAAAAAGTAAAAAAAAATACAAAACTCCCTATTTTACAAAAAGACTTCATCATTGATCCGTATCAAATATATGAATCAAAAGTGAATGGTGCCGATACAATACTTCTTATTGCACGAATAGTGACAAAACAAAAACTAATTTTTTTCGTTGAACTGGCTCAAAGCATCGGTCTTGAACCAATCGTTGAAATCTATGACAAAGATGATCTTGAAAAAGCAATTATGTCGACAACTTCTTTCATCGCAGTTAACGCCCGGAACTTACAAACATTTAGCATAGATATCGACAAGGCCTGTGCACTTATAAAAAAAATTCCTGATAAATATATCAAGCTTGGCTTTTCGGGAATTAACACAACATCTGATGTTAAAAAATACATACAGGCGGGTGCAAAAGCGGTACTTGTTGGAACGGGATTGATGAAAACAAATAATATTAAAAGTTATATTTCGTCTCTCAAAAATGTATGAATGTTAAGGTAAAAATTTGTGGAATTAGAACAGCTCACGATGCAAAAATAGCCGTTTCCGCTGGAGCAGATTTTTTGGGGTTTAACTTTATACCAAAATCAAAACGATATATTAATCCAAAAAGTGCTAAAACAATTCTTTCAAATATTTCTGTTAGTATTCAAGTCGTTGGAGTCTTTCAAAATCAAGATCTCAGTTACGTTAATGAATTAATTGGCTATCTTTCATTAGATCTCGTTCAACTTCACGGGAAAGAAAATATCAAGTACATTAAAAATGTTAAATCAAAAGTTATCAAAATGGTCGGGGTGGACTCAAATGAGTTCCACAAATTATCAAAACATGTTTCTTTTTTTCTTCTTGATAGAAAATATCAAGGTAGAGGAAAACTGGTTGACCCTAAAAAAGCAAGACTACTATCGCAATCACAACCACTTTTTATTGCTGGCGGTTTAACTCCAGAAAATGTTGGCATGGTTGTCAGAACTGTTAGACCTATTGGAGTTGATGTCGCTTCAGGGATCGAAACAAATAGCCTACCCAGTGAACAAAAAATTATTAATTTTATCTCTAACGCAAAAGCAGTAAAACTATGAAAGGACATTTTGGAAAATATGGTGGTAGATATGTACCAGAGATGTTAATTCCGGCACTGGAGGAATTAGAGAAAGTCTATATTTCGGCTAAGAAAGATAAACAATTCAATTCGGATTTTATTGATTTACTCCAAAATTTTGCCGGTAGACCTACGCCTCTTGTTTTTGCAAAAAATTTAACAGAAAAATTAGCAGGTGCAAAAATATATCTTAAAAACGAAGGGCTTAACCATACAGGTGCACATAAAATCACTCATTGTATTGGTCAAGGTTTAATTGCAAAACGAATGGGTAAGACTCGACTTATCGCAGAAACTGGCGCTGGTCAGCATGGCGTTGCAACAGCTTCCGTAGCGGCCAAACTCGGCTTCTCTTGCACGGTTTACATGGGTGAAGTTGATATAAAAAGACAAAGACCGAATGTGTTTCTCATGGAACAGCTCGGTGCAAAGGTTATCCCGGTAGTATTTGGTAGCCGAACTTTGAAAGATGCTGTTAACGCGGCAATTAAAGATTGGATTGAAAATGTAAAAGATACCCACTATGTACTTGGCTCTGTAGTTGGTCCACATCCGTTTCCGACGATGAATCGTGATTTTCAAACTGTCGTCGGTAAAGAAATAAGGAAACAAATCAGTAAAGCCGAAAATAAATTACCTGATGTTGTTATCGCCTGTGTTGGTGGAGGTAGTAATGCAATGGGTGCTTTTACAGAATTTATTAAAGAATCATCAGTTCATCTTGTCGGAGTAGAAGCAGGTGGAAGAGGAAAAAAAATCGGTGAACATGCAACGCGCTTTCCAAACGGAAGTGTTGGGATCATCGAGGGATATAAATCCTACTTTTTACAAAATAATGATGGACAATTACAAAAAACACATAGCATCTCAGCGGGACTTGATTACCCCGGTATCGGACCGGAATTAAGCCACTTGCATGATACAAAACGTGTAGAATTTGTCAGTGTAACCGATGAGGAAGCATTAAAGGCTGTACAAATACTTGCCCAGCTTGAAGGAATCATTCCAGCGCTTGAATCAGCACATGCTGTTTCATATTCAATTAAAACCGCACCAAAACTCGCTAAAAACAAAGTTATTGTTGTTAATCTTTCCGGCAGAGGTGATAAAGATATTTTTATCCTTACTAAAGCATTTAGAGATAAAAAATTTTATGAATTTATGGAAAACATAGTTAAAGAAGGCTTATGACTAAACTCGAAATAAAACTTAAACAAATAAAGAACGTAAATAAAATTGGACTTATGACGCATGTGGTTATTGGCTATCCAACATTAGAAATAACCATAAACATAGTAAAAACGATGGCTGAAAAAGGAGTGGATTTTGTAGAGTTGCAGATCCCCTTCTCTGATCCACTGGCGGATGGACCGACGATTATGCGGGCATCTGAACGATCATTGGAAAATGGCACTAAAGTTAAAGATGCATTTAAAGCAATGGAATATTTGTCCTCTCACGTTTCAATACCGCTTCTATTTATGGCTTATTATAATACTGTTTTTAAATATGGGGTCGAAAAATTTTGCCGGGATTCTCAATCTACGGGTGCTTCCGGACTAATTGTTCCAGACATGTCTATAGATGAGGAAAACGAAGAACATTTTTTGGCATCTTGTCGAAAATATAAATTACATAATATACAAGTTATTTCTCCGGTATCAACCGATGATCGTCTTAAGAAAAATTCAGCTGTTGCCAATGGTTTCATATATTGCACGGCTCGACAAGGAATAACAGGTGCAAGTGATCAATTAGATCCCAATCTTACATCTTATCTTCAAAGACTCAGGAAATATTTTTCTATCCCTATTGCTGTGGGATTTGGTATTTCTAAAAAAGAACATATAAAAATGCTTGCCCCAATTGTGGATATAGCAGTGGTTGGAAGCGCAATAATAGATATTATTCATTCATCAAGAAGAGACAATTTGGAGAGAAAGATTAGTGATTTTCTTGACAATTTAAAAGTGTGATATTTTATCTTCCGGTTGACTTTATAGTAGATAATTATTTATAATATAAGTAACATATGAATATAATGTGTCAAGCAAATAATTATTGGTTTTATTTTACCTTCCTTAAGGGAGGATTGCTGACGCTGTAAATAAATAAAACCAAGAGCGCGCGACCTCCCGAAAGGGAGGTTTTTTTGTTGTCTGAAAAACTATGAAAAACCTTAAAAAAATATCTCGTGATAAACCAATGATAATCGCTGGTCCCTGCTCTGCTGAATCAAAAAGCCAGATATTAGCATCAATTAAACAAGTAAAAAAGAGACACATTGATTTTATGCGTATCTGTCTATGGAAACCTAGAACTAAACCTGGGTTCGAAGGCTTAAAAGAAGCAGGTCTTGATCTTTTGATTGAAGCAGCAAGAGCAGGAATTAATCCAGGTACCGAGGTATTACTACCCGATCAGGCCGAGATTGTTATGGACACAGTTTTAAGGGCTGTCCCTGATATAAGGCTCCTTTTGTGGATTGGAGCACGTAATCAGAATCACTACAATCAAAGAGAAATTGCACGGGTTGCCGCAAGAGATAAACGTGTACTTCTGATGTTAAAAAACCAACCGTGGGTAAGTGAAGATCATTGGGAAGGAATTATTGGTCACGCGCTAGATGGAGGAATTGATAAGAATCAACTTATTGTTTGCCATCGAGGATTCACGCCAAATGGAGTTAATCCGCATGGATTCAGGAATGTACCTGATTATGCTATGGCTATGAAAATTAAGAATAAAACAAAATTGCCTATGTTATTTGATCCTTCACATACGGGTGGATCAGTCAATAATGTACTTAAAATTGCTAAGGAATCTTCGAAGTACGACTTTGACGGTATGGTAATTGAAGTTCATACTGATCCTATAAACGCACTTACAGATGCAAAACAACAATTGACATGGGAACAATTTGATACATTGCTACCAATATTAAAATTTAGAAATAAAGCTAGTTATATATGAAAAAAGTTACTGTTCGTTTTACAAACAATTCGAAAAAAAGATTTTATCAAATATTTATCGACAGTGGATTAATTAAAAAAATTACATCAATTATCAATGTAAATAGTTATTCTAAAATTTTTGTTATTACGGATCATAATGTTAAAAAACTATATCATGACAAAATACTGTCTTCATTACCAAATAAGGTGATTACTATTGTGTTGCCTTCAGGGGAAAAAGAGAAAAACATTGTAAATATACAAAAAATATGGGCGGCGATGCATGCTGCACAATGCGATAGAAAGTCCTTAATTATAAACCTTGGTGGTGGTGTGATCAGCGACATGGGTGGATTTGCGGCATCGACATTCATGAGAGGGGTAAATTTTATTAATATTCCGACTACACTGCTCTCGCAAGTTGATGCAAGTGTTGGTGGAAAAACCGGTATTGATTTTGACGGTATTAAAAATCTTATTGGAACATTTAATCAACCACAAGCCGTTATTGCTGATATACAAACATTAACAACTCTCCCTAAACGTGAATTTTTATCGGGCTTTGCTGAAATTATTAAACATGGACTAATTAGAGATAAAAAATACTTTGAAAAGATTACATCAAAAAGTCCTTTTGAATTTACACAAGATGAAATCAAAGATATTATTTTGAAATCATGTCATATAAAAGCAGATATAATCAAAAATGATGAAACTGAAAATAATTCGAGGAGAATTTTAAATTTTGGTCACACTATTGGTCATGCGATTGA
>Ga0209542_10001742_pt1 | contig 50563 bp, 56 predicted proteins | sample RifCSPhighO2_01_FD_184028 | JGI IMG/M metagenome (GOLD analysis project Ga0209542, IMG submission 184028) | Soil microbial communities from Rifle, Colorado - Rifle CSP2_plank highO2_0.1 (SPAdes) (version 2) | ecosystem: Environmental > Terrestrial > Deep subsurface > Rock core/Sediment ...
TGGCTCACTTATCAATTATCACAGCTACTTCTTAATTGTCTGTGGTTTGCGCAATCTCGCAAGAGCTTGATCCTTTCATGGGATAGGGTAATGGCGAGGGTGCATAAATCTTTAGGCAGTTGGTCTATTCTTTTCCTGCTTAAAAAGCTCCTCCAAAACATATGGATTTTCAATAATATCCGAGAGCTCTTGGTTTAATTCATCTACTCTTTTTTGAAGAGCCTGGTAACGTTCTATTTCTTCTTGAGTTACCATTCCTGCGCCCATTTTCTCAATCTCCATAGCAAGATCTGCTACAGCGCTTTCTAATCCATTCTTTGTTGTTTCTGCTTCTTTATATGCCACAAGCACATCTGGGTGAATTTCATTTTTTCCCGCAATAAGCGCGGCAACCTCTTCAAAATAATCCACTGCTTGACTAGCTTCTATTTTCAACAAATCTAAAGCTATTCCTCTCTCCTCCCGGGTTTTATTAAGCTCTTCCACTTCTTTTGATCTCTCTTCAATTCTCAAAACTTCGGCACGTTTTGTTTCTTCAGTTATTTGATTCAGTTCCTCAATAAGTTCTGCGTGACGCACCACACCGGATTTTTTAAGTTCTTGCTGTTCCGTAAACACTCTTGCTTCCTCCCCTTTTAGCTGTTCTTCTTGTTTCTTTTTTTGTTGCTCAAGGGCTACCTGTTCCTCGTAAGACCCTTGGAGTTTAGTTAGATCATCAATACTTCTTGGCATGAATTTACTAGATTAGTTTGTTAATGCTTGCTCAATTTGAGATTTGAGAGTTGCATATGGCACTGCTCCATTTACCACCTGTTTTGATCCATCTTTTGCTATGATGATACTGAACGGTGTGCCACGGCCACCACTCGCAATAGCGTTTTCTATGTGCGCGTCAATGAGACCAGCATAGTTTTCAGAAGATACGCATGAGTCAAAGGCATTTGCATCAAGACCGATAGTACCCGCTACTTCCGAGAAAAAACTTTGGCTTAATGTTTTTTCTTGCCGGCCAAATACCCCGTCAATAAAACTCCAAAATGCTTCGGATCCTCCCAGTTTTGCCGCGCATTCGGATGCTATTGCCGCCGGTCGCGCGTTAGGGTGAATTTGCTCAAGCGGGAAATGTCGGTACGCCCATACAACCTTCCCATCTTTACCATATTCGTCCATGACTTGCTTCATGGTGTCATGAAATCGCGTGCAAAACGGGCATTCAAGATCTGAATATTCAATGATCTGTACGGGAGCTGACGGATTTCCCAGCACATGATCACTTGAGGTTAAAGGTAATACAGCTTCCAGTTGGTTTCCTCCTTCGGGTGTTGGAGGAATACCTTCTCCTACATTTGCACCCAATTTGCCGCCTGTCTTACCGAACCCACCGTCTCCCACATAGGTAATGGCGCCGGCAATTAAAACGCCTGAAATTAAGATTGATAAAGGTATAACATATGGGTTGCGTTGAGATTCATTCATACATGTAGCACTGTTATTATTAATGATTCTATTCTACACATTTTTTCTCCGCCTCCGCAAGAGAAAGCGTGTTTATGGTTGTCCATTGGCCCACTCGTGTGCGAATTAAACCCGAAAGATATCCTCCCGTGCCTAAAGCGTCTCCTATATCACGCGCGAGGGATCGTATATACGCGCCGGGACCCGTGACTATTCGTAGATTAAGATGAGGCCACACGTAAGATTCAAGATAAATGGATTTTATTAAAACAGGGCGTGGTTTCATTAAAAGTTGCTCCCCGCTACGGGTGCGTTTGTATGCTTCCCTGCCGTTGACTTTTATCGCGCTATACACGGGAGGAGTTTGTTGGATAGTTCCCACAAACGTAGTAAGAATAGTTTCAATGATTATTTGCGTGGGAATTGTATAATGATTATAAGTTATTTTTTCCCCTTCTTCATCGTCTGTGATGCTTGTTATGCCAAGCGTAACGGAAGCACGATATTCCTTTTCTTTCGCGACCTCCACTGTAAGCTGTTTTGTTGCCTCCCTTCCAATTCCAACTACCAGCACACCTTCCGCGAGAGGGTCTAATGTGCCCGCGTGACCTATTTTTTTTGTGCGCGCGACGTGGCGTAAGCGGTTAAGAACCGCGTTTGAAGTAAGTCCTTTTGGTTTATACACGGCAAAAATTTTCGGCATCACTTTTTCTCGAAAACGCGTAATACATATGTTCCCGCAAAAACAACAAGAACGGTTACCGCGAAAGCGTATACAAATTTAGAAAAAAGAATATCCCCGGGCGCGGGATACAAATAATCAATAAGTGATTTTATGGCGTCATTCCACGCGAGTCCTGCCACAAATCCAAAACCCGCGAGAATGTATCCAAGTGTTTTTTGGCGTATTTCTTTCATGCCTTACACGATTATAACACATAGTATATACTAAATACATGCGTTTTGTGTTGTTTTTATTCATTACTCTTTTCCTTATACCACGCACTCTGTATGCGGCAGAACCATTTGGTCGTGATCTTTCCTGGGGGCTTCGGAATGATGCTGATGTGCGCCGTCTTCAAATATATCTCCGCGATGAGGGTTTGTATGCGTATCCTGAAATAACAGGTAATTATTTTTCGGTAACCAAGGCTGCCGTGACAGCATTTCAGAAAGCCCAGCGCATAAGACCTGCCGATGGCGCGGTAAGCGGTAAAACGCGTATTCGTTTTAATGAAGTATACAAACCAAAAGTTTCTTCTACGGTCGTCTCCTCTCCCATTTTTCTCCGTGATTTATCTTACGGTTTACGTGCTGATCTAGATGTGGCGCGTCTTCAAGACTTTTTGCGGGATAAGGGACTTTTTACTCACTCGGAATCCACCGGTAATTATTTTACTGTTACCGCAGACGCGGTAACACAATACCAGTTTGAAAAGAAAATTCCACAGTCGGGTTCCTTTGATACGCTTACCCGTGCCTATGTTAATTTGGATATTCTTGCGTCTGCGTCCGTTACTGCTGATGCTTCCACCCAAGTACTGCCCGCACCCACAATTGCTACGTCAACATTCTATAAGCTTATTGATATTTCGATTTTTAGTGGTAAAAATACGAATCCGTTAAGCGAACGCGTTACTCTTACTAATCGATCAAAATCTGAATCTATATCGGTTACGGGGTGGGAATTTGAAACATCACTTGGTACGCGCTTCATAATTCCTTCCGCATATAATCTTCCCGGCGTGCTTGACGCGTTGTTGGGACCTATCGTACTTCCCCCCGGCGGGAAATTGCGAATTACGGTCGGCAAGCAAGAAAAATATTCGGCGTTTCGTGAAAATATATGCACAGGATATTTTGTGGAGCAAACCAAGTTCACGCCGTCCATTTCCAAACAATGTCCAGAGACAGATTCGTTTGATCTTCTGTATCTTGGCGACAAGTGTATTGCTACTATTGATAAAGTTCCCCGTTGCACCATTCCCACCGAAACTCACTTTTTCGCGCAATCAAGTGAATGTTCCAGTTACATGATTCAAAATCTAAGCTATGCCGGATGCGTGCGAAACAATCGCAATAAGGAAGATTTTTATAAGAATGAATGGTTTGTATGGTTAAACCGTGATACAGAAATATTCCGCAACATACATGAGACGCTCACGCTCTATGATATTGGGGGGAAATTTGTTGATAGTAGAGAGTATTAAACAGCGTTCCTATTTATCCTTTTTTCTTCGCGGGCGGTTTTACTGCTTTTGCAACATGCCGTGAGATGTTTTTCCAGTATCCTTTAAGCTCTTTTGTAATGGCGGCAAGTTCTTCTTTGTCTATATTTTTTGCCGCGCGATATTTTGCAGCAACTTTCTCTACTACGTTTTCATACTGCTGTTCGCTTACCTCGCGCAAACCCTCCAAACCTTCTAACACCTCTCCTTTCATGCGTAACATCCAACCACTTATTTTTTTCTTTTGTTTTGGTGTTGCCTTACCATATAAAAAATATGCCCCTGCCGCGGCTGCGGCAAACGCGGCGAGCCCCAACCCGATACCACTTTTTTTATTGTTTGCCATTTGTTTCTTCGTTATTTTTTGATAATTTTCGTTCTTTGTGTTTCAGTTTTTGCGACCGACCTTTCACAATCCCCCCCATACCAAACAACACTCCCAAAAATCTCATTATATGTTTTATTTTTGTACCTTCCTCCCTCACAATAGTACGGACATCTGTAACATCTTCACGTAAATCATATAACCCCTGCTCAATGATTTCAGAAATTTTCTGTGCTGATTTTAACACACGAATAAGATAATACAGCGCGACTATAAATGCTATCGTTACCACCACAACAGTAACTGCGGTTATAAAAAAGAATATGTTTGTCTGTAAAATGTCGCTCATATTTTTATTATATCATAACAAAGTCTCTATTACCTATTGTGGATAAGATATGGGGGCACTTGACATGGAAACCCATATCGAGTATAATAGAGGCAGATTAGTTTTTTGTCTGCCATGCATCACCTGCCAATAGCAGGAAAATGTCTGGCAGAACCAGATTGTGCGTGCCTTTCTTGGGTCACCATTATCGCCGATCAGGCACGCACAATCTACAACCTTACACAGCGCAGTGTGAGGTTTTTATTTACAAAAAAATAAAGAGCTATCGGGAACACGCCCCAATAGCTCTGGCAAAAAATGAGAGAGATATGCTTTTATATGTGCCGGCGCATATAGGGAATTTTTTTTACGAACCTAGTAGTGCGCCGTTGTTCTTTTGGGACTTGCCTTGTGCCATTTTGTGGTGTTTCAGGCAGATCACTCTTAAAAAAAGACACAATATCTCTTTGGAGCATTGATACGGCTTCACGCGTGAGCGGTTCTTCAAAAGATAAAGTGCACCGCCCACAATCCATCGGCTTTACACCCAATATAGGTAGACCGGTTGATTCTATGCGGGCGTACAATGCGCTAGGGTTCCATCGCCCATCAATTACCACAACCATCCTGGTCACGTCCATTCCTTGCTTCTCTTTTCCCACAAGAGACCTCCTCGTTGAATGTTGATAATAAAGAACAACAAAGCTTAACTATACGCGCGGATGGATATAAGGTCAATGTATCGTAATATACATGTGTGAATATATGCCATGGTTCCAAATAAAAATAGAGGACGTCGTAAACGTGCGTCCTCTATAAGATTACGCCGCCAACAAAAAATTGTCGCGATCAGGCGGAGTATGCTTAGGACGCCTTACGTCCCATACAAACCCAAACCACTCCAAAACTATCAAGAGCCATTTTCCCGCGTCTACATCAAACCAGCGCCAGCCTAAAAACGCGGAGCGTTGATCGGCATGATGATTGGCATGATACCGTTCTCCTATAATCGTAAACAGAGCTCCTACCCACGTTCCGTTTCTGCTTAGACTTTTGCCTTGCAAACGTGTTCCAAACATATGCCCCGCGGAGTTGATGCTGAATGTGATATGCAATACATAGAACATTCGCAAGAACGAAATCCATAATCCTTCCCAGCCGAATAACGCTGTTGGAAGCAGGAATCCTAGGAGTATGCACGGATAAAACAAATACTGTTCGGTTCGGATGAAGGGAATGGTTGAGGCATTGGTTTTTTTCAGCTTTTCTAAAGACGGTCGCGGAACAAGCATCCACCCGACATGACTATAAACAAATCCCCACCAATCACCATCCCTATTGAACAGATACGGTGTGTGAGGATCATTAGTAGTATCTTCTTTTGCGTGATGGAGTTCGTGGTTAGATATCCATGTTGCCTTTCTCATGCCACCCATCCATGCCCCTACAGAAAGCGCAAACAAGATTATAGAATGTGCTTTAAAACTTTGGTGAGTGTCATGTCTGTGTAGACCCAGACTTATGCCAAGTCCGGTGAAAATAGAAAAAAACAACGCGAGCATGAAAGACGCAAATGAGTATCCTTTCGCAAGACCATACCAAACGCCATAAAGCGCGCCTGCTGTTATTATGGAATAGAAAAAAATCATACCCCTAGAATACACACTTAGCATATTCATTTCGGTAATTTTTTTTCTGCATATATACGCAAGAAGCATGGTGCTTCCAAACGCGAGAAGAAGCGAGATAGCGAGCACGTGTATGTTCATTATATACTCCTTTTTTCAAACGTTTCTTTAAGGATATCATAAAAACGATCATAAAAAAAGAAGAGACCCAACCGTCAATTGGCGGTTGGGTCTCTTTACACATAAACCTCTACCGTATTTCGTACGTAAGTATCATGGTTATTTGAAATTCTTGAGATCCTGCTTCTATGGTTGGCGAAGGAACCGCGGGCGCGGCGTCCCCACCCATACCATAGCTTTCCGCAACCATCACACGCTTATCGTAATATGGTCCATAGCCGCCTTCTGAAATGTTTAGTAGTCGTCCTAGGCGAAAATCACCAGCGTCAGCCATTGCTTTTGCTTTTGCTTTTGCTTTTTCGAGCGCTTGCGCACGGGCTTCATTTTCTACGACCGTTTGGTCATCCACCGTAAACGAGAGTTGAGAAACGGAGTTTGCGCCGTTACTTACCACACCCGAAAGAATATCACCCACGGCGTTAAAATCACGAACTTTTACGGAGACAATCTGCCGCACTGTATAGCCTACAATTTCTGCTGGCGGACAGGCGGGTGGAGTTGGTGGTACAATACTGGTTTCTCGGTAATATACAGGCGCAGACACTGAACAATTAAAATATTGATACCGAGGCTCTACACTGTAATTTTGTGTTTTTATATCTTTTGCTTCCACGCCTTTTGATTTTACAAATGCGATTACGTCATTTGTTTTCTTTGTGTTTTCCGTTTGAGAATCTGTAAGGTTCTTGCCACCTTCGGTGATTACCTCAAATGTAAACTCCGCGACATCTGGGATAACAACCGCCTTGCCATCCGCGGATACCGAAAAGCTTCGGAATGACGCGGGTTCCGTGGCGCGGCTATACGCGCGCACATACCACAGCGATGCAATACCCGTGACTACAAGTGCAAAGACAAGCGCGTATCCAACCCAAGTTTTAACTTGCGAATTCATAGATTCTGGAGGCATAGTTTTTAGTTAAGATTGATAATACTTATATCGTAGCACAAAGACACGTAAAGAAAAAGGGGTGAGATTCTCACCCCTTTTTCAGATTGACTCACATGCCACTAAATCAATTTGACAGTGTTGAAGAATCAAGTCCGGTAGACAACATCCAGGGAACTCTGTAACCGTTCATCCAGTCAGGTTCAAATAATGATTGGGGCAGGCCTAATGTCTCAATTGAAAAATCGGACCAAATAAAATTTGAACTAAATGATTGGTCAAATGCAAAAGCAGAGTTCATAAACACTTTTCCATCAGGATCAATAAAATTATAGCTATCACCCAAGAGTTTTGTGGAGACAGAATCTCCGGAACCATCGGTTGTAACATCTGCTCGAAGTTCGTAAGTGCGGACGGAACCTGCTGGAACTATATCCCAACACGCGGCACCTGTACACTGACCGCTTGGAAGATCAGTACTGTCCGCATAAATTGTTCGAATATATTCCCCCGTACTCCCATAGATAGCTTTCGCAATATCATCGGAGACCTGACCAGATGCGCCAACTCGCCTATTTTCTGTGGTATTCCAGAGAGTAATATTTGCCGGATAGGCTGACATTCTAGTAATTCCAGTTGTGGCAATTGAAAACGTAAACTTATGCAATGCCACATCATACGCTTTATCCGCCGTTACTTTAAATTTATAGAGAACCTGATTGCCAGATGTGAGAGCAGTAACAGGTAAGGGCAAGCGTTCTACGGTTGGGAGCGAGCGGAAATAGCGAATACCAGGAGTTCCCACATAAGCTGCCGTGCTTGCATGCAATGCCATGCCAGATGACATACCTACCGCTTTGTTTTTAGATGTATCACTTCCGTCAAAGTTCACTGCTACAGGTTTCCCCGCTGTACCAGGATAACCTGATCCAATTTTGGGAACTTCCATATGTATGCGCATCTCTCTAAAAGAGTCTGCAGGAATAACAAATGAACCATTTCCGGAAGTAGGAAAGGTGAAATCTTCTACACCACCAACAAAACTTGGAATCCTGGATGTAATAAGGGTGCCAGCATTATCATACAAATAAATTTTTGGAATATCGGCTGCCGTAGCCGGAGATTTAAGCTGAAGACGGAGATTTGTAAGAGCAAAGGCTTCAGTAGTAGCACGGAAACGCAGAACGTTGAGAGTAACACTTGTTGTACCAGCTGGTACCCAAAACTCACTGGCCGGAGCAGATGGAGCAAGTTCAACAGACCAACCGCCATTTTTTACTATTGTGATGGCAGACCCGGGTATACCTGAAATATTTAATGGCACTGCCGTTCCGGATGGAATATACGCCATACGCCAAAAGTCGGGGTTCAATGGTCCTGAAAAATCAAATTTTACTTTATTTCCATTTGCACCAGAGGTAACATTTCCTTTTAGAACAATATTTTTTATAGTACCTTTTGGTACCATAAGACCTGGGCTGTCTAAGCTAAAAACGATCGCCTTATCAGTGCCGGCAGGAGTACTAGCCATATTCACAACATTTGAACCTGTATTAAGTGCCGTAGACCCATCAAAAAACTGGAGAGATTGAAAATTATCAAGATCACCGGCTAGAATATCCGCGAATACTTGTGCCATTGCAATTTTTATATCTTCTTGCGCGTGTGTTGCGTCAAATGTAAACCTTGCAAGTTCCTCGCCAACACCACCGGCAACAACTATTTTATCAAGCCCTTGCACGGGTGAAATTTTTAACTCGCCGCCAGTTACAACATTTGACCCAATAACCACAGACATAGTCATATCATACACTGCTATTTGCTGTCCGTTGGCGTGGAAGAACATTCCATCTTTGTAGGGGTTTTTTCCTCCCACGAGCAAGCGATAATAATTTTTTGAATCATACGGAGCTACTACCGAATACTCTATATAATAAGTGGTGTCTTTTTGCAGAGTCACAGGATTTGTAAAATCAACAACTACTTCTGTTGGCATTTCAAAGACTTTACTTACGGGCATATTAGGAATTATGGTCTCGTTGGTTATTACAGGACCCGCAAGCGTGCCACGCACGGATACGTTTATGGGTTTTGTAGGATTGCCATTTTGTGGAGCTACTACAAAGAAACGTACCTGTTTTAATTTGCCATCCATGGGTGCCTTGAATGATTGTGTGTAGGCACGGCTTGGATTGGCGGCTCCCAATCGAAATGTGCTTGTAGTAGTATCATTGATAACAAACGTCGTATCAGGAGAAGATGTGGCATGTAATCCTGCTACACTTACAACACCCGCGCCAACCTGCGCTATGGAACTTCTCCCAAGCGCGGCGAATCGCGCCTGTAAAGAGGCAACCATTTCTTGTAACATTCGTACCTGTTGCTTCAACCCCGCAAGTACTGTTGCCGTGTTTTCCACCTGTGCCAGAGACATAAGCGGAGCAAACGCAAACGTGCCGGTCATAATAACGGAAAGACCAGCCATCATGAATTTCTTCATAGGTATTTTATATAAACTGATAATATCTCAAGCATAGCAAAAAAAACACTTTATAGAATCAGTGCTGTGGATAAGTCAATGCCCCATACAACCCGCTTACATCTCCTAACTCCGCTTTTTTAATTTTGGGAACGAAAGGAAGCACTTGAAGAACATGTTTGGTAAGGTGTTTTATAAAACTCTCAAATGGAAAATGAGATTGAAGAATCAATGCTCCACCAAGCACTAGCACCTCCGGCGACCAGTGGAGAATAGTGTTGTGTATGCCATGCGTGAGCAGACACGCTGTTTCTTCCCATATTTCCGGATCTGTAATATCTTCAGGCTTTTTAGCAAACCGCCGCAGTAATGCGGACCCAGACACGTATTCTTCCAGTGTACGTATTTCTCCATCATAATTGATAATTTGGTGACCTATTTCAAACCCTCCTGCGTTGCGATCAATCTTTCCATTAACAATACGCACACCTCCCACACCTGTGCTCACGGTTACATACGCAACAATACCACTTCCATGCCCCGCGCCTTTAGTTGCTTCTCCCAACCCCGCGAGCGCGGCGTCGTTTTCAAGAACTACTGGCACACTAAACAAATCTTCCAGCACTTTTTTGACTGGTTTTTCAACCCATCCGCGCATATGCGGAGCGCGCAACAAAACAGCATGTTCTCTGTTTAGGGTGCCCGCAAGACCTCCAATTATTGATTCCGGTTTTTCTCCCCGCAACAACTCCTTGGCAGTTTCCTGAAATATTCGCATTCCTTGTTCAAAATCATCTTGTGGCGTCGAAGCAATTTTGGGCTCGCCTATTTCTTTGCCATCTTTCGAGACTGCAAGCCGCATGCGGGTGCCACCGATATCAAAAAGTAAAAACATATTACTTTTTCCTTTTATATATTTTGTCCCCACGATCAATATAGTGAATCATCAATACATTTTCGATCGTTCTCACCTTATGTATAATTCTCCAATCACCAACTCTCAATTTAAAAAAACCCTTCCATAATCCCCCAAGTGGCATAGGAACCATATCATCAAAATGTGTTTCTAATCGTTCAAGTGTATTAAAAACCCTTTTCCGAATGGCTTTGTCTAAACTCTCTACATCATTCTCTGCTTCTTCAGAAAATTCAATATGCCATAGTGTCATACTCTAATATTTCTTTCTCACTTCGGAAAAAGATTTGCCTTTTCCTGTTGTGGTTCTTGCTATCGTTAGTCGCCGCTTTGCTCGTTCGGTCAATTCAAAACCAAAATCAGGATCACTTATAATGTCTTTGATTGCCTCTACAATAAACGTGCGTGTATATGATTCTAATTTTTTAGCAGTCTTTACACTCATATAACAATAGTAACCTCTTTCTTTAATAATAGCAACAAAATTATCTTATGGTATTTCGTTGTCGAAGCGCAATCTCCTTTGACCGTTCTACTTCGGGTTGGTTGTAGGGATTTACTCCGCGTAAAAGTGAGGAAAAAACGCTCACATAATGCCAAAATGCCATAAGATTACCAATTTCATACCCAGAAATATGAGAGACAGAAATTTCTATAGTTGGTATGCCAGATTCTTTAGCGTGTGCAACAGTTCCCTCATATTCGCTTTGGAACGAGCGCGTGAGAGATTGTTTATGTAAATCTCCCAATGATCCGTTATGCAAAGAAATATTCTGAAGAGATTTTGGCACGTTGAGATTGATGTCATGAGAAACATTATGCGTATGAAGAAAACAGCCAATCATATTTTTTCTCCCGCCAAAAAATCGCTGATTCGTGTGGTGTTGTGATTCAGGCGCTTCGGCGGCAAGAACCGTAAGTCCTTTTCCGTCTTTTCCAAATGATTCATGGAAAAGTTGTGTTACGATCATACTAAACCCACGCAAGAAATGAGAATAAATGGGCAAAAATACTTCCGCGTATCCTTTTTCCTCTAGGCGGAAAAGCGCTGTGGCAAGCCGAAGCGCAGAATGTTCTTCATTGACTGTGTTATACATGGCGTACCCTTCCCTGCCGCCATTTTCAATTTCTTCCACAGGAAGCCCAAGGAGAATAGAAGGAACATACGCGGAGCTGGTAAAACTTGAGTAACGGCCGGAGACTTCCGGATGAAAAATAGTAACAATGTGTTCTCTTTCGCCAACTTGTGCAAGCGGAGTCTCCGGTATGGTAACAAAAAGTTTTGGATAGTCCCACAGCGCAAACAATGTTTCAAAAATGCCTATGGCTGAACCGGACTTACTTATTACAACTACAAGTGAGGTTTCATGTGAGCATTCTTGCCGCATACGAAGAATACGATCTGGATCCATGTCGTTTATTACTATCAGTCTTTTTCCATTGTTTTTTCCCAGCGCAGTATTATAAGCAATAGAACTCCACAGTGAGCCTCCGTTAGCTACCAGAAGAATGGTTGTATAGGTTTGAAACGGAGCGAGTGTTTCTAGAAGTGCTTTGATATGTTCTTGATATATTTCAAACGCGGGTGTTTCCAGACTGGAAAGCATATTCAATTCTTCCGCGCTAAGCTGGAAAAGGTGTTCTTGAATGTTTGAAAAAGAGATGGTAGCTGGCATGTTGTGATATAACATTAAAAACTTAAGGATACGGGGGTGCTGGGATTTTTTTTACGAAACTCCACAATTTCTCGGATACCGTCTTCGAGGGTAACTTTTGGCTGGTATCCAAGCTCTCGGGTAATTTTAGTGAGATCCGCCTGTTGATTGGTAATATACCCTTTTGTAATGGGATTTTCTATGTAGACAGGGTTATAGGCCGTGCCCATTACGCGGTTGATGGTTGTAATAACTTTGTTCATGCTCACCTCTTTTGCGGTACTCACATTAAACATCGCAAATCCAAACTGCTTCGGGGTTTCAAGCGTGAGACGAAATGCTTGTATGATATCGCGGACATGAGTAAAATCCCGTGTCTGCGTTCCGTCGCCATAAATGACAGGGTTCTTTTTTTGTTCAATGCCCCAGATAAATTGGGTAAGCACGTTTGCAAATTTGCCTTTGTGTTCTTCATGAGTGCCGTATACGCTCATAAACCGAAACGCTATGATTTCCATTCCATGCAGATTTGAAAATATATGAGAAGTCTTTTCTTGCGCGTATTTTGTGGCGGCATAAAAATTGGGCGGCATCACTGTTTGATCTTCTGTGAGGGGTAGAGGGTTGTTTCCATAAATGGAAGAGGTGGAGGCAAAGAGAACTTTTTTTACACCCCGCGCGCGGGCAAACTCCAAAACGTGAAGATGCCCGATAACATTATTGGAAAAACTCCCTGTTAGATTATCCGCAAACATGGGGGCGGAAGATGAACCAGCAAGATGAATAATAGCGTCGGGAGTTTCAAGCGACGCCAAATCATTGGGGTGTGTTACATCTCCCATCACCACGCGCACCGCGGGAGAAAGATGTTCTTTTGATCCAAAAGAAAAATTATCGAGTACGATCACATCATGCCCTTCGTCTGCGAATGTATTTGCCGCGTTGGAACCGATAAATCCCCCGCCTCCGGTAATAAGAATGTTCATATTAAAGATACTTACTCATCCCCTTGTTTTTAAGAGTCGCAAGAAGTTTTTTTATATCATGCGCGTGTTCTTTGTTTAACACCAAAAGAACATCCGGCGTATTAACCACTACCACGTTTTTAAGACCAACAGTTGCTACAAGCTTATCCGCGGTAGAGACAACAAGAGAGTCGGTACTTGCCACGTCCACGTGCCGGCCGCTTTTTGCCATCAGGGATCTCTTGTTGAGATTCATAAGCACATGATGAAGCGACTCCCAGGTGCCTACATCCGCCCACGAAAACGTTCCCCGCATCACCATAAGCCGGTGGCGTGTCGGATCAAGAAATTCCATCTCATGCGCTTTATCGGGAATGCGAAGAAAATCAGACACCTGTTTTCGTTTGAGGTACGCCGTGATGCCACTGGTGATAGTGGGGTCGGCATCTCCGTAGACTTGCAAAAGAGTAGACGTGCGCATGCAATAATAAGAAGTGTTCCAGAGATATTCTTTGGATTCTACGTAATGCTTCGCAACTCGCTCGCTTGGTTTTTCAATAAATTTTTCCACATAGGATACGCCGCCTGATGCTTTGTGTCCTCGTTTTATGTATCCCAGACCGGTATCGGGTTTTGTGGGTGTGATGCCAACCAACAGGATATCGCGCGGATGAGAATTAATATAGGAAAACGCGTTGCGGATTGATTTTTGAAACGCGCTTATATCCGCGATTGTGTGATCCGACGCAAGCACAAACATCATTGCCTGTTTGTTTCTTTTTTGAATGGTGGATGCCGCAAGTGCCAACGCGGCTATTTTTCCGCGCGCCACGGGTTCAACGATGATATTTTCTTTCGGAAGATTTGGGAGAATTTCCATAATTTTTTCTGCATAGTTTTTTGTCGTAGATACAAAAATACGCTCACGAGGAAGAACTCCCTCAAGGCGTGATACTGTCTCATCAATCAGACTGCGATCAGAAACAAGCGACTGCATCTGTTTAGGCAAATCTTTACGCGAAAGCGGCCACAGGCGTGTTCCCGCGCCTCCGGCTAAAACCACCGCGTGTGCGTGAGATAAATCTTTAGACACTTCTTTCTGCATACATATAATACCACCACATCATGCGTCTATTTTGCAACATCCTTCTGTGTTATGTCATGTCCTCCAAACGTATTCCGCAAAGCAGAAAGTACTTTGCCGATATAACTAGGATTCGCTTCCGATCGGTTTCGAAATTCTAGGGAGGTTTCTATCGCGGGAATATCGATACCAAATTCTTTAGCGGTTTGGACTGTCCACATACCCTCTCCGGTCTGCCCTACTGCTCCTGACACTTCATCCAAATCTTGCCCATATTTTTCATACGCCTCTTTAAGCCATCCAACCAACCTCGATTCAATAACACTTCTTTCATTATATAGACGGGCAATTTCTGAAATGTTCAGCTGATATGGCGCGCTTTTTAATATCTGAAACCCTTCCGCGAGTGATTGCATCATGCCATATTCAATGCCGTTATGCACCATTTTTACAAAATGTCCCGCACCCGCAGGCCCCACATACGCGCACGCGCGTTCTGCCGCAATATCCTGAAATAGACGTTCGTGTTTTTTGTAATCTTCTTCGTTACCGCCCACCATCACGCATGCCCCTTCCCGGGCGCCTCGCGGTCCGCCCGATACCCCAGCGTCCAAAAAATGAACATCGCGCGCGGCTAATTCTTTGTACCGGCGCTGTGAATCTTTATAAAATGAATTCCCTCCATCAATAATGGTGTCGCCCTCATGTAATAAGGGAATGATATCTTTTATTACATCATCAACCACTGCGTGTGGCACCATTAACCAAATAAGTCGGGGTCGCTCTAGCATCTCTACCGTATTCCACAATGATTGCGCTATGGTGGCTCCTTTCCACATTTCATGCTCCGCGGCTTTTGTGTCTTTGTCAAACAGCACAAGAGAGTACCGTTTTTCCAAAAGCCGTTCCACCATGTTTTGTCCCATTTTACCAAGTCCTACATAGCCTAGTTTCATGTATTTTTTATTGATTAATAATCCTTTAATTCTACAGTATGCCAATGTTTCAAAACAGACATAATAAAACGCCAAGAGGCTTCCACTTCTTCGGTGCTGGCAAATAATGTTTGATCCCCGCGGATGCAATCAAAAAGAACACGTTCGTAAGCATCGGGTAGTTGTTGCTCAAGAAGAGAATCTTTGTAGGTGAACGAAAGCACTTGAGGCTCTAGGTCAGTTGAAAACCCTGGTTTTTTTGCCCAAAATGTAACCGAAATTCCCTCATCAGGTTGTACTCGAAACGTAAGAATATTTTGATGATGATGTTCAGCGCCCGAGGGACACAAACACGTTTCCGTTTTTTTGAAATATACCCGAATTTCGGCTTTTGTTTCTGGCATGCGCTTACCTGCTTCCAATATCCACGGTACCCCGCGCCACCGTTCATTGTCTACCTCCGCGGCAATCTGAAAATAGGTTTCTGTTACAGAATCTTTAGCAACATGTTCTTCATTGCGGTATCCTTTATATTGACCGCGGCGAAGTGAATTTTCCACAGTTGGTTGTCGTAGCTTGAGGGAAGCAAGCACTCGTGAACGCTCGCGGCGAATCAGGGTTGCGTCAAGCTCTTTCGGATCTTCCATTGCCACAAGCGCTAACATCTGCAGTATATGGTTTTGTCCCACATCACGAAGCGCTCCCACACCATCATAAAAAGCGCCACGGCCTTCAACACCACGTTGTTCATGAAGATTAATTTCCACCTTCTCGATATATGTGCTGTTCCACAAGGGTTCAAAAAGAATATTTGAAAAACGAAACGCGAGAATATTTTGCGCGGTTTCTTTAGCAAGATAATGGTCAATGCGAAAGATCTGTTCTTCCTGAAATAAAGTCGAAAGTTGTTTTTCCAATTCTTGCGCGGTTTCTAAATCTTTTCCGAATGGCTTTTCCACAAGAACGCGCGTCCAGCCTTCCATGCCGCCGCACGGTATGGTAAGTCCGGAACTCGCAAGATGATCAAATATGGACGTATAATACATGGGCGGCACCGCGAGGTAAAAAAGTTTGTTAGAGCATTGATTTATTTCTTTTTCATCAAGAATCGCAAGGGTTTCGGTAATACGCGCATACGCCTCTTTTTCTTCAAACATGCCTTGGCAATATCGCGCGTGTGTAGAAAAACGCGCGATAAGTTCAGGTGGATGCGCGTATTCTTTTGCTGTTGCTATTTCGCAAATAAATTTCTGAAATTCTTCACGAGTGTATGTTTTGCGTGAAAACCCCACAAGATGGAATTCTGTGGGGAGTAACTTTTTCGCGTAAAGATCAAGTAACGCGGGAATAAGCCGTTGTTTGCTTAAATTTCCTGTTACGCCGAAAATAACAAATGTGGTGGGAGTGTTATTTTTATTCATGAACACGGGAAGATTGAATGGTAAATTGTTTTTTAAGTCCGTCGATATTCCCTGATCGTAAAAAGACAATTTCTTCATCACTGTCTCGTCGCGCGTTCGAATTACTCGCGGTGACGCCAGTATATTTTGCGGACGCAATGCCATGTTTATCAGCTTCATTTTTATTTACAGCGCTTTCAAGCCGCTCGAACACCAACTGATAACACCGCTCGCCCGGATACAAACGTATCACATGGTTTGTTCCGTTAAAGATGGGGATAATCATGGTGCCCGCGTAGTATACATCAACCACGCCCGACTCAATCACAAGCCCCCGCCGGATCATGGAACTGCGCGGATGAAGTATGGCAATGATATCTCCGGTGTTTAACGTAATTTTTTCTAATGTGGAGACCAGCACGTGCTCACTTGGCAAAATTTCAAAATACTGCCCCGGAGAAAGTTCAATAAACGTAAAATTCTCTTTATCAAAACCGGTTTGCAAGTGATCCGGACGCACTGCGACACGGCCTTCTTTGGTTATGTTCCAGTTTTTTGGCACATAAAATCCCCAACCAAGCCGAAGATCTACTGCGTTTGGTTGGAGTTGAAAACCATCCAACAGAGGAGAAAATGCGATAGTACCATTGTTTATTGCTTCCTCTATTTCTTTTTTTCCTAAAACCGCCATGATACTATTATACCATAGCTATAAGAAAAATATTCTATGATGGTCTTCTACGATAAATATCCGTTGGCCATAAAGAACATTTTTCTTATATGCCATGGTATTGATATGAAAAAACCAGCATCAAAATTAAAAAAACAGTCCCTATCCCCTTCTCGCGATGATCTGCGATTTAAGGTATTTCTTGGATCCGTAGCACTTCATTCCGCGCTTGGAACCTGTGACCGCTTGCGTACAGCTTGCGGCATTATAAACAATAAGCGTCTCCGTGGCATCGGTTATAACGGTTCGGTAAGCGGACTTGCGCATTGTGACCAAGATGGGCATTTAATGGTGGACAATCATTGTATTCGCACGCGCCATGGCGAAGTAAATGCTATTACCAATACTGATCGAAAAGACATCCGCGATGGCCAGGCAATTGTAATTGCAACCCCTTGTTTGGATTGCGCGAAAGATCTTGCCGAAGAAGGTATACGCCGCATTGATTATGTAGGAAGCTATGAAAACTCTCTTGGTAAACAACATCTTGCGGAACTTGCAAAACAAAAAGGAATTGAACTTATAAATCATCAGGTGGACTGGGCAGATTTTTTCCAGGAGCTTTTTGATCTGCTTACGCAAAAAGGCGGCGTATTGAAAAATGCCGGATATAGCCTCAAAGTTACAAAGGAGTCGCTTCCTGAAAATCCTTCTTGAAAAAAATCAATGAACGCCCGTGCTCCCGAACCCGCCCCGGCTTTTTTTATTCATGTGTGTTTGCTCTTTCCACTGGGATACTTTTCCAAATTTCACAAACATAGCTTGTCCAATCCGTTCGCCGCGGATAATGGCAACTGGTTTTTTGGTAATGTTGTACACCTGGCACAATAATTCATCTTTATCTCCGCAAAAGTCCGCGTCCACAATACCAATACCATGCGGAATAATGAGTCCTCGTTTTGGAGTGGATGAACGTAAAGCCATCAAAAGCACATATCCGGGCGGAGTCTTAATAATAAGGTTTGTAGGGATGTATCCGAGTGATTGTGGTTTAATTTTTATGTCTTCCCGCGCGTACAAATCAAAAGCGGCGGCACCCTTAGTTTTGTATTCGGGAAGTGGTAATGAAGCATCTACGCGTTTTATGATGATTTTCACATTTTTCATGGTATTCTTTTAGTAAATATTTTACAATGAACATGTTATGAAAAAAGGCATGTTTATTGTCTTTGAGGGCGGTGAAAAAGTGGGAAAAACAACCCAGCTTGCACGCGCGAAACACTATCTTGAAGCGCAAACCTATACTGTTGTTTTTACGCATGAACCTGGTGGTGGTGATCAAGATATTCGAAAAAAACTTCTCAACAAAAAAAGTATTCTTACCACCGAAGAAGAACTGGATCTATTCTGCCGCGATCGCGCTCTTCATATAGAAAACATTATTAAACCGGCACTCAAAAAAAGTGCACTAGTGCTCTGTGATCGTTTCGAACCTTCTTCTATAGCCTATCAGGGATATGGGAGAGGTATGAACATCGAGCATATCCGAGAAAAAAGCAAACAAGCACGCCAAGATATTTGGCCAGATCTCATCCTCCTATTAGACGCAGATCCAAATATTGTGCTATCGCGAGAAGAAGCAACCAGTCGGTTTGATGCTGAAAAAATTGAATTCCATCAAAAAGTACGACAAGGATTTCTTGCTCAAGCCGCAGAAGACCCCACGCGCTGGCGCGTGATAGACGCCACTAAATCAATGGAAGAAGTTTGGCAGGAAATAAAAAAACATATTGATATGGTCATGTTGGAGAACAAGGATGCTTTTTTTAAAACGTGATATACTATTACCGCATGAACCCCAAAAGCCTAAAACCATACATGCCTCCTTTCAAGCCTGAACAATGGTCAGAACGCGATCAGCGATACTTGACTCCCTTTGTCACCAATATTGATGGCTTAGTGCACGTGCTTCATAACTTGCCGCCCGAAATTGTAGGAGCGCTTTGCTCGCGCGCAAGCCGTGCTAAAGGATCTTTGCTTCGCATATTGTTAAGTGAATATATCTATCCCATCCTAGACGGCGAAGATAAACAGCTCGCTAAGGAACTTGAGTATCTTGTTGATTTTCTTACCAAGCATGGATTTAAAAATATTCTTAACAACCAACGCGCGCAGGGGTTTTACGCAAAATGGCTTTCGCAATATGGCGATGATTCCATCGCGCAAATGACCGGCACTCATGTGGTGTTTTGGGGCATTTCGCAGGTGGCAATGAAGTTTCTGGAGGACCAGCGCATAGGCTTGGAACCCATTGAAAAATCAACCCGCTACGTAAATTTCGGCGAAAAAATAAGCGGACGATATCTCTACTACACACCAACACCCGATCTCAAAAAACTTGGTCTTCTTGCCGAATATAAAAAAACACTCGATGGACTTTTTGAAACATATAACACATGTATCCCCCAACTTACGGTGTGGCTTAAACAGCAATATGACCAAAAAAATACCGTGCTTGAAAAAAAAGCGTTTGATACACTACGAGGACTTCTTCCCATGGCAACGCTAGGGCAAGTGGCATTTCGTGGAAACGCCCAGGCGTTTGAATATCTTATCAATCGCACTCGATCCCATGAACTAGGCGAATTTCGCTGGATTGCACAGGAAATAAAACAGGAACTTGATGTGGAAATTCCATCTCTTCTCCTTCGTACTATGGAGGAAAAATCAATCGCGTATCAGACATATCTCGCATCATCGTTGCAGGACACGAAAAGTGTTGTTTCAAAAAAGATGTTACGCACACTCAATCAACCCACTGCTGTCTCCAAACCAACCGTTGAACTTGCTGAGTACGACCGCAATTTAGAAGAAAAATGTATCGCGGGTATTCTCTACTCTCTGTCCCACACACGCGCATCGTGGAAAAATGTACTTTCAGTCGCGCGTCACATGTCACCGCGAGAACGGCAGAATCTTTTTAAAGCATTCTTTGCCAATCGAAGTGAACGCTGGTACAAGATAGGTCGTGCTTTTGAAAACGCGCACATGCGGTTTGATATTGTAATGGATATCGGCGCGTATCGTGATCTTCATAGGCATCGCATGCTTACACAAGATCGCCAGATATTCACCATTCGTCATGGATATACTGTGCCGCCGGAAGTTGAAGAAGCCGGCATGGCAAGTGCGTACAAAAAAGCTTTGAATTCCATTGTGCCTCTCTATAAAAAATTAGAGCAAGAAAGCTTGCTCTTGGCACAATATGTGGTGCCACTTGCGTACCGCGTGCAATTTTATCAGTGGCAAAATGTGGCATCTTTGTTTTGGGAAACGGAGCTTCGCACGGGCCCGCAAGGACATCCGGATTACCGACATATCGAGCAAGAAAAATATCGCCTCTTTGCCAAAAAGTTTCCAACTATCGCGCGCTTCATGAAAGTAGACATGAATCAGTACTCCTTTGCGCGGCGAGGCGAAGCGGAAAAAATTGCCGCAAAAGAGCATGATCTCCGGAAAAAACTCAAGAAAAGATAGTTTATAGACTAGAAGAAATACCCTACGCCGTATTTTCCGAGATACGCAAGTATCATATTGAAAATAACGCTTCCCAACGCAAGAGGCGCCATTACGCGCCAAAATGGATATCGCGCGAGACCGAAAGAAATAACCACTAAATCATTTGAAAATGGGAAAAACGCGCCGTAGCAAAAAATCAAAACAGGTATGGTCCATGCGCGTTTTCGCGCCATAAGCCACGCATGTATTTTTTGTAGTTCTTCTTGTAAAGCACTTGGCACTACATGGTGACCGTAATACCCTAGGATATAGGAAGTAGAATCTCCTAAAAATAAACCCAACGCTGACACAAGTCCGATAAGAAACGGCGAAAGTCCTCCGGCTCCAAGAGTAACCACCACAAGCGCGTAAGGAGCTGATGTGAAAGTTGAAATACCTGCCAAAAAGGCGGCAACAAAAGCAATCATGTATCCGTTCCCCACGCCCAATCTCTCCACAATTTCATTGGGGGAAAACTGATATACTAAAAAAGTCCAGACAACGAGAAATAAGAGAAAAAAAGCAAACGCGGTAAGTTCTTTTTTATATTTTGTTCTCATTGTGTGCGTATTATACTCCAAGCATCTCGCGTAATTTTTTTGGCGGCTTCCATGGGGGATCGAATACTATTTCAATTTTAAGTGACTTCGGACGTGTGTATTGATATATTGCTTCTTTTACTTTTTTTGTAATTTCATTTCCAAACGGACAGAGCGGTGTTGTGTGCGTCATTTTTACATACACGTCTCCCGCTTCAGAAACCTGCACATCATAAATAAGCCCCAGCGTATAAATATCTATCCCAAGTTCTGGGTCATCAACACTTTGCAATGCTTTTATAATATCATCCTTCATTTTCATATCCCTCTTTTTCTATTTCTTCGGCCAATTCTCTGTCGCCGCTTCTGGTGATAATGCCATCTCGCAGAATATGGACTTCATCGGGGGTAAGATATTTCAATATTCGCGTGTAATGCGTGATAAGCAAAATTCCCATGCCGGCAGATGCGCGTTTGATAGATTCGGCAACTATGCGCAACGCGTCTATATCAAGACCGGCATCCGTCTCATCCAAAAGAGCAAAACGCGGTTTAAATAAGACTAACTGCAATGCTTCCAAGCGTTTTTTCTCTCCACCAGAAAACCCTTCATTCACATGCCGCCCCGCCATTTCGGTATCTATGCCAAGTTTTTTCATTTCTACCTCGATCATGTTCTGAAATGGAAGTACAGGAAGAACAGTGTCTGTAAGCGCGGAGCAGGCGTTGCGCAGAAATGATGAGACGGTTATTCCCGAAAGCGCCGGCGGGTTTTGCATGGAAAGAAATATGCCGTTGCGCGCTTTTTCATGTGGCGGCATGCGCGTAATATCTTTACCTTCGAGCAATACCTGCCCATGTGTAATGAGATAATGCGGATGCCCCATTACCGCGTTTACAAGTGAACTTTTTCCGGAACCGTTCGGACCCATAAGAGCGACAACGCGTCCCTCTGGAATATGCAAAGAAACACCGTGTACAATTTCTTTTCCGTCTGCTTGTATGTGTATATCTTTAATTTCCAACATATGTGTTATTATGTGCTACTTTCTTAGCATGTCGCAATGCGTGAATAGGTAATAGCGCGCACCGCGCGCGCACCATGCTTAGTGAAATACCCAGTAATTGCTCTATATCTTTATGTGTCATGTTTTGTATTTCTTTCAATTGCTTTCCTTTTGCGTATTCGGTGAGAAGAGACGAGGCGGCTTGGCTTATCGCGCATCCATCACCTGTAAATGACATGGTTGTTACAACGCCGTTATGCACATGCGCGTATATGGTGATTTCATCTCCACATAGCGTGTTGCTTTCTTTTCCTATTACATCAGGATCTATGATCGCGTATTTGTTTCGCGGGTTCCGATAGGTCTGCAAAATATATTCTTTGTATAGTTCGTCTTCCATAATTATGAATCATGCGTGAAAAATATCCCGCGTTTTTCTTATTCCTTGTATCAACTGTTCAATGTCTTCCTCCGTGTTATATAGATAAAAACTAGCGCGTACTGTTCCCAGAATACCAAAATGCTTCATAAGAGGAAGCGCGCAATGATGTCCCGCGCGTACCGCAATATTATCCCGTGAAAGAATTTCCGCGACATCATGCGCGTGCACGCCATCCATGGTAAAGGAAACAATTCCGGCTGTTTCTTTTTCGGGTCCATATAAACGCACGCCCGACATCGCGCCAAGGGCATGGCGTGCCATGTTCGCAAGATGTTTCTCGTGCGCCATAAGTTTCTCGCGTCCTGTATGTTCAATATATGAAATAGCCTTTCCTAAACCTATTACACCCGCAACATGCGGTGTCCCTGCTTCAAACTTATGAGGTGTGTCTATCCATGTGGACGCTACACTATCTACATCCCGTATCATGCCTCCACCAAACGTGACAGGATCTAATTTTTGAAGGTGTTTTTCTTTTCCATACAAAACTCCCGTTCCGGTTGGTCCTAGTATTTTTTGACCTGAAAACGCGAGAAAATCACAATCGATATCGCGTACATTGATTAGCATGTGCGGCACGCTTTGCGCCCCATCCACCACGCATATCGCGTCTGCTTCATGCGCGATGCGGCATATTTCACGGACATTGTTTATAGCACCCATTGCATGCGACACATGCGTAACAGAAATAATCTTGGTACGAGGTGTCACCGCGTGGCGCACGGTCTCGAGTGAAAGTGTGCCATCAGCTTCAAGTGGAAGCACGGTAAACACGGCGTCTTGCCGTTTTGCGAGCTCCTGCCAGGGAATAAAATTACTGTGATGTTCCATTGCTGATACCATGATTTCGTCCCCCGCCGATATCTGCGTTTCCAGCATGCGCGCGAGCATATTTAAAGAAGCCGTGGTGCCGCTGGTAAAGACAACTTCATTGTTGGTAGCACCCAAAAAGGTTGCGACTGAATGGCGCGCTTCTTCATACGCTTCCACAGCGCGTACGCCGATAGGATATATGCCACTATGCACATTTGCCTTATACACACTGTAAAATTCTGTAACAGCATCAATTACCATTTGTGGCATTTGACTTACTGCCGCGCTATCCAAAAACGTAAAAGGCGCGTCGTCACGCGATTGTGCTTTGAATATGGGAAAATCTTTTTTTGTGTCTGACTTCATATATCTATTATCTGCTTGTTCCCGCTAAAAATCCTTCCAATAACATATTGCGCGCTTCTTCTTCCAGCACTCCGCGACTTTTCATGTAAAACAATTCCGCGGGTTGAATTCGTCGCACGGAAGCGCCGTGTTTACATATCGCATCGTCCGTAAAAATTTCAAGAAACGGCGCGGCATCCATATATGCTTCTTTACCCGTAAGAATCGCGTCGTGCCGTAAAAAAGCCTGTGCCCTTTTTGCTCCCTGTTCCACTAGTACACGTCCCCGCCAAAGCGCGCGCGACGCGTCATGCATAATACCGCGGGCATCCACCCGTGATGTGGTACCAGGCGCGATGTGAACTATTACACGTTCGATATCCAAGACGGCATTCCCCAGCCCTTGGTAACGGCTTCTATCAACCACCGAAGCACCTTCTCCTTCCAAGCGTACGGTTAACCGAATACTGCAGGGCAGTATTGTCTGGAGAGTTTCAATTATTATCAAAGACGCGCCTTTCAAAACGTGCGCCAGTATGGCATATGAGTCGCCGCTAGTAAAATCACTTGGCAAACGGAGTGTTTTTGTAGCACCTTCGGGAACATATATTTCTTGAGTGTTCATCATCCTACCGCTCCTTCCATTTGGAGGTCTATTAAACGATTAAATTCCACCGCGTATTCAAGTGGAAGTTTTTTTGATACTTCTTCCACAAACCCGCCCACAATCATCTGTATCGCGCGCTCTTCTGAAAGTCCGCGGCTCATGGCGTAAAAAATTTCATCATCTCCAATGCGTCCCGCGCGCGCTTCATGTGATAGTTCTGAATTGGTATTCTCTGTTTTTGTGAAGGGGTACGTATGTGATTGCGAGTCGCCGTCCAAAATAAGCGCGTCACACGTTACGTGCGAGACTGTCTCATCAGCCCGTCGTCCTACGCGCACTAATCCACGGTAGGAAGCAATGCCTCCTCCGTGAGAGATGCTTTTTGCGCGTATAACAGAACTTGTGCGAGGGGCCACGTGAATGGCTTTAGCACCCGTGTCTTGGTGTTGTCCGGGTCCGGCAACCGCAATTCCCAAGCTTTCCGAACGCGCTCCTTCGCCCACTAACATACTGGAAGGATATAACATTGTTGTACCTGAACCCACATTACCATTTACCCACTCCATGGTACCGTTTTTTTCCACCAGCGCGCGTTTAGTATTTAAGTTATATGTATTTAAACTCCAGTTTTCAATGCTGGAGTAGCGGATGGTTGCTCCTTCGCCTACAAATAATTCCACGCACCCTGCGTGCAGAGCGCTTGTCATGTAGCGAGGCGCGGAACATCCTTCAATGTATGAAACTTCCGAACCCGTATCAGCAATAATAAGCGTATGTTCAAATTGCCCGCCGCGCTCGGCGTTCATGCGAAAGTATGCCTGTAAAGGAAATAACACTTTGATGCCCGGTGGCACATAGATAAACGTTCCACCCGACCATACCGCCGCGTGCAACATGGCAAACTTGTGATCGTTTATAGGCACACAGCGCGTCATAAAATGTTTTTGCACTAGTTCCGGATAGTTCTCTACGGCTGTATCCATGTTTTCAAAAACCACTCCTTGCTGTGCCCACTCCTCTTTTATATTATGATACACTACATCAGAATCATATTGCGCTCCTACGCCTCCAAGAGATGTTCTTTCCGCTTCAGGTATACCCAAACGGTCAAACGTTTGCTTAATGTGTTCAGGCACATCTTCCCATTTTGTAGCTTCTTCTGCGTCCGGTCGTACAAAATAGGTAATCTTATCCAAATCAAGCCCGGATAAATCTGGTCCCCACGCGGGAATAGGCGCTTCCAAAAACAGTTGAAAGGCGTGAAGGCGTTTTTCAAGCATCCAGGTTGGTTCGTTTTTTTGCCGTGAAATCTCTCGTACCAGATCTTCGGTTACACCAAAATCAGCATGGTAGCGTTCTTGAACCTTATCGGCTTTTTCATATAGTGATTTATCTTGTTGTATCATGTAGATGAGCGTCTATATAATAACTAAATAATAACAGCAGGTCAAGTGTATTGACAGTAAAAAAATCATATATTAGAATGAGCCTACAATCACACATACACCCCTTTCTGTGTGGTTACGGGGAGCGAGGTTTCTCCCATAGCCCCCTCGCTCCCCTTTATCTCTTCTGCCAAAGGTCTCACATGAGGCCTTTTTTCTTTACAGTCTTAGGGTTCTTGAGACACCGACGAGGTGAATACATAAACATCTTTCATGTCGTGAAAAATACGGGCGGGGGTTTGGGGAAGAGAGCCTTCGGTTGAAAAAATATGCTCAATGACAGTTTTCTTTTCTTCTCCCACAACATAGACAATCGTATGATTAACGCGCGTGCGGAGAAAGGACATTGTAACGGTAACACGCAATGGGTACGGATTTTTATCTCCTGCGTCATAGGCAACCACCCACTTTTTTTCGTCTTCAAACAATTGTCGGAACCGTGTGGTATGTTCCGGAAACGGCATGATACCCGCCGTGTGACCATCCACCCCCACACCCATTGTCGTCATAACCACACCATCTGTATGAGATTCAACCCAATCATGGAGCGCTTTTTCAAAACGAGTTACAAGCAAGTCTTGAGTTTCATTTTCGCCCACACGCGTGTCTATAAACGTGACACCAGCCACAAATGCATCGGAATAGAATACTGTTCTTGTAAACTGCGCAAAATTATTTATGAATTCGTCTTTATTAAAACGTTCATCAAGCACGCCAATAGTTACATGAACACCCAGAACGTCTTTATGTATTGCGTCCAGCAAAGAAAAAGCTGACCCGCCGGAAAGCAACAGAAGCACCGGTTGGGAGTGGCTCTTTGCGTCCATTAAAAGAGCGCGCAATGATTCTCCCGCGCGCGCTTGTGCTTCTTTCACACTCGAACATTGTGTTACTTGCATTTATATTATCTAACAAATAATTTTTCCCTTAACTTGAAGGTATTTCCATGCCTAAACAACCCGATATACGACTGCACACTTGTAGGTACAGGATTGCTGTTTAATCTTCGAATAATCCTTCTTTTCGTTGCTGGTCGCAACACCCGATAACCCGGAAAATGCACCCATCCCAAGAAATCAACACCCGAGGCAAGCGTTTTTATGAATACTTTATCCGGATGCAGCTGCATATGCAGTTCTTTCGATAAAAAGCGTTCGATTTTTGGAAGCATATCCATAAGAACTCCTTTATCGGGTGAGAGTATGGCGAAATCATCAGCATAGCGAATGTAGTATGTGGCTTTCAGCTTATGTTTAATGAACTGGTCAAGCTCATTCAGATAAACATTTGCAAAAAGTTGTGAGGTGAGATTGCCAAGTGGTAACCCCACACCATGTCTCGTAGAGTAAAAACTGTTTATGGTGGTAGTCAGTAACCAACGAATACCACTGTCGGAAATGCGTGCTTGCAAGATATTCATCAGCACATCATGATCTATGGAAGCAAAAAACTTCTTAATGTCGCATTTTAGCACCCATACGGTTTTGGTATTATTTTTTGAAACTGCATAACAAAAAGTAGAAAATCGGCGAATCGCTTTATGGGTACCCTTATTGTTTCTGCATGAATAAGAATCCGCAATGAACACTCTTTCAAAAAACGGGTACAGTTTCCGATATATTGCGTAATGCAAAAGACGATCCCGAATGCTTGCCTTGTGAATGTCTCGTTGTTTTGGATCGGCTATCTTGAAGGCTCGGTACGCAGAGTGGGTGTACGTTTTCGTCACAAGTTCGCGATGAAGCGAGAAGATGTTCGTCATAAGATTTCGCTCAAACTCCTGTACATCACGCCGATCATGTTTTCCTACAACAAACTCTTTCCATGCCTCAAGAATGTTTTCAAGAGAAATGATATCATTATATGTATGAACGAATTGAATTTTCATAAAAATTTTTCCTCTAACGCCCCCCCCATTACGATTACTGCCTCTTTTGCAAAAACTTAAAGAAGCATACATGCTTTGGTACCAGTATTATACCACAATACCAAAAACACACCGACATTCGTTGGGCCGCCGCATAGATACACTATTCGTGGAAGCAATTGAAGCAATATCAATTGCGAGTTTTCTTTCCCGTACTGAAAAACTGCCTTATGTAAAACTTGCAATCCGTAAAGTAGATACATTGAAAATTATGCTTATGGTACTGTGGGAAACAAAGTCGTTAGACAACAAAAAATATATTGCGTTATCTTTGAAAATTGACGAGATCGGAAGAATGCTCGGCGGTTGGAACGGTCAGCTCGCAAAACAAAACTCCCCTGCAAAAGCAGGAGAGAAATGAAGAAAGTTGCGAGAACCGCGGACGGGTCGTTGACGTTCCGGTTGTTGCCGAGCCAGTTCACGTTCCAGTTCCACTTGCCGTCGTCATTGAGGTAGAGATACAGCGTATACCGCTTGCCATTCGGACTGCGAAGTATGTATGGAGTGCCGTCTATGCCACCACCCCTTGAATAATCTCCGGGTTGAATCGTATTCCGCATCGTAATGCGTTAGCACCCCACACCAAGTATCTTCATTTTTGTGAAGTGTCTTCATACATCACGCTATGTCAAACCGTAATCGGACATATTCTGGATGTATGGATACTGGATTCAGTAGCGAGAAACCTTAGTCCCTCGCATATTCACCTACTACCGATTTTATTTTATCAAAAGAAAAGCCCCATGCAAAGGCGAGTGCCTTATGCATGGGGGGAAATCAAAGGACTAAGTTCAAAGTGTTCAAGAGAACAGAGTGACCAAAGTCCGAGTGCTAACTTGCGAGAACCGCGGACGGGTCGCGGACGAGCCGGTAGCTGCCGAGCCAGTACACGCGCCAGATCCACTCGCCGGCGTCATCGAGGCAGAGATACAGCGTACACCGCCCGCCATCCGGACTGCGAAGCATCTGTCCGTCGAAGAAGACATACGTCGTCTGGTTGTTGGTCTTCTCCTGGAAACCAACTGGGATGAACGTCTTGTTGTTCCAGAAAGCATGGAAGACGCCAAGGTCGAGACGAATCCGATCGGCTGCGATGAGACGCCTAAGACGCTCTTCGCCGGTCGTATAGGTTTCCTTCGGCTTCAAATGAGCCTCCAAGAGAATCTTGGAGGTGTCAATCTGGGTGAGAGCAAGTGAACGCTTATCCTGCTCGAGCTCACCCTCGAGACCGTTGCCACCTGCAGAACCGCGCCAGAAACTCCAACCTTCGCCGATGAACTCGGCAGGGTTGAACGGCTTTGTGCGGTCGATCGGGATGATCATCGGCGAGCCGATGATCAGATTAGCGCCGTTTTTGAGGAACGCGGTGAATCTGACACCGAATTCCTCCGGCGTAAGGCTGATGACTCTGTCTTGGAGACAACCTCCGTCGAGCTCGTCCCAGTTAACCTGGGTTGCTACTCGAGCCGACACCTGTAGAGCTTGACCGCGACTTACGGCTTTACTCATTGTATTCCTCCTATGTTGGTCTAGGCCCATAAAAGAGCCAGTACGTTAAAGAACCATGGTGTGTAGTATACACCCTAAGAGCAAATCTGTCAATAGCTCGTGCCGTAACCCCTCACACCTGATTACATAAGCGCCTTGCGCCAAGCTGAGCTACTCACAACTCCCTGCCTGCGCAGGCAGGGCTACGCTCATGTGCGAAGCTCGGTTAGTCACATCCCTTTTGTTCATAGGAGTTGGAGGGGTTGGTTACATCCCCGCACATTTGGTGTGGGCAAAAGGGCTTCATCCTCGGAACCTGCACTGGCGGGCGAGAATGCATAAAAAGAGTTAGGTTGCCCACTTCTTTAATTCTTCATACGACGTACTTCCACAAATAAACGCTTTTGTATCTGTGTTGAAGAAAAACGGCACGCCGCCGCAAAGTCCCGTGTCGTACTGATTCATTTTTTCAGCGTTTTCCTCGTTGTGCCATGTTTCATATTTTTCCACCACCACGCCCTTCTCTTTTTCCAACTGCTCTACTAATGGCTTCATGCGTATGCAATGCGGGCATTCCGTACCATAAAATTCGATTAACATAAAACTGATTTATTCTAAAAATAAGAGTACATACATTGCTCCTACACCAACAAGTATTGCCACAAACTCAAGCACGGTGCTTGACCCGCGTTGCTTATGAAGTTCAGGAACCAAATCCGCGGTTGCAATATAGATAAAAGTGCCTGCGGCAAATGGAATCAAAAAACCGATCATGCGCTCCGACGAAGAACCCATAACCATAATCATAAGCACGCCTGCAATCGCGGTGAGCGCGGAAATAAAATTATAAAAAATGGCTTTTCCTTTTGAATATCCCGCGTGCAATAACACACCAAAGTCTCCAATCTCTTGCGGAATTTCATGGAGCACTACCGCAATGGTTGTCGCAATACCAACCTCAACACTTATAAGATAACTTGCGCCAATAATAAGCCCATCAAGAAAATTATGCAGACCGTCGGAAAATAATATAAGTCTCCCTAAAGGTTTTATATGATCTTCCTCTTCAATTTCTACCACATCCCCATGGTGACCATGGTGCCAATGAAGGAGCTTCTCCAACCAAAAAAATGTCAAAAGTCCCAGAAGTGCAAGAAATGAAGTAACCGCCATGTTTTCTGTTTCTTCAAATGCTTCCGGTAGCAAATGGAAAAACGCGTCTCCCAATAAAGCCCCCACTGCAAGCGCCACAAATACAAAAAGAACGCCACGCAAACGTTCCGCCCGCAACGACAACGTAGAAACCCCAATCAGTGAAATAAGACTAATGATAACAACACTGCTAAAAGCATAGAGATAAGGCAAGACCATATATGTAGTATATCACCAAAAAGCTATTGAATAAAGCCACCCGCTTGTATCTCCCATAGTTTTTTATAAACGCCACCTTGCCCGAGCAATTCTTCGTGCGTGCCCATGGCGATTATGTCCCCTTCTTCCATAACAATAATCCGATCCATTTTCATAATGGTGCTCAACCGATGCGCAATAACAATTACCGTTTTATCCTGCATAAGCACCGACAGCGCGTCTTGAATAAGCATTTCTGATTCCGAATCTAAACTGCTTGTGGCCTCATCAAGCACCAAGATGGGTGCATTCTTTAATAGAGCACGCGCAATGGCAACGCGTTGACGTTCCCCGCCGGACAATTTTATGCCACGCTCACCCACATAGGTTTCATATCCTTCCGGTAATCGGGAAATAAATTCATGGCAATGCGCTTTTTTTGCCGCTTCCATCACTTCTTCGTCCGTGGCATCAAGCCTGCCGTAGCGAATGTTTTCCATAAGCGTGCGATGAAATAAAATGGGTTCTTGGGGCACCAGTGAAATTGCTTTCCGGAGACTTTCCTGGGTTACTCGCGCGATATTTTGACCATCAATCAGTATTTCCCCCGCCGTTATATCATAAAAACGAAACAATAACTTGGTAACCGTTGTTTTGCCTGCTCCCGATGCCCCCACCAAAGCCACTTTCTCGCCACTCGTGATATGAAGGTTAAAGTTTTTAAGAATACTTCGCGTCTCATTAAAATTAAATGCGACATCCGTGAATGCAATTTCACCTTTTGAAATGAGAAATTTTTTAGCACGTGCCAGGTCGCGCACTTCGTGTGGCATATCCAATATTTCCACCATCTCATGCGCATCTGCAATTGCTTCATACGATTTACGCACTGTCTGCCCTAAATGCCATACCCGTTCGAACGCCCGTATAATATAGGCTTGAATAAGGGCAAAATCGCCTATTGTCACACTTCCCTTCTGCCACAAGAGCACCGCAACATACAAAAGACCGATTTCCACTGCAATAAAAAGAATGCCTTGCACGGTATTTATCCATTCGTCTATGGTCCATGTTTTAAACCTCAACTGCCGGAGCTCTTCTGTGATAGCGTGAATCATAGAATATTCTTTTGCCTCGCCCGCAAACGATTTAACGGTTGTTATGTTTGAAATAGAATCAGACAGAACACCTGTTGTTTCGGAATCTTTGGCGGCCAGCAAAATATTATATTTCTGTTTCCAAACAGTTACGGCATATTGAACAACTAAAAATATGACAAACCATGCAGTGAACACAACACCCAACAGCCAATGCCGCATAAAAAGCACTGTTATAATAATGGGAGACGTAACAAGGAACGGAAGATACACATAATGAAATTGATCAGTAAGCGTCTCAAAAGAACGGTCTAACCGGTTTATGCGGCGCACCAAAGAACCAGCAAAATTATTACTAAAAAATTTATAAGAATGGCATTCTAGATACTCAAACGATGTCCGCATGAGATTCGCCTTCACATGAGGTTGTACATATACATTCGCGAACTGATTGATACGGTGAAAAAGCCATCCAACACCGTATAAGCTCGCAATAATCGCGATTAAAAAGAAAAGCTCCTGCATAATGGAATCATCTGGCACAGAGGCACTTGCGAGCACATCAAAAAATTTCTTGTAGTAGAGAGGTATGATTGTTTCTACCACATGCACGCCCGCGTGAAAGAAAACAACCAAAAAAACCGCGAGCTTATACTTGCGCGCATGTTGCCAAAACACGCGTAAAACCGGACGGATAGAATACTTCATAGAAATAAGTATAAATGACGAACTACTGCGCCACAATGGATCTAACAAAAACACCCCCAGTATATACCAGGGGCATTTTGTTTTCATTTTTTACGCACGACTCACGTTTGTCGCTTGTGGCCCCTTCATTCCCTGTCCCTCTTCAAACGTTACTTTGTCACCTTCCCGAAGGTCGTTGAAAGCTACGTTCTGGAGTTCGCTGGAATGAAAAAAGAGGTCCTTGGACTCGCCTTCCCGGCGAATAAAGCCGTAACCTTTGTCCATAAGCCGCGCAATTGTTCCTTCTTTCATTTCTTAAAGAAAACTAAATCGAGTAATTACAAACATGATACTGAAGACAAAACTCGACCTGTTTTCTTACAGTAGCTATTTGATACTAAAGAATATAGCATGTACAAAATTTACGGTCAATATATATTTCATAAAAGAAAAAGCACTACCTTCGGACATGTTTAAGTGTCTAATGGTAGTGCCGTGATAATTAGTATGATAGAGAAATTGTGGGTTACTTCACCACCACCATCTCTGCCTGCATGATCTTTTTGGCTTTCTCGAATACAGGTTCTCCTCGCCGCGCCCAATAAAGCCTCCACAAAAGATCATTGTGGGACATGCCGTAGAAAGTTACCACCACCTCAGCATCATTGTGTAGCCATGGATTTTCCCATGCAGGATTGGCAATCAGAATATCACGTGCCCAATCCAGCCCCGTTAATATCCGGTTGAGTTGGTCGGGTTCCACAGCAAGCAGAATGAGCTTTGCCGCGCCTGGGCCAAGACTGTCCATGAGACTCAACTTTTCCTCAGTGGGCAGTTTGTCGAACCATAAACCTAATTTGTGGTACTCCGTTGATATTCTCTTGAGACGATAGTGCAGATCCTCACTCCCTATCTTTGGAACAATCCGGTAGATGAGTGGGATAACGGTCTCAGTCACCCGAGTAAGTCTCTCAAGAGATTGCAGGTTCTCCTCGTCCTCCCCTTCTTTCGACGATAGTTGTTGTGCACCAATATGCACTGGCTGATCATCGGTAGTGCATATGTAACGCAACTCCCACTCTATCCCATTGTCGACAGGTAGGTCTTTGAGAGGCATTGTCACAAATTCATACAACGGCTCTGTAAACGACGCGCTCACAAGAGCGTTGTCTAATATATCAGAGGGGTAAACTAATGTATTAGCCGTGATACCTTCCCGAACTTGCCAGGCTTCGCTATGACCTGGTTCGAGAAAATCGAGAGATTTAATCTCACCCCCTTCAACAACATGGAATACTCCAGATCCCGGGCCTCTTTTAATCAAGGCCCGTTTTGTGGATTGATTTTGTACTTCAATCACACTACCGGCAACTTCGTCGGACTTCGCACTAATCGTGTGGCGCCCGTGATTATCCTCTCTAGAGTATATACCATCTCGACGAAGTGCATGGCAGAAATCTGTCCTGCTATGCAACGAGAACATTTCATCCCCGACAAAAACTGTCTCATCTTCCCCAGCGACAATGGCAGGGACTGGTTCTGTGGGTGCCTTCGGAGGTTTCTCTGGTAGAACCCGAATACGACCTATTTCTTGTGGTGGTGGAGCTGGAGCCGGATTTTTTTGTGGCTTATCATGGCACCCAATAAGAGTGCCAAGAATCATAATCAACCCAACAACACCAAAAAGCTTTCCAAACATTTCTGTCCTCCTTTCTCCTTTTCGGAGAGGTTTTCCTGTTTATTTTATAGGACACCTTAAAACCCCTATTTTAGTAGTTCCCCCTTCTTTCAAAAAGCAAAAAGCTACATAAAGTAGCTCGCCATGTATCTTTCGATATTATACTACCAAAATAACTATAAGTCAATACCTTTTGGTATGCTTCATAAAAAAGAACATCATGAGAACTCCCAGGACAAAACCCGCGATTCCCGCGGTAATTATGTTTTGTGATGAACCCATTTTCTCATTCGCTTCTCCTAAAACAGTCAAAGGAAAAGATGCTTCCCCGAGCATGTCTGCTCCGTCAAAATAACGCGCCGTAAGCACATACGATCCTTCGTCTGGAAACGCATAACTCATGCCAAGAGGCCCAAATTCAGGAAACCCGAGATAACCCGCGAATGTTATACCCGATTCAGCTGGCGCAATGCGTACCCATACCGTAGCGAAATCAATTGCCTGAGTGTGATCTTTGCTCCACAAATTAAAATCAAAACGCACGGATTCTCCCGCTTGCAGTGTAACCACAGGAGAGCTATATCCTATGTCTATGAAATACTCCCCTACTTGCTTTTCCAATGATTGACCCAAACTGTGCGCGAACAACACCACAGGCAACAAACAGAGCGTAAAGATACTACCTATACATACAACACGTATATTCATGTGGCTAAGATACCATAGGAATTCTCACATAAAAAACTGTTCCCCGACTATGTTCCAGAGGACTTTCAAACGACACGTCCCATCCCAAATTGTCTGTAATCATTTTGACGATAAATAATCCCAGTCCCGTTCCTTTTCCTTTAGTTTTCAGCGCATTGGAGGCGCGAAAAAACTTTAAAAAAATGCGTTCCTGGTCTTCGGGCGGTATACCGATTCCATTGTCTTTGCAAGAAAAAAAGATAGTGTTGTCTTCCCTTCCCAAAAACAAATCCACTGTGCCCATCTCTGCATCGGAATACTCCGCCGCGTTAAAAATAATGTTGGTAAACACTTGAGAGACAAGCGAGGCATATGACGTACAAAGAAGCGGGCCATCCCCTTTGGAAAAAGAAAAAGCAACTTGTGAATGTTTTGCTCTGGCGCGTTCTATAATGGTCTCAATTTCTTTTACCAAATCAATCTCACTCTTCTTTAATTCGGACACAGAACCGATACGCGCGTACGTAAGTAAGTCACCAACAAGATTGACAAGCGACTCGTTTTGCTCATAGAGCGCGTGAATCATTTCTTTTTGATCCCCCGTAAGGTTTCCTTCTTTAGAAAGCCACTCAAGTGCCCATTTATATGATGTAAGAGGACTTTTTAATTGGTGTCCAAGCATAGAACTAAACTCCTCCCGAAATTTTTCTTTCTCTTTCTTTTTAGTGATATTGGGTTCTACCCCAATAAAAAACTTAATGTCCCCATTTTCCCATAGAACCGGAGATATGTGCAGTTCTTGCCAATATTCCGTACCATCCTTCTTTCTGTTGCGCGCTTCCCCCACAAAAGGAAGTTTTTCAACTTTGATACGCTGCCACATACGCTCATAAAATTCCTGTGACATATTGCCACCCCACAAATCGGCTGGATTTTTTCCAAACGCTTCTTCGCGGAAAAAACCCGTATTCCGTTCCGCCGCTTCGTTCATGTAAATAATATTCCCGTCCGGATCAGTAATCACCACATGGTCGTCCAATAAATCAAAAGCAACTCCCAACTCCCGCACCACTTCCAAATAATTCCGCAAGCGCTCTTCCGAAAGATTTACACGCATATGTGGATCCGGCAAGGAAACTGAATTATCAGATTTTTGTTCATTCATATCTACCTCAACCACTCTTTAAGAGATTTCGGCCACCCGACCAAAAGTAAAAGCGCTAATGGAGCTCCCCAATTTGCCCACCGTTCCACAAAATCCCAAATTGGCATACCTATCAACGGGCGCAAAAGCGCGGTCCAGAAACCCCAAAATACCATAAACAAAAGCGCGAGCCGGATTGGTTTTATTAAAACAAGAATAGCAAACGCAACGTCTAGTACGCCAACTATAAAAAGAAGTTGCGCTGCCAATGACGCATCTGTTATTCCAAAGTTGCTAAACCACCCAATCCAATCCTTTTTGCCTTGCAAAGCAAATACGCCGTGACCTAAAAATTCACCAAAAACAGCAATTCGCAAAACCCATTCAACGTATTTTGTGTTCATATAAACTGTTAGTTTTTATATACCTGTAGTATATAGTATATAAACACATCAGAAAACCCACATTTACTCACTTCGACGGGCTTTCGCGCGTTCCGCATCGGTGCGGTACTGTTTCCGTAGGCGCACATTATGGGGTGTTATTTCTAGATATTCATCATCTGCCATTACTTCCATTCCGCGCTCTATGGAAAGTAAAAATGGTGGTGCCAGTACAATTGCATCATCCGTACCGGACGCGCGCACATTGGTGAGCTGTTTTCCTTTGGTAGGGTTTACGCGCATTTCTTCACCCTTGGACGTGTTGCCGATAACCATGCCTTCATATACTTCCGTGCTAGGGCCAATATAGAGCGTTCCGCGTTCCTGCAAGCCCCATAACGCGTATCCTAATGCTTTGCCCGTTGTCATGGAAATCATAGAACCAACTAATCGTTTTTTGATTTCTCCCACGTGTGACCGAAAACCAATAAAATGAGAAGCAAGAATGCCCTCTCCTTTTGTATCAATTACAAACTGATTTCTATATCCCAAAATACCGCGCGTAGGACCTTCAAATGTCATACGCACGTTTTTCTCGTGATTTGCCATATGCCCAAGTACAAACCCGCGCGTACCCAGTCGCTCAATAACCGTACCCTGAAATTCACTCGGCGTGTCTACCAAAAGTTCTTCAAACGGCTCAACCGTAACACCATGTTCTTCCCGCACAATTGCTTTTGGCTGTGAAACCTGAACTTCGTAACCCGCCCGGCGCATATTTTCAAGAAGAATCGCAATGTGTAGTTCTCCCCGACCATATACGCGAAAATTATCGGCGGAAGCAAAATCAACTTTCAAACCCACGTTTACTTCCAGCTCGCGCGTAAGGTATTCGGCAATTTGACGCGATGTAACAAATTTCCCTTCCCGTCCGGCAAACGGAGAATTGTTCACCAAAAATGAAAGCGCAATAGTGGGTTCATCAATAGCAATTGCAGGAAGCGGATCAATGGTTGCATCCGTGGTTATGGTTTCTCCAATAGTGATATCCGGAAGGCCTGCAATAAGTACCACATCTCCCGCGGATGCCTCAACTGCTTCTACCCGTTCAAGACCCTTAAACAAAAACAGCTTGGATATTTTCCCTGAACGAGTTTCTCCGTTTGGTTTTTTTACAAATAGATTGGCGCCTGTTTTAATAATACCTTCGTATACGCGTGCTATGGCAAGACGCCCTACAAAATTATCATATCCCAAATTAAAAGGTTGCGCGCGAAGAACTCGGGAAACAAGTTCCTCGGAAGATGCGGACTTCACATGTTCCAAAACAACATCTAAAAGCGGTGAAAGATCTTTTGACTCATCCTCCAGTTTGCGTTTCGCAATTCCTTCGCGGCCTATCGCATATACTACCGGAAAATTTGCCTGCTGGTCGGAAGCTCCCAAATCAAAAAACAACTCAAGCACTTGTTCTTCCGTACGATCAGGATCAGCGGCTGGTTTATCGATTTTATTTATAACCACAATGGGATGTAACCCGAGTTCCAAAGATTTTTTGAGTACAAAACGAGTCTGCGGCATCGGGCCTTCCTGGGCATCAACCACCAATAATACGGAATCAATGGAACGCAATACGCGCTCTACTTCAGAACCAAAATCCGCGTGACCTGGCGTATCTACAATATTTATCTTTGTGTGGTTATAAAAAAGCGAGGCGTTTTTAGAATAAATAGTAATACCGCGCTCCTGTTCCAGAGAATTGGAATCCATGGAAACGCCCTCCTTCGCCACCCCCGCTTGGCGCAACAAAGCATCGGTAAGAGTGGTCTTGCCGTGGTCTACGTGCGCGATGATTGCTATGTTTCTGATTTCCATAATGATAAAGCAAAACGCCCCAACCAGAGCGGATGGGGCGCTTACGCTTTGACATCACTGCCTAGGCAATCTTGCTGACCTTGACCGCGTTCGGTCCTTTCGGACTTTCGGCGACTTCAAACGTCACCCGATCACCTTCGCGGAGTTCATCGAAGGTGATACCTTCGAGCTCGTTAGAGTGGAAAAAAAGATCTTTTTCCTGACCCTCACGCTTGATGAACCCGAAACCCTTATCGGTGAGACGGGCAATTGTTCCTTCTTCCATAAAAAGCGAAGTAAGAAAAGTTGATAAAATATCAAGCAAAATACGTTGAATATAGAGACTCGATCCATTTCTCTGGATCAGCGCTGCATTGATACCTGTAAGTGTATCATACCAAAACTATATTGTCAACTACTTCTCATCAATAATCTTATTGAGAATGTTCTTCACTTTTTCCAAACTCTGTTCGTCGTGAATAGAAAGCCCAAATATATTCTTAGAAACCTTTTTTAATGCAGTAATTTTTTTCGTAATCTCCGTAATGGGTACCACATCACTCTTTGAGAGAAACACATATTCGGTTTTTTCCGCGAGGTTTTTACTATAGGATGAAAGCTCGTTTCTAATGATTTTATAATCTCTTACCGGATCCGCTGATTCTGCGGATATGAGATGAAATAAGATTTTCGTGCGTTCAATATGTCTTAAAAACTTAGCGCCTAAGCCTTTCCCATCAGAGGCTCCTTCTATAATTCCCGGAATATCGGCAAGAATAAGATCATAATATACACCCAAGTGTGGCTCAAGCGTGGTGAACGCGTAATTCGCGACTTTGCTTTTTGCTTCAGTAAGTTCGTTTAACAAGCTCGACTTCCCCGCGTTCGGCAAACCAATAAGCCCCACATCAGCAATAAGCTTAAGCTCAAGCTTGAGCGTGAAGTGTTCCCCCGAGAGGCCCGGTTGAAACTCTCGGGGAGTCGTGTTTTTGGGTGAACGGAATTTATAATTTCCCTTCCCACCTCTGCCGCCTTTGGCAATAAGGATGCGCTCGCCTATTTTTAAGAGCTCTTTTGTCTCTTGTGTCTCAATTACGCGAATTACCGTACCTACGGGAATACGCAATATAACATCTGGCGCATCCGGCCCGTCACTAAATTGCGCTTTTCCATCTGCGCCGTTTTTTGCTTCAATATCTTTCTTGTATCTAAACTGGCTCAAAGCACCTAGATCAGAAATGCCCTCCACATAAACACTCCCGCCTTTTCCTCCATTCCCGCCCGTAGGCCCCAAACTCATTTTGATAGTACTAAAAGCAACGCCACCTCTGCCACCCTTTCCTGATGTTACGGTAATTGTGATTTCATCAATAAGCATAATAAGACCATTAAAGATAGGATAAAAAGTTTTCGCGGCAAGCCACAGATTCTGAGCAAAAAATAAATTTTATCATACTATTATCCACCGCGTTGCCATTCTAAAATTGCTTCAAATGGGTAGAGCAACATAATAATGTTAAGTGTTAAATTATCGTGAATCCAATATCCTACAAAGAGTTCCATAGTAATAAGTAAGGCAACAGTCACCCACACGGGCAACCGCCACGCAAGAAAAAATCCAAGAACCATGGCAAGTACGTCACTGGTTGAATTCACCACACTGTCGCCAAAATAGTCATACGAGATGGTAATTGCGCGGTAGCGATTTATAATGAAATCGGTGTTTTCAAAAAGCTCCCACGATGTTTCAGCCACAAGGGCAAGCAACAGCATAAACCCCACCGACCATCCGCATTTCCGGCCAATAAGCCACGCAATCCAATAAAATATAAAACCATGAATGATATGCGAAAATGTGTACCAATCGGAAATATGTTGCGAGTTTTCAGAAGTAAGCATGGTAGGTCCATGCCAGAATTTTATAAACCCACACTCACATAATAACGGCTGACCCATCACATATAACGTGACCGCAAATAATACTATGAGAAACGTGCCTGCCAGTAAAGAAGCGCGAAATGATATAGAAGGAAAATTCATATGTCTACATGCTAGCATAAAAAGCACTCTATTATAAAGAATGACATATCGCTTGAGATTTTATATTTCTTGTACATACTACAGGTATGGCTTTCAAAGAAGAACCTATGGAGTTCATTGAGGATGTTTCAGTAAGCACCATGTCATATATCAACCGCCAATGGGGTGTGTGGTTTTATGTGCCTGGAATCATACTGGTAATTCTTGCCATATACAGCATATATCATCCTGAAGGCGAACAAGTGCTCATTCTTCCCCTTATGTGGTTTATGGTCGGGTACTCCTACGCCCGCGCAAGAATACTAAAAGAATTTATGAAGCAATTTGCCTTGGCAAACGGCTTTGAATACTTTGAGGAACATATCGTCGACATGAAAGGGGCTCTTTTTGAAAAGGGACATAGTAAAACAGTAAGCAATATAATTTATGGAAGATATAACAACCGCCGGATGCGATTTTTTAATTATCAATTCTCCATTGGTCAGGGAAAACACCGGCAAACATACGATCATACGGTATGCGAAATAACATTGCCGGGCATTGCGCCAAATATCCTTGTTGAATCAAAAAAGTTTTTTGATTTTAACAGCTTCAAGAAACCTCATCAAAAAGAAATGCCGCTTGAAAGCGGATTCCAGACTTATTTTGAGACATACGCGCCAGAAGATTTTGATATAGAAACATTTGAACTATTCACTCCCGATGTAATGACAACATTAATTGACATGGCGCAAGGATATGATTTTGAATTCATCGAAAATAAACTTTATATCTTTCAACAAAAAATCACAACAAAACGCGCGGAACTCTATTCCTTGTTTCGCCTCGCGCAATATTTGATAATCACTCTCTGGCCGCGGGTTATACGCTTGCAAGATGACATTGCCGCCATCCACGCCGTGCGAAAAGGAAGCAGTCAATTACTTAATTAATTTTTGATCCTGGAGATGTATCCTTTTCTGTTGAAAGGAGCACGGGCATACCTTCTGCGTCGCGGGCGGCAAGCAACATGCCCTGTGATTCCAATCCCATAAGCATGCGAGGTTCAAGATTTGCCACCACGATAATTTCCTTTCCTGTTAGAGTTTCTGGTGTGTATGCTTTCCCGATGCCTGCAATAATTTGGCGTGTAGTACCATCACCCATATCCACTTCTAACCGTAGTAGTTTTTCTGAACCACTCACGCGCTCGGCGTTCGCTACCCGTGCCACGCGAAGATCAAGTTTTGAAAAATTATCATACGAAACAGTTTTTTGTTCTTGCTTGTATTCATCCATGGTGTATATAGTATCATGTGGTGAGATTTTTATATAGACTTGGCATTCTTAATTACGAGAAGCTTTTTTTTGCGGGTGAGACTTTTTATTTTACTTTCTCGTTTCAACGCTTCGTTTCGTGTGGCAAATTCTTCCACATGGACTATTTTTTGGGCGCCCTTTGCGCGCGTGTACTTTGCCCCTTCCCCTTCCGTATGTTCCAAAAACCGCCGTTTATAATCGTTTGTAGAACCAGTATAAAGACTTCTATCTTTGCATTGGAGAATGTATACGTAGTATGTCATAAGAACAGCGCCTCGAATTATTTAAATTACACAGCTGCCGGGGAAGGAGTCGGACCTTCATACCGGGATTCAAAGTCCCGTGTCCTACCGTTAGACGACCCGGCAATGGGTTTTAAACTTCTTTTACCTCTTCATTTTTCTCTCCAAAACTATCCCGTAAAATATCCACTACCGCAAGTTCCAACGGTAGTTGTGGAAACACCGTGCGATAGCTCATCCAGTAGGCATCAATCAATGACTTTAGCATGTGTTCCAATTGTGGCACCGATGTTTTTGCGCTGTGTTCTTTTATGAACTGCTGTTCGGCATCGGTCATGTCGGAAGCAACTTGGGTAGCTATTCTTGCATCAAGCCGACCAAGCAACAAGTGCCGCACGTTCCGTATAATCATTTTAAGATAAAATTGCGGGTCAATGCCCTGATCTACAGCTTCGTTTGCCACACGCGCCGCACCCGCGGCATCTTTCTCCAAAAGTGCCCTGATGAACGAAAGAACCGCTTCTTCTGGAGGCGCGCCCAAAGCCAGCCGCACATCCCCTGCTGAAAGCGTGCTCCGCCCACTCAACACCTGCCCCAACATGCTTTCGGCATCTCGCAGACCGCCATCGGCAAACAAGGCAAGCAATTGCAAAGCATCTTTGTCTACCGTGATACCTTCCTTTTTTACCACCTTCCCAAGGCGTTGCACAATAACCGGCATGGGTATTTTACGAAACTCATAATGTTGCGTACGCGATACAATGGTTTCGGGAACTTTCTGGATATCGGTGGTTGCAAGAATAAAAATTGCGTGCGCGGGAGGTTCTTCGAGCGTTTTTAAGAGCGCGTTAAACGCGTCTTTAGTGAGCATGTGACACTCATCAATAACGTATGTCTTATATTTCGCGCGAGAAGGCGCAAGGCGAATGGCCTCACGAAGCTCGCGGATTTCATCAATACCACGGTTGGAAGCCGCGTCAATTTCAATAAGATCAAGCCCGGTGCCTGATGAAAATTCTTTGCAAATACCGCAAGCGTTGCATGGCTCGCCGTCTTTTGGTTTCTCACAGCTTATTGCTTTCGCCAACAAACGCGCCACGGTTGTTTTACCCGTGCCCCGCGGACCCGAAAACAAATATGCATGCGCGATGCGATTTAGTTTGATAGCATTCTGGAGAAGAAATGTCACATGCTCCTGTCCTGCCACATCAGCGAAGGTTTGCGGACGATATTTTCGGTATAAAACTTGCTCAGACATGTGAATATTGTACCAAAAACAAACGAAAATTCAATGCGTGATACTTGACAACAACCATAATCAGAGTATATTTGGGCAAGAACCCGTCCCGTCACAGTACGGGGCATAACCCAAAAAGGAGGTACATATGAGACCATATCCGAACGAAGGAGAAGTGTTTGAGATGACGGGGGATTTTGATATTAACACCCCGGAAAAGCTCATAGAAGCACTTGGCAGAACAGGAGAATGTCTTCATGAAGGAATACCCTTAATAGGTATCAAAAAAGCAAAGTTTAAATTACTACGGGCGGGAGGCTATGGCGTAGCTATATCTCCAAAAGTTTGGAGAACCTGCCTTGGGGCAATGGAGCCTTGTGTTTAAAGAGAATTTTCCTGTTCATGACAAGAGAGGGTATGTGGGGTTTGTAGATCCCTCATGGATGCTTAAAGCCCCAGCAAATGCGGGTGGCATCCCTGTAATAGGGGGTCTTGAAGAAAAAATACACCTGGAATATGAAGGAGACACTTACACAGCATCCCGATACAGGTGGCTCGTACAAGTAAAGTAGAAGTTGATGTATGGTGTGGACCAGAGACAGTTACCTTGAACTGTCTCTTTTTATTTCAATCGCTTTTTTTTCGAAATACAAACAACTTGTAGCCGAAAAAATTCCAGAAGAGCGATACGGCGGTGGCAATAACTTTAGACGCGCCAAGCACCCTGCTTCCCGCAATGATATCGAGCCGCAGAAGAAAGGTGCCAGCCCAAAAAGCAACGCCGCTATTAATACTGATACTTAACAATGTGACTAGTAAAAACCCCACGAACTCTTTCGTGCTTGGCGGCGCTTTTTCGCCAAATGTCCACGTGCGTTGCCAAAAATAACTGTTCACGATAGCGACAGTACCCGACGCAATAAAAAGATACAATATGCGCGGATCGCTAAGGCTGATGCCCGTATAATATTGTAATGTGTATACAATGCCAGTATCAACACAGAAATTCATAAGACCCACAATACCAAAGCGTCCCAATTGTTTGAGTGCTGTTACATGGGAAAACAGTTTTGAAGCGATAACATACGCGATGTATTCACCAATTGGCAATATGATAAAAAGCGACCATATCGGCAGGTTGAAACCTCCGTACGCAAGTGGTGTGCGCGAAAAAATAAAGATCGGCGTCATGAACACTGCCGTAATGAACCCGATAAGTGCCGCAATGATGTAATCGTTACGCATAGGTTATTTTAAGTAGTAACCTTGCTATGAAACCGTTCCGTTATACGTTGTTCTACTTCTTCGCGCGGGGCACCGTATTTTATACTAGAAAGTTCTTTCAAAGCTTTTGCCAATTCTTTGTTACCATGCGGCGTAGGGAATGTGTGGATGTTGAATGGGCGCGATGTCTGTCCGTTTATTAATAATTTCACATACGCATTGTAGTTGTCTATGTTCATAAGATCATGCGCGGCAAATACGGGCTCAAATTGTTGTTCCAAAAACTCGGCATCATCCGCGCCGATACGAAATGAAATAATGGAGCCCACGTTTCCAAAAATCGCCTTTTTTATGTCGTCTTCCAATTGTCCAATAAATTGATGGGCAACAATTAATGCTAAACGATATTTTCGCGCTTCAGATAAAATAGTCGCGATTGATTTTGTAGTTACATTTTGGAATTCATCAATATAAAGATAAAAATCCTTTCGCTCGTTTTCTGGAATTTCAGCCCGTGAGAGTGCCGCCATCAACAATTTGCCTACTATAATAAGACCCAATAAATGCGAGTTAATGTCACCAAGCCGTCCTTTGGATAAATTAACCAACAGAATTTTTCTTGAATCCATAACTTCACGAAAATTAAACGCGGATTTTTCCTGTCCTACAATAGGACGCATAATTTCATTCGCGAGAAATATATCAAACTTTGAAGTAATATAGGGCACCATGTTTTGGAGTGAAGCCTCGCCACCCGCTTTCTCAGCAACATCTTCCCAAAATGTGCGTACTACTATATTTTTTGTGCGCGATAATTTTAGCATGCGGAAATCTTTATCAGACATTATGCGCGCGATCTCCAATAAGGTGTTTCCGGAAGGGGGATCGTCCATAACAAGAAGTGTCGCGTTGCGAAAATATTGCTCAAACATGGGACCCATGGATTCCGGTACTGCGCCATATAACTTTTGGAAAATACTGAACAATTCATTTACCACAAATGTTTTTTGATCGGGATATTTTTCATCATATTCAAGCATGTTTAGTCCCAATGGTCGCGCGATATCGCCCGGGTTAAAATATATTACATCGTCCAGCCGTTCTTTCGGAATAAGCTCAAGTAATTCCTCTGTGGTATCACCGTGCGGATCTATAAAACAAACACCGTCTCCATTCATAATATCCTGGTGAATTAGACTTTTCATAAAATTAGTTTTACCGGCCCCTGTCTGGCCTATGACATATAAATGCCGCTGACGATCACCTCGTTGCATGTGTACGAGTGATTGTTCATTTCGAAACAGGTTTTCACCCAGCAACACCCCTTCTTGTGGTAAATTGGCCGGAGACGGAGCTTCCCGTACTTTTAAATATTTTACCTTAGATGCCGACAAGGTTCCTATGGGGAAATGATACAAACTGGTAAGCTCTTCCGTACTCACATATACCGCTTGTTTTTCTTGAAATAGCCTAAATGAAAATTGGTACGCAAGCTCCTCCAGCGAGCTCCCGCTTTTTCGCTCCACGATAAAACTATTTGCCTGCGGATCGGAAAATTGCAAAAACGCATCTTCCAGACTTTGCAAAATATCAAGTGCTTCTTCGTGCGTTGCCGCGGAAGCAAGAAGACGAATGTTTACATCAAACCCCGCGCGGCCAGCTTTTTCTTCTACTTGCTTTACCAGTTCTTCATCAATTGGTTCGGAAGATTTTTGAAAATCATCTTCTTTTTGTTTTTTCTTGGGACCAGAGATAAGTTCTCCCATAACATTCGTGGCCGCCCCCTGCCACGAAACGGTTTTGCTGATTTCCTTCAAACTTTTGCCTTTCTTTAAAAACCGAGCTGTTTGTTTGCCTTTTTCTTGCCATTCACTGTTTGCGGGGCGCACCACCAGTTGAATAGCGGCACCATCCCCTTCCTTTTTCATTTTTGAGAACGCGGTTGTTAAAACCTCAAGCGGGTCTGCCTCTAGGCGGCGATATGTGCGAATGGGAAAAAATGGCGCGCGTTTTAGGCGCAATGCAGAACCAAGAGTGACACCATTTTCGTTAAAAATATTATAATCTTTTATTTGTTCTAGATGGGCATGGGGAAACAACGCGCTTACTTTTTTTTCAAATACACGGCTCCATTTACGCGGCACGGCTACATAAAACATGGTTTCCTCGCCTACAGACGGAAGGGCAATTTCAAGCGTAAAAGATGGCCGATTGGTAAGAAATCCAAGTGTGCGAATTTCATCACGCGATACCATACCCGCGTAAAACTGTTCCATAACGGAAATACTATCTTTTGGATCCCGCCGTTCTTGTTCGTTTGCCGATGATTCTCGCGGTACGAGAACCCTGTAAAGTACTGATTGTAGTGAACCCGACACGTGGTTGTATTGTCGCGCGCGTTGCAAAAAAAACCACCCTGCCGTACCCACACCGGTCAGAAGAGCAGTGGCAATAAGAAAATAAAAGAAACTTGGCGACATTATTTTTGAAACAGGCTCATGTAATCTTTCGAGCTTGGATTAATTTATCATAATACTCATCAATAAGTATATCATGAAAATCATCCAAGAGATGTAGATTATTTAAATGACGTGCCACATGCATGGCCGCCAATATACCTTTTGTAAGCGCAACTTCCACAAGTGCTTCCACTTGCTCATGATGCTCTTTTTCACGAAGATCGTCCGCTTTCTGCTTTGCCTGCGCCGCATAATTAAATGCTGGTGTGGATGGTATATATGAAGGATTAGCTGTGTCTGTGAGAGGTTGTTTTTCAACAGTTTCCTTTGTGGATTCCACATGTTCGCGCAATACATCGCGAAATACATCTTTTTCCTCTGTTGCTTCTGTTTTGCGCGCGGCAAGTTTTTCTTCCAGCACGCGAAGATCTTCTTCAAGTGATTGTATAGATTCTTGTTCAGGCATGGTTGTAGTATAGCAAGATATAATAAAAAAGGGAGTAGCACACGACTACTCCCTGCTTGCAACATACCGCATTGAATTTTTCCAACTACTCAATGATATGGTAGTGCTGTAGAATCTCTATGACCCCGCCTGTATGTGCTGTTTTGGCAACATACCCACCCTTCTTCCTTACCAAATCTATGACTTCGTCTTTAGAATTGCTTGGACATCCAACATATCCAGCAAGAGAAAGCACCTGCATATCGTTATTTGAATCGCCGATGGCAAGAACATTTCCCGGAGAAATACCGATGTGCTCGCAAAGAAAAAGCAGTCCCGCTCCTTTATCAATTCCCCACGGCGTAATGTCCACTGCGGAATTGCTATGAGAAATGAATACTTTTTCCTTGTATATTTCAAGCTCTTTCTGAACGCTTTGAAAAAGATCCTCAACGCGTATTTTTTTGTGTGGCGTGAGTGAAATGCAAAGTTCTTTACCTTGCTGGACCGGACTTTTAGGAAAACACTCCTCAAGTACACGACGGATTTCGTGGAAGTCTCCAATAATCCTTTTGGTAACAAGAGGGTGAGGAAACATGATTTCTTCTTGAGAATCGTACAGAAAACAACCGTTCTCAACTACCGACGGATAAACGGAAGCCTTTGGACCAAGAATCTGTATCATTAATTCAGCGTACGGCTGAGACCTCCCTGTTGAGAGCACAAAGGGTACCGTAGCTCTAGCTTTTTGCAACCTATCAAGTGTCTGAAGAGGAAGAGCCACTCCTTTATTGACCGTTAAACACCCGTCAATATCAAAAGAGACGATTGAGATTTCCATCCGTATTTCCATTTATGATACTCCTTTCCAAAGAGTTCTTTAGGTTACATTAAGACTCGTAGGCTAGCTTGTCAATTATACGGCACAAGGTACTATTGTGGTATGTACAAAATGCGTTTCATATTTGTATTCATCATTTTCCTTGGAGCATTCTTTCGTTTCTGGCACATAACAGATATTCCTCCTGGATTATATCCTGATGAAGCAATGAACGGCTCAAACGCGCTCCAAGCGCTTGAAAGCGGAGACTTTCGCGCTTATTACATAGACAACAACGGGCGCGAAGGATTATTTATCAACCTGCAAGCAATTGCCATTTGGTTTTTAGGAAACGAAGCGTGGGTGCTACGATGTGTCTCCGCGTTATTTGGAACGCTTGCCGTAGGGGGAATATATTTTGTAACAAGAGAGCTCTTTTGGAAACATCCTTCCAGCAAAACCATAGCATTACTTTCCTCATTTTTCTTGGCCGCTAGCTACTGGCACATTACACTCTCGCGCATTGGGTTTCGGGCGATTACCACACCCACGTTTTCCATTCTTGCGTTCTACTTTTTATTCCGCGGCATGCGCAGAAACTCCATGGTTGATTTTGCTCTTTCGGGCATTATGCTTGGCCTCGGCCTCAATGGCTACATTGCGTTTCGATTTATTCCGTTCGCTTTTGCCGTGCCCATTCTTATAGGTCTTTGGAGATGGTGGAAAGGACAGGCGGGTGGTACAGAGAGGAAGGTTTCCCTTTCACGATTTTCGAAGGGCGGTGTTGGGATGGTGGGCGAAGAAAATCGTGAAGGGGAAACCCCACAAACCTGCTTCCCCTGTGCAGTTGTTCTTATAGGAATTTTTGTTATCATGGCATGCACGCCGCTCATTTTGTATTTCACTGAACATCCGGAAGATTTTGCTGCACGCACCGGACAAGTTTCTATATTTGCCGATGAACATCCACTCCGTGCGTTTGTGATATCAAACATAAAAACAGTTGGTATGTTAACTGTTTTTGGTGATTGCAACTCACGACACAACTTTCCCTGCCTTCCGGTACTGCACCCGATTGTTGCAATCACATTCCTATACGGATTATTCATGATTATAAAACAAAAAGGTGCTTTGCCTAAAGCAACTCTTATCGCGTGGCTTCTTTTCATGATGCTTCCTGCCACGCTCACACGAGAGGGCATGCCACACGCGTTGCGATCAATTGGTATGATTCCGCCTGTTATGATTATCGCCGGATTCGGTGCCTATATGTTGTGGGAAAAAATTATCTCCAAGAAAAAAATCCCCCCTACTCCCCCTTTTCTAAAGGGGGAACTCCTCCCTTTGAAAAAGGGAGGTTGGGAGGGATTGGCAATATTGCTCCTTGCCGCCATTCCCCTTACCACCGGATACTTGTACTTTGGTGTTTGGGCTTCATCTCCCTCTACCGCATCCGCATTCTCACAAGATATCTTTGAACTTGCGAACTATATACGTGCACTCCCGCCCGATACTACAAAATATCTCATTGTGGAGCTTGATTATGATGGTCTTCCTGTCTCTGCTCAATCCGTAGTGTACCTTACAAACACCGCAACACCGAAATCACAAAGCAAACACAACGTGCACTACCTTCCGCGCATGGATACCGTGCGTCGCATTTCACTTGGCAACAAACCTGCTATCATTGGTTTTGTGGCTTTTCATAACACCGTACTTGAACAAGAAATTGAACGGGCGTTCCCCTCACTCATAAAAGAAACCCGCGGAGGGTTTACGGTGTTTGTGTATCAGCCACACTAACTTCCACATTGCATATAAGAAAAATGTTCTTTATGGCCGACAGATTTTATATAAAAGGACATCGTAGAACCTTTTTCTTATATGCAATGTGGAAACACGCAAATATAAACACATGAATATATATCATCTTTTTGCTATCATAATCCTTCTTGTTATGGGCGCACTCATGCTTTTTTCCATGTCCCAAGATTCGCTTACCTTTGATGAACTCGCACATATCGCGGCAGGTTTCGGATATCTTAAAGAGCAAGATTATCGCCTAAACGCAGAACACCCGCCACTAGTAAAATATCTTGCGGCTTTAGGAGCAGAGCTTGCGGTAACGCCATACTTTCCGACAGATACCGCGCCATGGCAAAACGAAACAAAAAACCAATGGGCACAGTGGGACCACGGCACCATTTTTCTTTACCAGTCGGGAAATGACGCGGATGCCGTTATATTTTGGTCGCGCATTCCCATGATTCTTCTGACGCTTCTTCTTGGTGTTCTTCTTTATATATGGAGTTATCAACAATTTGGAGGAAACGTGGCACTTATTGCCACTGCATTGTATGCGTTCTCACCAACCATTCTTGCGCATGGGCGTTACGTTACCACGGATATAGGAGCATCGCTTGGATTTTTTATCGGTATAACCACTTTTGTTTCATTTCTTAAAAAACAAACATGGTCACGTTTCTTTCTCGCTGGTATCGCATTCGGCATCGCGCAACTCTTAAAATTTTCGCTTATTCTTCTTATACCCATGTACGGCATTCTTCTTGTGTTATGGGCATGGTCGCATCCTGATTTTCTTACAATCA
>Ga0209542_10001744_pt1 | contig 50551 bp, 44 predicted proteins | sample RifCSPhighO2_01_FD_184028 | JGI IMG/M metagenome (GOLD analysis project Ga0209542, IMG submission 184028) | Soil microbial communities from Rifle, Colorado - Rifle CSP2_plank highO2_0.1 (SPAdes) (version 2) | ecosystem: Environmental > Terrestrial > Deep subsurface > Rock core/Sediment ...
TAGAGGGAGGAGAGGCCGCCTGCGATGGTAGAGGTAGAGGTGTTCGAGACGATGAGATTCGTGAGAGTCGAGGTGCCTGCGGAAAGAGTCGATGAGAGCGTTGCGGCACCGGTGACGCCGAGTGTTCCGGAAAAGGTTCCGTCCCCGCCCGCTAGAGTCCCGAGCGTGGCGGTTTGCGAGAAAAGATTTGTTGAACTCGCTGTTGTTGAAAAGAGATTCGTCGTCGTGGCGTTTCCAAGCGAGACATTTCCGCTTGAAGTGAGATTCGCGGCAGTAAGCGTTGTGCCGTCGAACGTGAGATTCGCGCTGTCGGTAAAAGCACCAGCGGTTGTGATATACGGGACGCGATTTGCTGTGAGGGCGGAGACGGTGAGGTTCGTGGTCGAGGCTGTGCCGAAGTAGCCGGTGCCACTAACGGTGAGCGCGGTTGAGGAGGCATACGGGAAAGTAGATTTGGCTGTTGTTGAGGTTGCAGTAAAGAAGGGTGCGGACACTGATGTGTATGCGGTGACTGAACCGCGAAAGAGAGAATTGCCCAGAACTTCAAAAATATTGCCTGTCGTCGTCGTCGCGCTGGCGCCGAGAACTAGTACGCTTGAGACCGTCGAGGGATAAATTACGAGACTGTCCGATGTCGTCGCAAAAAGCGATGCCCCGCCGGACTCTGTGCTGTCGGCGCCCCATGTGGGAACTCCTCCTGCAACTTTTATCACTTGCCCGGTGCCTCCTATGCCGAGACGCGCGAGAATGCCGGAGCCATTGACCGCAAGGATGTCGCCGACGGAATACGAGGAAATGCCCGTGCCACCGGACGATGTTGCAAGCGCAGTAGAAAGCGTAAGTGCGCCTGCAGCATCGAAGGACGAGGTGGCAGTTGCGCCGAAGTATGCAGGGCCGTATGAGGAGAAGAGCGTAGTAGAGGCGCGAGAGAATTGCTGGAGAGCGGTCCACGAGTTTGCGTTGGCGAGATTGAGTGAAGCGACGACGGCGCCTGTGGTGGGAGAAATTGTTAACGTGCCGTCGGCATTTGAGACAGACGTAACGGCACCGCTTCCGAGACAACTACCATTGATCGAAAAGCAGCCTCCTGCTATATCGATGCCCCGCGCGAATGTTGAAGTTGCAGATGTTCCTGTCACGTTGAGGTAGAGGGAGGAGAGGCCGCCTGCGATGGTAGAGGTAGAGGTGTTTGAAACGATGAGATTGGTGAGGGTTGAAGTGCCTCCGGAGAGCGTACCGGCGATCGTTGCGTTGCCCGCGTTGTCCACTGCGAAGCTCGTGGTGGAAGCTGAATTCACTACTTCAAATGCCCGCACGCCACTTGTGGTGTTTACACCCCAGACAGAAAGCTTGCTGTAGGGACTTGTGGTTCCGATTCCAATATTGCCAGTCGTTGACGCTACAAAAATCGACGACGTTGCCGCAACAGTTGTGCCGTCAGATGCAAAGTATGCGAATTGCCCAGCTGTACCGCTTCCGACATCTCCCGAGCCGCTTCCACCCACACATGAACCATTCACCACAAGACATCCGCCCGAAAGCGAGAGTCCGCCTGCAAACGTCGTCGTGCCCGTACCCGATACGACAAGTGCTTGTAATGTGGTAGTTCCTAAAAACGTTGTGCCCGAAATAGTTCCTCCAGAAATATTACTGTCAGTTATCGTCCCACCAGTAATGGTCGGACTCGATATTGCGACACTGGAAAGATTGTCTATTCGGTTAGTTTGCGAAACCACATGATAGGTCTGAGATACCGCTGTGCTGTTGGCGGCCGACAGAGAGAACATTTGCGATGAAAGTTTGTTATCGAGCTGATTGATTTTTTCATTCAGGATATCTTCTGTGATACCTCCCACGGCAAGTACGCGCTGAGTTTCCACTATTCTCTCGATTACTGGCTGATTATTAACGATAATGGTTCGCGGTGTTGTTGATGCGCTTGTGTTGTTTTGAACTATTTGCGAATTTACGAGCTGCGGTTTATAAGGATCAATATTCACTTCAACTGCGCCGCGTGCTGGAGCCGTCAGCGAATCAGGAAACGCAATCGCATAAATAAAATTATCGATTTTTTTTGCAAAACTTTCAGATAATTTCCAAAAATAATTCTTCACCGCTTTAAGCGACGAACCGGGATCGCTCGCAGCTGCCGATAGCTGGCTCTTTGTAGATACTGCTAAGTCATAAATGCCGCCGCTAGCGATATACGAATACATGCCTTCGGCTGATCGCGCGACACTTTGTGCATAGTGAGGATCAATAAACGAATATGTTCCGAACGTCAGTGCGAGCGCAATAACAGCCGCAGCCGCTTTATGTAAGAATTCCACAGCTGGACTTAACGCACTGGAGGCTGTGTGAGGAATTACGCGTACGGCGGCATCCGACAGACCCGATGGCACATGCAAAGCACGTGTAATGATATTGTGCGCGACATGAATGGGCGCGCTAGCCGATGCAATGCTTCCCACGCTACGCACCTTCTGCTCCGCAGCGCTCACGATTCCCGGTTTATGCATCGCTAACTGCCCGCTATAGCTTAGTGAATCCTGTACGGCTGGTGCAGGCTTTGGGGCGCTCTGCTTCGGCGCTATGGGTATCTCGAGGGCCGATTTGTATTCAAGCGCACGCGCGCGTGCCAGTTCTTCCTGCCATTTGTTTTTCGTATATTCCTGCGCTACGAGGAATGATTGAAGTGATGAATGGTCTGCATACCAATTTTTCCCTACGCGACGACTGCGGATTTTTCCCTCACGACAAAGCCGCGCAATGTAGTCGCGGGTTAAATTCGACACACGAGCAGCATCCCCAGCAGATAGATATCGAACTCCATCGAAGAAAATTTCGTCGGTCATTGGAATAATAATAGGAATTCTTGTTATCCGATTTATCTATAATCTTATTAGTTATTCCGGATGCTGTGTGAATTTTATGACTCAAACACTGGGGATAATTAACATCTATCCCTTGACAACATAACAGCCGGACTCATAATTGGGATGACGCATGACAAACGGCAGATACGGCATCGTGAGCCTCCAGAAACAATTCCCTAATGACGGGGCCTGCCTTGAATTCATCTTTGACGCGCTACACTCCCGGATTTGCTCCCGCCGGGTGGGACGGGACCTGTGGACGGCCTGCGGTGGTACGTATAGGCGCATCTCCGCCCGAAGGCAGTTTCAGTGCTCTAAATGCCGTTTACAGATCGCCCCAACATCGGGAACGGTATTTCATAAGTCAGATACCCAACTCGTGCTTTGGTTCCACGCTATTTTGGCTTTTTTGAATGCAAAAGGCGGTATTTCCGCCAAGCAATTGGAGCGTGACCTGGAGATTAGTTACAAGTGCGCATGGCGTATTCTGGGCCTGATTCGGAGAATTTTAGACGACGTGCCACATCTTTACACGCGTGGTTTAAGTTATTCCGACATCGTAGCACTCGTGACCAAGGCCGATATTGGTCTGCGACGCAACAAAAGAAAGAGGTCTAAAGAAAAAAATCTCGCTTAGGCGATGTACGTAATTAATGGGCGTCTCGTTACCGTCAATTGGTACTCGCGGCCAGGTCATATTGAATTCTGTGAATATTAAATCTGAATGACAGCTACAGCGATAGTGGCATCTTGAGTAATGTGCGACCCTAGTAGGGGGCACATAATTAAAATTCTCCGATCTCTTTCTCTAAACCGAGCCACGTGCTTAATAACCATCCCTCTACTGACTAGATCGGCGATATACGAGCTCCGTCGTTAAATACACCTCGAGAAAGTCACCGACGGTTATAGCATATGCACGCAGAGTGTCAGTAATTCCCGCGGCGGCTGCCTGTCCCGAATGTTCCGATATCTCTATACCGCTGATGGTGTATTTTGAGTACTCCCTAATCGATACAAAACCTAGAGAAAGAATGATGACTACGGTAAGAGCGATAGCCGGAATCGCTAGATAATTCATAGTCTTTCCGGATGTGCGGACCACGACGCCCCCACTCACCGTTGGCAGAGCATGAGAGCCCTGAATCGCAGGTTGAACACGGCGAACAACTCGTATCGGGATAGGGATGGTAGGTTCTATCGTTTCTTCTTTAACAGCGACGGACGCGCCGTCATTGCGTGTAAACGGAACTAGATCCCGACTATCAGAGGAATATGTATAAAAAGTGCCGGCGCTCCTGTAGCCCCCGGCATCCAGTGTCTTTTCGCCTGTCTCCTGTCTCTTAATGCCCACTGACTCCGCCTGTACAGCCGCTAAAAGCCCATCTTTACTATCTTTATGCGCAAGAATCGATTGTCGCTCCACGTACCAGCGATTGCCTACTTGGCGCGATAGCACCGTGCCTGCACGCGCCAACTGCCCTACGTAATCGGGACTATATCCAGTTAATTTAGCTGCATATTGCGACGAGATATACGTTTTACCATCAAACGATAACAGTGACTCTTGTTCAGTATTTTGATGATATCCGGGTGGAATTGGTTTATATGAGTCAGCTTTTGTCTTGTGCTCATCGAGAGACTTCTTTGCTACGTACCACAATCCACCCACTCGCTTGGCCCTGACCTGACCACCCCGAGCGAGCTGGCCTACATAGTCCTGGGCATATTTAGTTAATTCTGATGCTCGCCTAGACGAGATATATTGCTCGCCATCAATTGTTATCTCGTCTGACATAATTTAAGTATAGCGCTCCCAAGGGGCTCACTCAATGCAACACTATAAATGGTGTGGATTTCTTTATTCTGGCTGAACCTTAGTTTTTAGCATTTCTCGGATCACAACCGGATCGCCCGCGCCGCGCAGATCTTTCATCACTACCCCCACAAGAAATCCCAGGGCAGCCTCTTTACCGGCTTTATAATCCGACACAACCCTCTTGTTGCTCTCTATGGCCTTTAAAACGGCCTCTTCAAGGCTAGCGCCCTCCTGCTTGAGTAGATTCATGCTAGTGGCTAGTTCGCGAGGCGATTTTTGCTCATAGAACGCAATTTTTAAAAGATCTTTAGCCGCTCTTGAGGATAATTTCTTTTCAAGTAGAAGATCGATAATTTCTCTAAAATTATTACCCGATATCGGAATCTCGGAATACATCCCCGTATCTCGTTTTTCCGTATCTCGGCTTTCTTTCGGCACAGATTCTCTAATTAGATTTACGAGGTCGTTAGCTATGTAATTCGCTGCAAGTAACATAGCATCTATATCTGCCTTGTAGGCCTCAATAACTGAATCAAAATAACTGCCCAAAATCGGCTCCTTAACAAAAAGTGTGGCATCCGCTTCTTTAATACCAATCGCCAAATACCTTGATCTGCGCGAAGCTGGCAATTCTGGCAGAAGCCGCAATAGTTCCTGCGAATTGAATTCTGCAATTTCCGAAATAAATAGGCTTGGCAGATCAGGATCAGGAAAATATCTGTAATCCGCACTTTCCTCTTTGATTCGCTGCGGAAATGTTTTTTGTATTCGATCATCCCAGCCTCGAGTCTCTTGTGTAACTTTTTGTCCGTCTTCAAGGAGTTGCTTTTGTCGTTCTATTTCGTAAGCGATCGCTCGCTCCATAGTGCGAAAGGAATTTAGATTTTTTATCTCAATTTTTGTACCCAGTTCGGATGTTCGAGATATTGAGACGTTAGCCTCAACGCGCATTTCTCCTTTCTCCATATTCGCTTCGCTTGCTCCGAGATATCGAAGTAATAGTTGCAGTTCTTGGGCAACATTCCCCGCCTCTTCGGAACTACGAATTACTGGTTCGGTAACCAATTCCATGAGAGGCACGCCGGCGCGATTATAATCGATTGTCGTCATCCCACTCTGGTCGTCGTGCATTGAGCTCGCGGTGTCTTCTTCCAAATGCACCCGTGTAATGGCAATGTCGTTAAGTGTTCCACCTGTAACTAAAGGATATTCATATTGACTGATCTGATACCCTTTGGGAAGATCCGGATAGAAATAATTTTTTCTATCGAACTCTGTGTACTCAGCTAATTTGCCGTTGAGAGCGAGCCCGACTCGAAGCACTTGTCGCACCGCTTCCCTATTAATAGTAGGGAGACTTCCGGGGTGCGCAAGACATATCGGGCAAATGTTAACATTAGGCCGCCTCTCTCCGGGATCATTTTTCGAATTGCAAAACATTTTTGTCTGCGTTTTCAATTCTGCGTGGATCTCTAAGCCTATGGTCGGAATGTAATCAGTCATATATTCGGCGCCTGCCCCGTTAGAAGTCGCGCCCGCGCTTGCGGGCCCGAAGGGCCTTTGGGGCGGGCTACTTCTAACGGGGTGAAAATTTCAAGTCCGATAGTTGCTGTGTATTGGTCCGTCATGTCCACAATGTATCACGCGCGATTCATGAGCAGCAATTATCTAACTTACTAAATATCGGAATGATTCTTTCGGGGTAGTTTTTCGCGTTGGAAGTTTCTGCATTATAAGTTGACATCCAGCTTAGATACGTCATGCCAGTCGGTTCAATTTATTAAAAAATCCACAGTTCGTATAACAGGAGCACAGCAAAGAGACGCTGGGACAAGAACTTACTGATTCTCCGAGATATCAAGCTCCTGTGGGACATCTCGTGAGCCGAGATGTGATAGACGCTAAGTGAGTTTCCATTTACCGGTTGCCAGTAAACTTTCTGCTTTCTTATATTTCATCTCCCTAATTTCCGAGCCATTCGTTATAACTACCTTATCATTGCGTCCAGGCCTTGCCCTAGAAGGTGCCGTGGGAGCCGCAGTTATCGCTCTGGCGGCATTGTGGATAACTTTTATTTCTGCCGGAGCTGCCTCGGCATTCCGAAGATTTGGGAGAATATGCCTTACCTGCAATATGTAGTTCTGCTCCATACCCTGGAAGAGCTTTAGCCCCTCTTTCTTGTATTCAACGAGGGGATCTCTTTGGCCATAGGCACGAAGATTGACGCTAGAGCGGAGATATTCCATTGCTTCAAGATGTTCTACCCAAAGAAAATCTATTGTCTGCAGGAGAAATCGACGCGCAATTGCATAAAAATTCCCACCAAATTCCTCTTTCTTGTGAGTCAATGATTTCTCAAATTCAAGATCACCGTTCCCTATGCGCGAAAGTTCCGAATCAACGTCCGATTCACTTCCAGTGAGTAGTACTCTTCTTCTGGAGTATATGCTTTGACGCTGTATATTCAGCACGTCGTCATATGCAAGAACGTGCTTTCTAGCATCGAAATTCAATTCCTCAATTCTCGTCTGGGCCTTTTCTAAGGCTCTCGTGATCATCGAATTGAAGATGGGCTCGTCTTCAGGAATTTTGAACGTGCCCATAACGCGTTTTATCATCTCCGATGCAAAGACGCGCATCAAAGAGTCTTCAAGCGAGACAAAGAATTCTGTTTCGCCCGGGTCTCCCTGACGACCGGAACGTCCGCGAAGCTGATTATCAATTCGTCTCGCCTCATGCCTCTCCGTGCCAAGAAGAAATAGTCCGCCTGCAGTTTTTACTACTCCATATTCGTCGGCAGTTGATGGGTTGCCTCCAAGTTTAATGTCTACGCCGCGACCCGCCATGTTCGTGGCAATAGTGACTGCTCCTCTGCGCCCCGCCTGCGCAATAATTTCACCTTCTCTTTCATGATTTTTCGCATTTAAAACTTCGTGGGGAATCCCTTCCTGTTTAAAATGCGCACTCAAGAGCTCGTTTTTTTCGACGGACGTAGTACCAACGAGAACCGGCTGTCCCTTTTGATTTAATTCGCGAACTTTACGGACTATGGCTTTGTATTTTCCCGATTCCGTTTGGAATATAAGATCCTCATGGTCTTTGCGCTGGGACGGCCTATTGGTAGGGACAGATACCGTATTTAGACCGTAAACTTTGAAAAATTCTTCTGAAGAAGTGACGGCAGTTCCTGTCATCCCGGCCAATTTCTTATAAAGCCGGAAATAATTCTGGAAAGTTATCGATGCGAATGTGCGCGATTCCTGCTGTATTGCCACTCCTTCCTTCGCTTCTATGGCTTGATGCAATCCATCGCTCCAGCGCCGTCCGGGCTGCAATCTCCCGGTGAATTCGTCGACAATAATGACTTCCCCATTTTTAATCACGTAATTTTTATCTTTCTCGTAGATGGCTTTTGCGCGCACGGCAGTTTCCAAGTGATGAACATATTTGATACCGGCTTCTGTATAGATATTAGCTATGCCGAGTTCTTTTTCGGCTCTTTCAATTCCGCTGTCCGATAAAGCAATTTGTTTGTGCTTTTCATCAATGGTGTAGTCCGTCTCGGGAGTAAGATTACGAGCAATAGTAGCAAATTTGGTGTACATGCTCTCCGCTTCTGCCATGGGCGCAGAAATAATAAGTGGCGTCCTGGCTTCATCAATTAAGATGGAGTCTATTTCGTCCACGATGGCATAGTGATATCCGCCATCCTTTTCGAGTCTCTGCCGGAGATTATTGGAATCATATTCGAGATTGTCTCGCAGATAATCGAAACCGAATTCATTATTCGTGCCATATGTAATGTCAGCTGCATATGCCTCGTGCCGAGTGCATGGACGCAGAAACTCATGAACTACTTTGAAAGATCCTAGCTCATCGCGCGTTTTATCTCCCTCGCCGGTTTCTAATATTGCGACAGGATCATACAGATACGAAGTCTCATGATTTATTACACCCACAGAAAGACCGAGCGCATCGTAGATCTGCCCCATCCATACGGCATCTCTGCGAGACAAATAATCGTTAACTGTGACTATGTGCACACCTTTTCCGGTAAGGGCGTTCAAATAGGCAGGCAACGTCGCAACAAGTGTTTTTCCTTCTCCAGTTCTCATTTCTGCAATATCGCCATTGTGAAGTATCATTCCTCCCAATAACTGCACATCAAAATGCCGCTCACCCAGAGTACGGTGAGACGCTTCTCTGACGAGAGCAAAAGCCTCCGGAGCAATATCCTCGAGAGATTTCCCTGAATTCAGTTCAGCGCGCAGTTTCAAAGTCTTGTCGCGTAAAGCATCGGTTGAGAGAGCCTTCAAATCGTTTTCGAACTTCCCGGCAGCAGCAATAATCGGCTGGGCACGTTTCAATGCGGCCGTATTCTCATCCCCAAGTAATCCTTTCCAAAATGACATACGCCCGGTTAGTGCAATTTCGGCTTGCGCCGCTTATACAGATAAACTTGTAATCTAGTTCTTAACGCTCGTCGACCTTGGTTCGTTTTGAAGTAATGCTCGCGGCGGCGCGCATCGTCCTCTTCAATACATGCTTCATAATATACGCAGTGCCACACCCGATTTCTAGTGGAATAAGAACGTCCCTGATTATGTTCGGTCAGACGTTTCCGAAGATTAGTAGTAAAACCTGTGTAAAACTCTCCATCCTTATCTTCAAGTACATATACTACGTAGAACATAATCTAGCCGAAATAATACTACCGGGTACACCATCCTATCATTACGGTTATTAACTATCTACAATAGAAAATTAGTACGAATTTGTTTTCCGTCTTATTACATTCACGAAGAATTAATGGAAGAAATATATACAGAATCAGACAGTCTAAATAGTTACTTGCGCGAGGAGTGGACAATGCTACGCTTAATCGCGGATAGGGCATATTGTGGAGGGCGGCGGCACTCACATTGACTTTCACTTTGGAGCTCGCACCCGTCCTCCACATTGTGCCTTATTTTTTGTTTTGAAACATAAACCCCGCCGTATGGCGGGATCTATGTGACTTTCGTTGGAGAGCCACAACTTAATGGCGCTCACATTGGCAGGGATTATACCTTAAGAATCTCTTAGTGCAAACAGATATACAACTTTATTTTCTTTCTCCGTACTTTTCAAAAACCGCCCAGAAGATAAGATCGCTGTCCGCTGTATTATGAACGCGGTGGAATTTCCCTCGCGGAACTAAGAATACATCTCCTTGCTTACAATCCATGGTTTCCTCTCCAATTTCCATTTTTCCTTTCCCATCGGTAAAGAAGTAAACCTCATCGGCCTCCTCATGCGAATGTCCTGATGTTTTTTGACCAGCATGCAGTTCAGTTCTGGACAGAACCAAATTTTTCAATTCGGCGAGATCATAGACTTTATAAACAGAAGTATCTCTGATCAAGCTCGCTTTCTTTTTGTATTCATTGATATCCATGTTTTATTCAGAATCGCACCAAATGGGTAATTCTAGCGTCTCCTCCGGATTTTTTACAGCAAAAGTCGGCATTACGGCTTGCACGCTTTCATCGTTACCTTTCGGGAATAGCGCATCGCCGACATAAAAAGTATCGAACGGATTAATGTCCTTCAGTTTGCAGAATTTAGTAATGTTCTGGCCTTTGTTTATGGGGATGTAATCGATGGTCGTGGTGCCACCTACATAAGCTCCGTCAAATGGATGCTCTTCTAGTATTTTTGTGCGTTTGCTCCCTTCCGGATCAAATCTCTTCTTTATTTTTATGTCGGCATTGTGCCCAACGAATGAATACGATATTTGGCATCCTCTATCTTCGAGTTGATCCTTTTTAACGTCCGCATAACTTTTTATATGGGCAAGTATTTCCTTTTTTTGTTCATGGCTGAGTTCTACTTTCCAAATCTCGTTTTCGATTCGGCCTCTCACTTCGACAGCATGGTTGCCGTTCTGGGCCAAATATATTCCGTCCAATCCGGGCACCTGATATTTCATGCGCTCTATCGTCTGACCCGAAACAAGAACAAATTTGATGTTTCGCAGCGCATCAAGCATTTTTTTGGTGGCGACCTGCTTACTTTCAGTTATAGTGCCGTCCATATCGAAAAAAATCGGAGGCTTCTCCGCCTGATAGATTTTTCTCCTTAAGTTTGAGGTCGAATAATTATGCTTTCTGGTATTCCAGAACACTGGGATTTTTAGTTCGTGTCCCGTGTATTTTTTGCCTTTCCAGTCTTCTCCCAGAAAGCGCACGTCTGGTTTGATTTTTTTCAATAATTCGATTAGGTCTGCTTCCGTCTCATATTCCACTATCTCATCTATATATTTAATCCCCTCGAGAATAATTCGCCTTTCTTTCATGGAAAGTATCGGCTTATTCTTTTCAGGCCGGTCAATGGAGGGGTCACTTTGAAGAGCAACAATTAGTTTATCGCAATTTTCCTTGCATTCCTTCAACATCAAAAAATGACCCGTGTGGGTGAAGTCGAGTGCCCCGGCCGTAAAACCTAATCTTATTTTCATAAGCCTGCGCTCCCTATATTTTCGCGGTGCCACTTCGAATCTCCTGTATAAGGGAATCCACCTGCGCCTTACTATTTGGATCAAGTCGCGCCGCCTCTTCTAAGATCGCTATGGCCTCGGTCGATTTTCCGCTGGCATAGAGCGCTGCGGCAAGAGTGAACCGAGCCTGTATATTTTCGGGACGTGCCGCAATATGCGCTTTCCAAATCGTGACTATCTTATCGTAGCGGCCGCGCGAGGCATATGCCCCTGCAATCCTAGGGTCGGCAGCCGTACCTGATTTTATTATCGGCGCCAAGATTTCGTCCGCGAGTTTATCCTGCTGAGTCTGAATCAGAAATGTCGCATAGTATATCCTTGCCGTATCAAATTCGGGGGCCAACTCGAAGGCCTGTTTATAAGCCTTTAGTGCCGCATCACCATCTCCTCGCGCTATGGCATTCTGCGCGATCTCAAAAAGGATCGTCTGTTTAGTGGGCGAAAGCTCTAGTGCTTTCTCAAGGGCTTTCGCCGCCTCGTCATGATTTCCATAAGCCCCCAAAAGCGCACCGAGAAAGAGCGGGGAACGAGCGTCTAGGGGCGATAATTCCGCCTGTTTACCAAGTCCTTTTTTTGCGAGTTCTACAAATTGCATTTTCATTTCATTTGTCACATTTTCGTTAGGACCGATCAAAACCGCGGCCTGCGCCACTTGTTCACTCGCCTCTTGAGAACCCATTCCCAAGGTGTCAATCGCTTCTTTGAAATATTCGAGATTTTTTGTGATTCCTTCCTCCTGAGGCGATATCGCATTTATAAGAGCGCGATTTTGCGCGAGCGCTTTCCCATTCACTGCCCAACCCACTCCCCAAACAACAATGACCGCAGTTGCCGCAATAATCGGAATCGATTTATATGAGAATTGGCGCGAGGGCAAAATAAAACTGGCATTGCGTGCCGTTGTCGCACGCGAAGCTATATAAGCGAGGACCGTAGTGAACAGAAGATAACTCGTTATGTTATCGAAAACGAATAGATTGTGGAAGAAATAGGCGGCCAGTAATCCAGTGAGAAGACTCTTTTCCAATATTCCAAAAAAGGGCTCGCCATGCTCCCTTTTCTTTTGAGAGACTTGCGAATAAGAATCTGACGGAGTTCTCCAAACATAAAGAAGAGCGAAGAAAAATATTCCGAGATATCCGAAGAGCCCAAGGAACCCCGCCGCAACAAGCCAGTCAAAAACTATATTGTGCACACGATCGAACCACTGCTCTTGAGCGTACATTTGCGGGTTGTAATATTTGTCAAAAACTATCGCATAATTCTCCTGACCCCATCCCAAAATCGGCCTCTCCTTCACGCCTTGCCAGGCCATTCCCCAGTTCATGAATCTGGCCTTGGTTGTATTATCCTGGAGAGAAATTGTCGCAAGTCGTTGTAGAAATGGCACCTTATTGACCCACGCCTGATCACGCACCAGCCAAAAAGCGCCCGCAAGTACGAGGATGGCGGCAACTGAACCCGCTGCCCATTTCTTTGCTCGTGGTGAATCTTTCCCCAATATTGCTATTAACAAAGCAGATAACAGTACACCTCCTATCAGGCCGAGCATTGCACCGCGCGTTCCAGTCAAGAAAAGTACAGCCGTATCTATCGCCAATAAGAGAACGAGTAAATATTTCTGTTTTGCATACAAAAGCCACACTGCTAATGCACCAAAAAGAACCAGAACAAGATATGGGATCCAGCCTGCGTCTCTCGCGAGGATAGCAAGGAGGGCAGAGAAGACCGCTAAAAAACCCATGCCGAAGAAACGCTCAAGCGTATTCCACCTATCATTGCCGCTCTGGACCATTAGGATCGAGGCGATAAAAATATGAAACAGCATGTATCCCGCCAAATAAATCGGGTTCCCGAATGTAGCCGAAATACGGGACGTAGAGGAGAATCCTGCGTCTACGCTCACAATTCCGAACATCTGTAATAATCCGTGAAGAGCAACCAGAGAAGATATTCCGAGAGAAAAGAGCCAGAACTTGCGCCATAGTTTTTCCGTATTGAAGATGCTCGAGGCAACGACAAAATACAGCAATAGATGCGCAAGCGTTACCCAACCGTCCATTCTTTCGTAATTGCTCCAGAAACTCTTGAATGGATTCACTCCGAATGTGTCTGCGAGAGCAACGATGATCGTAAATGCTGCAAAAATTCCGAGAATCCAGGATTTTCGGGGTCGATATTCAGGTTTAACGAGTGCAAGGGCAAGCCAAGCTCCTGTAATTATCTCGACTATGATGCGAAAGGCGAAATTTTTTCCGGTGATGTATGGAAAGAAGAGATTATTCGCGACTATAAATACAATAAAAGGTAGCGCAAAGATGCCAAGGATGACGATTCCGCGCAGCGTTTTCTCAATAGCCATACCCGGTTAGTACAATTTCGAATTATTCCTGCAGTAAATTCGACCTCTTACGGTTTGCAAAATAGTTACATCAATTTTCCTTATCATAAGCTGTTGAATATTCATATAAGGCGATTCGAAATTGTCCTACCGGGCATAAATTAAGATATTAGCATTTCGGGGAACCTGCGCCAATCACACTAGGCGCAGGATAGCCATTCGATTAAAGTTGGTTCGAACGTGTTGCGAACTAAGCGGCCGGCACTTTCTGTTTAATTTCAGCATTTATAGAAACAAGATCAGGACGCTTTTTTAGAAATGCGACAACATCATCGGCAGAAAAATCCGGGCTTTTCGGATACAATTCGTCGAACACTGCTGATATGAGTTTATAATCTTCTATTGTATCTAGCGTCAATCGAAGGGCTGGCCAGAACATATCCCCCTCCGCTAAAAGAAGCCCGCGTTTGTAATGCACGGAGTCCTTGCGCAGCTGATACCCTGCATGTTCACGATATCCTTCTCCTTTGTGTTCTTCTTCAAATTTTTTTAGCACAGGGAAGCGATAGACACGCATGTCGAAACCGTCCGGATATTTCTCTTTTTCAAATTCATTGCTTGTAGCATCGAAACCTCCCTCTTCTAGCATTTCGACAAGACGATCAATGATGCGCCAATCTATGAGAGGGCTGTCGGCCATACCCTGCACTAGAATATCGGCATTGTGCTCCGTACCGGCCTCAACAATGCGCCCGAGAACATCGTCTTCACTCCCGCGATAGTACGCGCAATTCATTTCCTTACAGAGCGCCACCACAGGATCGTCGGTCGCGTTCACGGTGGTCGCCACAACTACTTCGTCGGTGTATCGGCTTCGCCTGTGGCGCTCGATCATGTGCGCCATGACAGGTCGCCCAGCAAGCGGCATCATGACCTTGCCAGGCAGGCGTGTTGAGGTCATGCGAGCCTCGATAGTCGCAACAACACGCTTACCATTAATTGCCATAATAGCTAATAGTTTTTTTCAGTATCCTCGCCTGCCTTTCAGCGCGACTCCAATCCCAATAATTGGTTTTGAACGCAAGAATTTGCTTTTGCACACGCTCTGCAACGGGGCATAATCCGGCCTCGTATTTCTGGAGTTTGCCTTTATGGGTCGCTTTAATGACTTTTTCTTTCCCGGAAAGATTGCGGGTGGCGTTTTGGAGCATGGGTTCCTGATAGGCGACTTTCCATGTGCCATAGATGCCGTCGCCGCCAAATTCCATGAATTTCTTGCGAAACTCCGCCCAGGGAATGTCCGCTCTTGTAAGCCGCGCCGCGAGCGCCCAATATGAATTGGTGGAATGTTTGGGAGTCTTCTGCGGCTTAAGCCACTTACAATCGCCTATTGCATCAATGAACAGATTGGCAGAATCAATTCTCCGCTGAACGAGTTCGTCTAAATGCTCTAGCTGGCCGAGCCCCACTGCCGCGCACAACTCCGACATCCGGTAGTTGTAGCCCATCTGAATGTGCCGCTCGTAATTAGGACTCTGAATGTCCTCTTTTGAGACAAGGCCTTTCGCGCGCGAAAGGTTCTTATATCCCAGAACAGAAAAACGCCTTATGTTATCGGCCATATCTTCTGCAACGTCCGATTCATTCACGCACACCAAACCGCCCTCGCCCGCGCTCATATGCTTTGTAGATTGCAGGCTGAAGCTGGAAAGATGCCCGATCGAGCCGACAATGCGTCCCTTGTATTTAGCGAGAAAACATTGCGCATTGTCCTCTATCACCATAAGGTTATGCTCTTCCGCAATCGCCATTATTTCATCCATTTCGGGCGCGAGTCCGTAAAGCGCGACCGTAGTAATCGCCTTCGTTCGCGGCGTAATGAGCTTTTCGATCTTCTTTGGGTCTATTTGAAATGTATCCTCAACCACATCGGCAAACACGGGCACAGCATCCGCATGCAATACCGTCATCCACGTGGAAGCAAACGTGAGCGGAGTCGTTATGACTTCGTCGCCAGCGCGCACGCCTGCGGCATAGAGCGCGGAGTGCAGAGTGCACGTACCATTTGCATGCGCGATGGCATATTCTGCGTGGAATTTCTTGGCGAAAGCCTTCTCAAATCGCTCGAGAATGCCGCAACTCTTGGAGTTCGCAAAATCCGTCTTGAGAACTTCTTCGACGTATTTCCGCTCACGCTTCCCGATTCGTTTTATTTTTCCTTTTTTCATTCGAACATGCTATCACGGCTGCATGTCGAACTCTAAATTGACAGAGTGATTTTGTTGTGCTCTCTTATTGATTGGCTGGGCATTCTGCCCTTTGAGGAGAAAAGAATGGAATTTCTGCTGACGTATTTAACGCGCCTCGTAGTAAACGACGGCGCGAAATTCTGGCTGACGAAAAAAGCGTCGGCCACGGTGGGGCGGGAGCCGCGATTCCTGCTGATGTTCATAACGGCGGCGGTCATCGCGGGCGCGCTCGGCCCGTGGACGTTTGACCGGACTTTCTGGACGATAGCCGCGGTTGGCTTCGTTCAGGCATTCGGCACGTACTGCCACTGGAGGGCCTTCGACATCTCGATGTCGAAAGCCTCTCTCTACGCATGGCCAGATGATGTATTTGCCATGCTGTTGGCAGTGGTGTACCTGAAAGAGGTACATGTTCTGAATGTGCCGATGGCGTTGGGAATTCTCTGTTCTCTTGGCGCCATGGTGTTGTTCATGCGAAGCGACGCGGCCAAAAAAAACGACGCGGGGAAATCTAATCCTCGGATGCTGTGGCTGTGGATACTAGGCTACAGCGGCCTGTGGGGCGGCGCTTTCTTCTCGCTGAAGTATTTTGCGGTGAAGGAGGTGCCGGTGCTGGCGTTCATTCAGCCGTGGTACTTGGGCGCGGTGCTTGCCGCGTTCATAGTATGCGGCATCGCGGTACGCGGCCGTGCGTTCAAGGGCATCGCAGCCCTGCCCGCAGCCAGTCTTGCCATTTCGGGAGCGTTGGGGATTGCGATTTTGTTATCCCTCGTGCTCACTTTCAGCGTGCTTCGGCTGGCACCGCTGGTGGTCGCACAGCCGATGTTCCTAGTAACCGAATCGGTAATCCCGGCACTCATCGGCCTCTTAGAGCTGAAGGTGTTGGGATTCAAACTCGGTTTTTCCGAGGGGCAGGACTACACTCTCTTTGACTGGATGTGCTTCGGTCTAGGAGTGCTGGGAGTTTGCCTCATCGCAATTGGGTACGCGCGAACCTGATTGCAAGCTGGCCTCAAGCCGCGGGATTCCCCTCCCCGCGGTTTGTTTTTTTAGCGCATCACTGACCCCAGCGATTACGCGCGTATGGAATAGAGTTCGCGGAGTTTTTTTAATGCTTTTTCAAACTTCCCTGTGTGTTTAATGAGAGCGCCTCGGCCGTCGGCGATGCCGATGATAATGGACGGTTTTTGGATGTCATCGACAATTATCTCGCCGTATTTTCCGAGAAGTCCCAGCGAGACAAGTTTGATGTTGTGGGCATGTATAGTGCGACGCCCGAGCGACTTGCCGTAATGAACTGCTGTCTCGCGGAGCGCCGCGAAAGTGTGCTTCTGTACCATTGATACGTCTATTCGATAAAGCGGATAGCTCTCGCCCTTTACGATTTTTTCCGAAAAACAGCCCTTACCAACATCAATTAGGACCGGCGCCTGGCTCAAGTCGAGCCCTTTTAAATGTTCCTCGCTGATGATACTGCGCGAATCGGCAGTTGCGATGACTACGCTCGCGCCTTTGCAGGCGTCCGCAATACTCTTCGCTACAGTGATTGGAGAAATCGTGTGCTCCGATTTGACCAGATTGAGGCCTGTTACGATTGCCTTCAACTTTTTTTGATCGCGCCGATAGGCTCGCACATTTGCGCCACGTTCAACTAATTTAAGCCCGATTTTGGAGCCGATATTGCCGAAACCAATAACCGCAATCTCGCGAGAACCCACGTCGCCGATTATCTGCCCCAACAACAAATCGATAGCTTCCACCGTCAGATCATTGCCTTTATATGTAAGGATCTTGGACCTTGAGATCTCCTGCCGGACATGCCGCTCCATATTACCCACGTCATGCTTGCCGTAATAAATTTTCTCTATTTTCTTTTCAGAATCCAAAAGTATGTAGTCAACTTTTCCGTCCACGATTCGGGCTATACGAACTGCGGCATCAACATCTCGCGCGATAACGCCGCCATACATGAGTGTGTGTGTTTCTCTAAGCGGAGTTGCATAAAACGGCCCGCGTTCAAAGACGCCCGAAGTGTTTCCTATGACAAAGCCGGTGGCGCGGCCTTTGGCACGTGATTTTATGTTCTCGACAATTGTTTCTATTTCTTTTTTCATAACAACTTCTTTATATGCTCCCCCACTCTATCGGAAAATCTTTTTGAATACTTTTCTTCGCAGTCTTTCCTACGATAAGGTCCATATATTTCGGCAGTATTCCCCCGCCGGGACCTTTAATCGTGACCATCCTAGGAGTGATTTTTTTCCCCGCCGGAATATCCACAGCGGCGTAAAGGCATTTTTTGAATCGATTGATCGTCTCGCGCTCACTTCCAACTATCAATTTTTGAGGAGAACCTTTTATGACAGGCAGGAGGCGGCTGAAGCGCACTAGCTCTTTCATCTCTTCCGGATCCGACGAGAGAATATGGTCAGGACCTTCCATAAACCGATCGAGTGTGAAGTGACGTTCTATCACCGAAGCACCGAGAGCAAGCGCTATAGAGGCGACCGTGATCCCGATGGAATGATCGGAGAGGCCCACAGGAACCCCGAACGCCTTGCGGAGCGTGTCTATGACAGCCAAGTTCATGTCCTGCGCCGCCGCCGGATAACTAGAAATGCAGTGGAGCAAAATAAGATTCTTATTGCCTGAATCGCGGACCGTCTCGACCGCATCCTCTATTTGGCCAAGCGTCGACATTCCTGTTGAAACGATCATGGGCTTTCCGGTTTCTGCAACTTTTTTTATGAGTGGCAGATTCACGAGATCCATTGAAGAAATCTTGTAGAAAGAAACGCCCAAACTTTCTAAGAGCTCGACACTTTCCAAATCAAATGGCGTTGAGAAAATCTCGATGCCCTTTTCCTTCGCGTAGGCGAATAGCTTCTGGTGCTCTTTTTTGCTCAATTCAAGACGCTGCAGCATGTCATATGTTGTTTCTTCTAGGTCGATGAGCTCCTCTGCATAGCGATTGCCTTTGACGGCACGGGATACCCTGTTCTTAGCCCGATAACTCTGGAATTTAACGGCGTTGCAGCCAGATTCTTTGGCACGATCCACGAGCTCATACGCAAGTTTTAGACTGCCATTATGATTTAGCCCGGCTTCGGCGATAATAAATGCAGGTCCCTCTCCTCCGACCATATGATCGGAAAGCATCACTACGTGATTGAATTTGAATGTAGTGTCATCTTTAACAAGTTCACGTTCCTCCTCGCTTTCACCCTGAGCGAGCCGCTCTCCAAGGTCTGTGCCGCGGATACTTAGTACCTGAAGATCGTCGTAGCGAAAGTCGCCGCCCGTGCCTATGCAGTAAAGTTGTTTGAAAGCGGCCACGCGGCTGCGCACGTCGACAAGTTCCGGCTCGCTCCCGCGCACCAAGAGCGGGTAGACATATGGCAAAGAAGCCATTGTCATATCAGCAATTTCTGCCTTTTTCGCCAGACCAACTTTCACCAAGTCCTTCGCGACGCGCGCCATGACTTTCTTCTCTTGCGTTTTATCAAGCAAATCTCCCTTCGTATAGGCGATCTCGCATGACAAAACGGTCGCATCCTCCGGAAAGCCGGATGCGCAGAATTTTTTCTGCTCGCTTACGCGGTGAAAAAGGATTTCCGGGGAATCATAGTAAAGAAAATTGAATTTATCGGGAATAGCCGCACTTTTCTTGACTGCTGCGAATACCAATTTCGCCCCGCGATATTTCAATTTATTTTTTATGCCGAGATACTCGGCCATAATAGGTATAGGTATTGTTGATGCGACGACGTCGGCTGGCGCGATGGCAATTTTCTTTTTTCCTTTGCCGAGCAAAAGGGCGCGCATTACGTTATTCTTGTGCTCCACTCCGACAACCGTGGTTTCCAGCATAAGTTTGCCGCCCGCCTTTTTGAATCTCTCTGCCATTCGCTCCAGAATCTTCCCGGAGCCGTATTTGCCGACAGCGCTCCATTGCCCTGCGTGAAAATGCTCGTCTTTAGTTCTGAATTTGATACGCTTCGGCGCCCAATTGGCAGTCATCTCCTCAATTGAGACACCCCACAATTTCTGCGGATAGCGAATAAAGAAATATTCCATAAGCGTGGGGCCGACAAGTTCGCGCACGTATTCGGCATAACTTTTCGCTTTTGCAAGTTTGGTCTCGTCCAAATGAGACAACTCATGCATTATCTTCTTGCGCTCGTCGGACGGAAATTTCTTTAGAGACTCAAGCGAGAGAGGATAATCGAAATACTGGTCAAACTTCTTTCCTTTGACATTCTTGCCCCAGAACTCATTCTCAAAAAACAAGTCGCCATATTCTTTCTTCCATATCTCCTCCAACCGCTTATCTGGCGTGTGATAGATGTGCGGCCCGTAATCTAGATTCTTGAATTCGCCCCAAGAAAAACTTCCCGCAAGACCTCCGACTTTATTTTCCTTTTCGATTAGAGTTGTCTGAATGCCCAGTTCGGCAAGTCTAAGAGCAGTTGCTAAACCACTCATGCCAGCTCCGAGTACGAATGCTTTTTTCGGACCGATTTTCACCATACAGTAAATCCCCCATCTACTGCGATATTTTGGCCGGTGATATATCGCGCTTCATCCGACGCCAGAAAGGCAATAATGCCGGTCAGATCACTCGGCTCCGCCATGCGTCCGAGAGGAGTCTTTTTTGTATACCGCTCCAGAAAATATGGATGCTGGTTTCTATAGACGCCGCCCGGGGAAACTGCATTAACAAGAATGTTGTGGGGAGCGAGATACGCAGCAAGATATTTAGTAACATGAATAATGCCGGCTTTAGTCGCGCCGTATATCTCAGAGCTATTGAGGCCGGAGTTCCCGTATATTTTAAAGTCAGGCGTGGTGATGCCGTATATGGAGGCGATATTAATAATCCGGCCGCTTTTCCTCTTTATCATGTCAGCAGAAAAAACTTTCGAGCAAAGAATAGTGCCTTTGAGATTGACGCCCCAGACCCTGTCCAGATCTTTCTCGGTGCGTGTTTCAAATCGAGTGTAAACGCCGATACCGGCGCAATTTATAAGAATATCTACCCGCGACTTAAGTTTCTTACGGGCGGCTCGTATCGATTTCTCCGAGCTGACATCAATGGAAACGTATTGATATTTCTTGAATTTCGAAGTCTGTAATTTCTTTTTAAAGTCCGCGCTGAGCTTTTTTTCTTTGTCAGCGATGTAAACGAACGCCCCGTCGAGAAGTAAGCGCATAACGATTTCCTGTCCAATCTGACCAAGAGCACCCGTTACAAATGCCACTTTATTAGAAAGTCCGTATGAGTTCCTAACGACCATTGCTAATTTATTACATTAGAAATCGAAAAATGTCAATAAAGGCCCGTGCATGTCTTTGTTCCTGCTCTTGCCTAAAATGCTCTTCACCCTTTGCGATGGCTAAATCTGCTCAACTCACTTTGCAAATGCGAATGCGGCACCTCACATAGATGCTTCCAGTTATTGTCATAGGGAAAATCGTATGCGCTGAAATTGTCGCCCTGCTCGCTGCGCATCATATTGTTAGCACTAAATAAATATATGTCTTGGTAGGATTGGATGAAGTCGAAATACTCTCCGACAATTGTCGGCCCCATTTCGACGAAAGAGCTGATGTTGATGAAAAGCTCAAGCGGGAATTTCTTAAGTGCTTCGCTTATTTGGTGGAATGTCTTATAGCTCACGAACGCGATAGAGCGCGGAGGTATATCTTTAAGATCATTTGTCGACTCGATATAGAAGAATCTGAATTCTTTGAGCGTCGGCGAATTCCGAAGATATGTCATCGAAACGCAAAGGGTTTCGAACAGGTCTATGATTAAATAGCGGTCGAAGGGTTGATTGACCGCCAGCATTTCGCACATCCCTCCGTACCCGGCACCTATCTCGCAGATGTTCTTTATATCCTTCCGCACATTCGGCCTGCTGGCCTCAGTACTTCCTCGCTCGACGCTCGGTCGCACATTCGGCCTGCTGGCCTCAGTACTTCCTCGCTCGACGCTCGGTCGTATGTATTGTTTCATCAATGCAATATCGATCCCGAATTTCCGCATCTCGAAATTGAACGCGCTCCCGTCGAAGTTGTAGTAGAGATCTGAATGCTCCGGGTTGAATGGAGGAAACTTGATACCTGCGGCGTGCAATATATCGAAGTCGCGTCGATACATCTTCTCCCGGCGTTTTGCCGTCAACCGTGAGTATAAATATTCTGTTAGGAACCAACGAGGATAAAACCCGCCCTGAGTAAAGGGGTACGGCCGCATTGGCGTAGCCTTGCGCTCTGCCTCGGAAAATTCGACGATTCCCCGTGCGAAGCTATTGCGATAAAAGTGCAACAGGTCGTCGAGGTCACTCTTCCGCTGCATGCCGGGCGCCCACGTGCCTTTCTGTTCGGAGAGCTGCGCTTCGAAATTCTTTCGTATCAATTCCTTAATATTCGCGGCGGTAACTTCCATAATTCGTCACATTGTAGCAGTGCCGCAGGAAATCTTAAATTAAAAGCAGTAGGCCGATCAAGATTAACAGGAACAACATAACGCGCATCAAGAAACCTCTCTCGTTGAAATAGAAGGTTCCCGAAAGAATCGAAAAAAGCACGGAAAAGCCGCGGAACGCAGTCACTATTATCGAAGCAGGCGCATAGAGATATGCGAAAGAACTGACTACATATGCAACGCCGCTCGAGCCAGATTGCACCATATATATTTTTTGTCGGAGGAAAGACAGAGGATTTTCGCCGCGAATCAGAGTCGAGGATAGAAAAAAATACAGAGAGATGATGAGCGACATAATCGCCTGTTCTGATGCGACCGAATTGAAATGCGAAATATCATATTTGTAGAGACTAAGATCTATCGCGGCAAGAGCTGCTACGGCAAGAACTAGTAGCATTCCTCTCCCCTTCGTAAGGTCCGAATAAAATAGAACCCCAATGGGAATTACGACGAGAATGATACCGAGGATCTGAAGATTCGAGAGAGAATAGCCTAAGAAAAGATCGGCTCCCAAAAGGAGCGGTATTGTCGAGAGACGTATAAAGCCAAAAGCTCCTCTGTCAACCTTCGAAATCGCAATGACAAAAAGTTGCATCATTAGAATCGACACCGCAACGCGCGGAATGAAAGTCGGGAGAGAGTCGAGAGAAAAATTCAGGTCGGCAAAGAGAAATCCTATAGTTGTAATAAAAAGTGCGGACAGGAACTGGGACAAAAAACCGAACGTGTAGTGACTGACAAAACCGTCCGAGATCTGCTTTTTACCTATCGAGAGTGCAACCTCATCAAAGATGCTGCCTATGCCTGCGAGAAGAACGCCGAGCATACCCGCACACTAACTTTGCGCTTGGCGAAGACTCGCTGCAGGTCGTGTCATAAGATGTTTGCGCGCCTGGCCGCGCAGTTTTAAACTTTTTTCTCGATGAATTGCGTCTTCTTCTGCAAGGTATGCCTCATAGTACAGGAGCTTCCATGGCCTGCGCGGCGCTGTTGCGAATGATTCGCCATCATTGTGTTGGGCGAGTCTTCGCCTTAAATTATTAGTGCAGCCAATGTACAATTTTTTATCTTTTGTGCTGCAAAGCGTGTAAACATAGTGCATAAAATTTTAGCCCAAAGTTAGTGTGCGGGCATAGTGGGCAGTCTCTCTTATATAAGATCCCAGGTGAGCGTCGTATCTTCCGGTATGTCCGCCGCCGCGCGCCGGCCAATAACAACACTGAGATATTTGGGAGGGATGCCAGTGCCGGGACGTTTATGAGTGAGCATTCTTTTTGTTATTTTTGTTCCCTTTTTGATCGCGCAAGCGGAAACAAGACTGCGTTTATCATAGAGATAAGTGCGATGCTCCGCCGGCAAAACATATTTCCTAGACTCACCGAGTGCTAACTCAACGTGGCGGATGGCCTCTATCATCTCTTTTAGTTCCACGGGATCAACAGATAGATGATGATCGGGAGAATTGGGCAGACTCTTGTCAACAGTGTAATGTTTTTCAACAACGCGAGCGCCAAGCGCTACCGCCGCGGGCGGAATATGAGTGCCGAGAGTATGATCCGAAAGGCCCATTGGGTACTGCGGAAACAGCGTCGCGAGTGTAGGTATGACGCGCAGATTCGCATGCTCAAATGGTGTCGGATACACGAGCGTGCATTGCATGATGACAATACTCTTGTTCCCAGACTTCTCTATTGCATGGACAGCATCTTCAATTTCACCCACGGTTGACGCGCCAGTTGAAAGTAATATCGGCAGTTTGAATTTCGCAAGATAGGAAAGAAATGGCAAATTAGTTACGTCAGAAGAGGAAACCTTGATGGCTTTCATCCCAAGTTTAACGAGCGCATCCGCACTGATCTCGTCAAAAGGGGTCGAGAGAAATTCAATGCGGTTTTGTTTGCATGTTTTTATGAGCTCCGGATAATGCTTGAGCGGAAATTGATCCACGTCCATAGTTGCATATGAATCGTGCTGTGTGCCATGCTTTTTTGGTTCTCCTTTCCAATCCCAAAAACGTGGCGCTTTTTTTGTAACCAGCCGTTCTGCTTTGTAGGTTTGGAATTTTATGGCGTCCGCTCCGGCTTTTGCTGCCTTCACGATAAGCTCCTTTGCGCGTTTTAAAGAATTGTTGTGATTGACACCGGCTTCCGCCACTACATATGTCGGCTCGTTGATTCCGATATATTTTGAGCCGATCTTTATGCGCGTTTCGCCTTGCATGGATTTAGAGTTTATAGGAGGAGAGTGTCCTCCGCAAACCGGTCTCTAATCCGATCTTCGGCTTAAACTTAAGTTCTCTGATCGCTTTTCTTATATTCATGTGTATGGTCGCGGGAACCGTTTTTTTGTTGACTCTTTTAATGCTTCCCTTATGCGATATCCTGCATATCTTTTCCGCAACGTGTGCGAGTGACTCCTCTTTTCCGCTACTGATATTGAACACATGGAAACCTTTTTTAGAATAGGAAATCGCTTTCGCTACGGCATTCACCGCATCATCAATATAGATCATATCTCGGCTGACTTTTTGCCGCGGAATCTCAATAACGCCTATATTTTTTATTGACTGAGCCATATTGTAGACAACTCCCTTTTTGTGTTCAGGACCATACACACTTCCAACTCTGAGGATGGTAGCGGAGAGATGGTGTGTACGGCAGTAATACTCATAGATTTCTTCCGCTAATTTTTTGGAGAATGAATATGCGTCTTGCGGCTGGACCGTGTCTGATTCCCTCGATGATATATTTTTGCTGGAGTATATATGCGCCGTAGAAAAAAATATCAGCCGAGCCGATCTCTTTGCACACACGTCGGCAACAATATACTGGCCCGTTAAATTCACATCGAAATGATCTTTTTCTCTTTGGTCCAACGTCGTCGTTCCCGATAAATTGACTACAATATCACCTTTCTGGATCACTTGTTCCAAATCACCTCTTGAAAGAACATCCCCCGAAAATGAGGTGATATGTCGAAGTCCCTTAAATCGTTTTGCTTCCCTAGCGTGATGGACCAGGATTTTCAGTTTGAATTTCTTTGAAAGTTTTTTTGTTAGATATGACCCGATATAGCCGCCCGCTCCTAATATCGCGACGGATTTCATAGGCTCTTTTTAATAATTGGCTGTTGCCACAGCCAATCTATATATTCTCTAAATTTCTCATACGAGATAACGTCACCTTTTTTCTGATAAGCTGTTATGCGCTCCATCTCACCTTGAAGCATGTCCCATGCACTAACCCCTGTTTCTGGAATAACACCATTCGGCGGAACGTGAATCGGAATCGGAATGATTGGAATCCTAATGTCGGCTTTATACATAGAGGCAAGCGCGGTCGTGTACGCGCGCACGAGGTGGAACGGAGAAGATATGATGCCGCAGCTCGTAATCGCAAGCTCATCAATTTTCTTCACAGCCCACTGCGCCTGATCTTTTGTCGTAGTGAAATGTGGGTCAACATAGACGCCGTCGAGCCTCTTTATTTCAAAAGGTTTCTTCGAAAGCGCTTCCAGGGTCAATTCTCTCCAAGTTTTCTCGTTGTTATGATAGCCCGGTACTAGAAAAAAACGATTCTTTGTTATTTTGCTTTCCCAATATTCTTTCGACGGCTGTATAACGCGCACATCTTCCCCCTGACCCGTAAAAGTGCAAAGTGCATCGACCTCATACGCAAGTTTTTGGGGAAGAGTCAGAGAGAATGCAAATAAAGAGGCCAGCTCTCCCGATTCGCCTCTTTCATGCAAACGTTCTATCTTCATGCAAAAAATGCCTAATCAGATTATTTTTCTGACGGCATCTACATCTATGTAGTGGGAAGACAGGTAGGGGTCCGTATCTTTGCGTTTTTTAAATCCAGAGTACTTTCGCCTTCCAATTTCCATGCCGGTGTATATCCATATATTCGGAATGCTTATGAACATCCTGCCATTTTCAAGCACTTCCCCGTCTCCATGGCCAATCAAGCCTTCATGCAGCTTCTCCCCTGCACGATTGCCGATTAGCTTAACTGATATTTTTTTGCGGGCATAATATTTCTTAAGAAACTCCTTCGCTAGATCAGAGAGCGTAATTGAAGGCATTTTTAAAATGAATGTTTCTCCGCCTTGCATGAGATTGATTGATTCAATGACAAGCCTAGCGGCGTCTTTTATGGACATCATGAACCGCGTCATGTTGCCATTGGTAACCGTAATGAGACCGCTCTTTTCAGCCTGATTTTTCCAGAGCGGTAGTACTGAACCGCGTGCCCACGCCACGTTCCCAAATCGTACGCATGAAAACTTTGTCGGTGCACTCCCTCTGTAATAATTTGCGTTTATAACCAATTTTTCCATCATCAGCTTCGAGGTTCCCATGACACCGATCGGGTCGACGACTTTGTCCGTGGAGATCGCAATGACTCTGCCGACGTTATTGAGAATAGCTGCATCAATAACATTTTGTGATCCTAATATGTTCGTGCTGACTGCCTCGAACGGATTGTACTCGCAAGATGGCACGTGCTTGAGCGCTGCGGCGTGGAAAACAATATCGACATTTTTAAAAGCAAAGTTGAGCCTCTCCTTATCTCTTACGTCGCCAATAAGAAGCCGGAGATTCCCGGGGTGATTAAGTTCTTCCAGAAGCGAATATTGTTTGCTTTCATCGCGAGAAAATACGCGAACTTGAGCAGGATGCTCTCTCAGCACTTGCCGGAGGAGCTCTCTGCCGATAGAGCCTGTCCCGCCGGTTATAAGTATGATTTTTCCTTTGATATAAGACTTATTTTTCGCCATATTTTCCGTTCCCATTCCTGTATGGTGGGTTTTTAGCGCCACCACCCCAATAAGTCTCACAGTATAACCATAGCCGCGATAGAAAAGAAGCACGAAAAGAAGCCGCTCAGAAAATCTTGCGCACGGCGGACTTCGCACTTTTCACCCGAATAATCTCTTTAAACGGGAGAAAATACTTCTCTCGATCGGGCACGATACGAATAGTCCGAATCCCGCAGAGGCTCGCAAGCACCAGAGCGTTTGTTTCGGGACCTACAACGACGCGTGCATGCAGCAGATCGTCAACAATATCTTTCTCACGGGATAGTTCTGCACGAATACCTTTTGCGTGCCGACTGATAATGCGTTCGTACTGAATTCGGCTATTCTCTGGATGCATGCGTATACGAACCGCGGAAGAAATTGCACGACGCGAGCATTCAGCAAGAAAGTTGTCGAGCAGTTTCCCCGAATGGCGACTGGCCGCACTCATGTAAAGAATACCTTGCGTCTTTCGCAATCTGCGTGTGCGTGCTCGGTAGGTGGAAACGACGTTGGCAAAATATTGATTCGGAACGAAACGTATTCGGATGGTGCGAAAATATTGCTTGGCGAGTGCGAGCGCGGAAGAATCGCCTGTCCATATCTCCTTCGGCAGGTTTCTCTGCCAACCACTGCGCGGATAACCGAAACGTTCGCGATAGTTCGTCCACGAATCGATATAGGCAGCCGCCATCATGTGATGTCGTTTGATTTCTTTCAGTGCCGCAAGCTCCAGTGACACGGGGCGTCCCGTTCCAAGAAGCGCAAAATCTTCACGGTGCGCGGAAATCACTCTATTGATATTCATGCGTGTGAGCTTTTTTGAGGGTAGACGTTCGCGCCTAAATATTCTCAGCGCCGGGTCACCGGCGTAAATATGGAAATTGTAATTCCGAAAGTGCTTGCGAATATAGGCGGCAAGCATTTCTGCCCCGCCTGCATCTTGCGCGATGACGAGGATATCTTTTTGCTTACGCTTTGAATTCATGCCGCAGAAGTCCGTAGTATATGTGGTCTTTGAATTTACCACTTTTCCATACCGACTCACGCATCCGCCCCTCCTTTTTAAATCCCAGTCTTGCTGCGAGTTTTTGCATAGCGATATTGTCATCTTGCGTGCCGCACTGTATTCGATGCAAATTCAATTCTTCGAATCCGTGCTGAATTATCAGCTTGCCTGCCTCTGCGCCCACACCCTTTCCCCAGTGTGTCTTATCTCCGATCAGAACAGCGAATTCCGCAGACTGATTCAGGGTATCAATATTCTCGAGTGCGATATTGCCGATGTGTTTGTCCGTCTTTTTATCGCAGATAGCAAGCACCAGGTTTGAACCCGACTTGATGATGCTCTCATAGTAAGAGCGCATATTCTGATCATAGTTCGGAAATCGGTGGTGGGAATTGTAGCGACAAATCTCTTCGTCGTTGAACCACTCGCGATAATTTTCATTAAGGTCTGCCTCCTTGATGACCCGCAAGTATATTGTCTCTCCGGTAAGAAATGGATTTTTCATGTTATTTCAATTCATTACGATATTCATACACTTTGTGGAACGCTTCAATTAAATCGTCGAGGTCCTTCTTCTGCATCCCCGGACGCATGAGATCGTTGGTAATTAGCTCCTTCTCGTGCAATCGCTCTGCTACCGGACATATGCCCTTCTCGTAACGCGCGGCTCCCTTGTAAAACTCTGAGCGAAACGGATATCCTTTGGAGCCAAATGCTGTCTGCTTTTGGAATATCGGAAGCATGTAGATTGGCTTAACGTATCCCTGCCCCATAAGAACACCTTCTTCTTCCTGTAATTGCGAAGGCGAGAGTTCTGCTTCGATCGCGGAAAAGAATTTTCCGCGCGGAATTCCAGTAATCTGTTCGTTGTAGAGAAATGCCTGCATGTAGTAAACGTGTTTAATACCGGGACGCTCCCTCGCCGGTCGAAACCCGGGCATATCCTGGCAATTCTGAATTATGTAAGCAACGTTCCTTATACGCTCTTCGACGAGAACGTCGAGTTTTTTGAGCTGCTCACGCCCTATCGCTGCTTGGATCTCGGTGAGACGGAAGTTATGCCCCACCATGTTGACGATATTAACAACGCCTTTGTCCTCGACCGCCGCTTCAGCATGATTGCGTATCAATTGTAATCTTTCCGCAAGTGAATCATCGTTTGTGACGGCAAGACAACCTTCGCCCGTGTGAATGTGTTTGTGGAAATTCAGAGAAAAAATCCCAATATCGGAAAGTGTGCCTGCAAACTTCCCATTGTACGTAGCGCCAGGAGCCTGCGCCGCATCCGCAATGACCTTGAGTCCGTGCCGCTCTGCGATGGCTCGGATTGCGTCGATGTCATGCGGCTGGCCGAACAAGTCCACGACAATAATGGCCTTCGTGCGCGGTGTGATTACTGCTTCAACAGATTTAGGGTCTAGACAAAAATATTCCGGCTCCAAATCCGCAAAAACAGGAACTGCTCCGTAAAAAAGCGGCGCAGTTGCGGATATGCACATTGAATACGGGGTTACTATGACCTCATCGCCAGGCTCTATGCCGAGCGCGCCGAGTGCCGCTATCAATCCGGATGTTGCGGAATTCATCGCAACAGCGTGCTTCACGCCGAATTTGGCAGCCCACTCCTTTTCAAACGACTGAACCTCCGGCCCTCCGAGAAATTGAGGGCACCATGCGCCGATGTATTTTGACAACGCGCCGGAATCCATGACGCGCGCAACAGCTTCTTTTTCCTCCTTGCCTATAGGATTGTAGGCTGGGAAAAAATTCGTCCGTTCCCGAACCGGAGCGCCGCCATTAACCGCGAGTTTTGCCATTGTTTTATTATAATCCTTCACTCAATTTGAAGCATGTGCTTTCAGTTCTAAGCGCTTCTTCGAGCGTGGATATCGGTGTTTCTTTTCCATCAAGGACTGCAAGTGCATTTTTCATAAGTAGAGACATGGAACGAAGCAACCCTGTTCGGCGGACTACTTCTTTTCCAAGTGTCCGATTCCCCTTGAAAACGGGATCGGGAATAACGTCTTGCGAGATGAGAAAAAGTCCTTCGCTTACAAAGCGCAGTCGTTTCCTTTGGAGGAGTATCTCAAATTCGAAGATTGGAAAATGCCTCCCGTCGCCGGCTATAAGATAAAACTGCGCACATCGATCAAAAGTCGCCACGCCGCCTACGCTCGGCACACCACCGGGAAAGTCATTCACGCTAAAATGCATGTTAGCACTCGTCATATCTCCGAAAAAAAAGCGCGCAAGATCTATTGCATGCACGCCGTTATGAAGCAGGCCTCTGGTGTAGTGCGCGGAAGCCGAGATGATTTTGCCGAACCGCCCGCGTCTAATATCACTTTGCACTGCCCTAACGGTCGGGTCAAAGCGTCGATTTAAATTAACAATGACAGGTATTTTGCTTTTTCTTACCGCGTCGCGTATTTTCGGGATATCTGCTTTGTTGCTAGAAATAGGCTTTTCACATATTACGAGACGCGGGCACTCGCGCAGCACGCGCAAAAGAATATTAGTGTGTGTCTGATCTGGCGTTGCAATTACAACAATGTCAGGTTTTGTCTGCTTTAGCATTTCATCGTGAGAACCATAGAACGATGTTTTCCATTTTCGCGCCTCACGCATTCCTCGCGCCTCGTCGGTATCAGTGATCCCGGCAAGTTTTAGGCGGTGACTGCTGACGACCGCGTGCGCGTGTGTGAGGACGGAACGAGATTTAGGAGCATCAAATCCCGCCGCAATGCGTCCAGCGCCTATAAGTGCAACCGAATATATTTTCTGTTTTTTTTTAGATGCGTTATTCATTTTGCCTTGCACCAAATAAAGTAATAGCCGGATTTTCTCCACATAGGATTTCTCCCTTTTAACAGCAATGAGATTATCGACGCAGGCCGAGCCTGGAAAATTTCAATGATTTCAAGTCCGTTTTCTTTTATCATTGGGATAAAGTCGTCAGTTCGGGTAGCCGTCTTATTTTCCTGCAAAAGAATTGTGCCATCCGGCTTCAAGAATCTTTTTATGTCTTTATAAAACTTCTTATGTATTCTCAAGTCAGGATCAAATTTCCTGATATCTCGTTTATAAACCTCCTCAGAAGCCGTCCACCAATGAGGAGGGTTCCCAACCACTAGATCCCATTTTTCGGTTTCAGGTATCTGGTCTAAACAGTCCGACTGATAAACAGAGACTTTTGATCCGAGGTTGTTTCGCTTAACTGTTTCTTTGCATGCCTCTATTGCCTCTGGGTTAATATCCGACAGAGTCAATCTGTCGCAAAGCCCATGCGCAAGGAGAGAGAAGCCTATAAAACCAGGGCCGGCGCAAAATTCATAGATATGATCGACTTTTCCGATCTTTTCTTTTACTACTTGTATGTATTCCTGCCCAAAATCTGTACCACCCCCGTCAAGATTCGGGAGATAACAAACTTCCAAATCTTTGAATCGCGTCGCATCGTAATTCATATAAAGGCAAATACTAGCATGCCGCGAAATCTAGGCTAATCGGCGGTAGATCTGAGGGCGGCCTCTATTGCGCGATACATCGCGATCCCTTCTCCTTCTCTGTCGGGCGCACTCTGATAGAGATATTCTTTTACACTTAATCGGTCGATGGTCTGCAGATATTGAAATATGTCATTTTTTTCGAGCGCAAAGCCATTAGCGATCTTCGTAAGAGCTTTACGACAGTCTTCGACGCTTCGGACTTGCATTATCCCCGGAGCATGCATAAACCATGGATAACCGAAGACGAGAGCGGGCTTGCCGCGCAGTATGCTTTCCCACGCAGCGGTGCCTGTGATCGTAACTGTCGTTCGTGCCTTGTCTATAAGTTTAAACGTACTGGTGTTGATGGGAACTAAACGCGTATTTGGAAGTTCGGCAATGGATTTATAAAAGCCCTTATACCGCGCTGGAGTAGCATTACCTCCATGAACGGCAATTTGAGCGGGATGCTCTTTTACATAAATCTCCCAACCTTTCGGCAATGCGGCAACTGTATTCTTTATCGCGAGCAATTGGTCAACGTACACCCCGCCTAAAGGAGACGTCGTGAGTTCCGGCTGATAATGGAGCGGGAAATATACATACGGTTTCTCAAAATCCGCCGGGCGCTCGACAGCCAGATGTTCATCCTTGAGACTGAGTTTAAACATTTTTAGCAGTTTAAATACACCGCGTTCAACAATTGTGCCATCTTTTATGAATGCAACTGACGCGCGGATAAAGCGGCGCACATTTTCCAGTGCAGCACGATCCTCGTTAAATTCACGCATAAGCGTAGGCGTGGGATTCTCGGACTGTGAATTCCGTAAGTAATAGGCCTTCATTTCCGGCGAAAGTTCATCGATAGTAATGCTCCGTACATGCTCCATTGCTTTTGCCAGAGTCACGCTTCCGACGACGTAGTCATCAATCAAAATATAGCGATCGGTATCCAGCACGGTATTATCAAGAATGATTGTCCTGATGTCGCGGCGCTTGGCTATCCAATACAATACGAAAGTAAACAGCTCGTGCGGAACGCCTAAGAGAATGATGCAATCGGGCTGGAATCTCTCCAGCACTCCTCTCCAATACCGAAGCATGTCGTAATATAAATCCTTGCGTTTGTTGATTGGCCAGTCCGGATACCATTTGTCCGCCATGCTCATAAACTCACATTCCGTTTCCGCGTATGCAGCGATCTCATCCCTACTCAATGGCTCAAAACTAGATATCTCAATATTCTTTGGCGGAATGCCTTTCAGAGCATCGCTGTATACATGGAAAACCGTGCCCAGAAACTCGCTTTCATCCATGGCAAAATGATCATCCTGCCGAGTCCAGTATTGAATTGTGTGTTTCTTTTTTAATTCACGCGCAGCATCTACCTGTCTGCGCCGCTTATCTCCCACGCCGATGAGAAATAACTTCATATTACGCAGCCCCATTGGCAGGGACGACTCGTCCACCTGAAAGCGTGATTGTAATCTCACCCGCTGATTGCATTTCTCCCCCGTGGGCAATGATAAAAACAGTAACCTCTCCGCGGAGTTTTTCGATCGATCGAAGGATCGCGCGCTCGGACTCTGGATCCAAAGCACTTGTCGCTTCATCAAGTATCAAAACCTTGGGCTCTCGAGCCAAGAGGCGTGCCAAGACAATCCTTTGTCTCTGCCCGCCGGATATAAGTACCCCGCGATCGCCTATGTGCGTGTCGTATCCGTGTGGCAAGGACTCAATGAATTCATGGATATTCGCACGCTTTGCAGAATCAATGGCTTGCTGAAGCGTGAGAGCTGGATTATAGAAAGAAATATTATTGAGGATTGAGTCGTTGAGGAGAAAAGAGTCTTGCGGTATGTAGCCAACTTTCCTGCGCCATTCTAGAAGAGAGACTGTACGGATGTCCTTACCGTCCGCAAGTACGGCGCCGGAGCTTGGTTCTATGAGTCGCAACAACAAATCTGCGATTGTCGACTTGCCGACGCCGGAGGGTCCGGCGATAACGGCAATTTGTCCCTGCATGACTTTAAAACTTACATTGCTTAAAACTTCTCCCCTTTTAGGATATGAAAATGAGACGTTTTTAAACTCTATCCCATTTGCTATTTCGACAGAATTGGTTCCCCCCGTCGGCTCAGCGTTAGCCTCAGCCTCTTCCTGATATGACCATGCACCAGATAGGTATGGAAGCATGCCTGTAAAGGCATGAAGCTGAACTTGCGCAGTCTGTATCTGCATGAAGATCTGATTGACGGCATACACGATAACGCCGAATGACGCGAAGTTGAATCCAGGCATTTTATACATGTATGCGAATACGCCAGCGACAAAAGCGAGTCCCGCGAATTGGATACCCATTTCCAAAAAACCGCGTATCGTTGCAATATTTACATGCATTTTTCTTATGTTTTCAAAGTAGGATGATGACTCCTTGGATAGTGACTCCTCTACGCCGGCGCTCTTCACAGATTTCATCCCAGAAATATGCTGGCTGACAAAATGCGCAACTGAACGATTCAACCTTTCGGCTTCAGTTGAAGATTTTTTGTTCATGCGGAAAAGGGGCTGCAGGACGAAGAAAAGTATTGCGCCCACCACAAGGCTCAATAACGCGATGATGTGTGAAATATTTAAAGCGATAACAACGTATGTAATAGTTTTTGTCATTATAAGAACACCCGTGGAAAACATGCCGAAAAACTGTGACGTCGTCGTAGTATTTGTTAAAAGTAGTTGATCTAGGTGGCCGACTTTCTGCGTCGACAAAAATGGCCAGCTGCTTCTCAAGGTAGCGCCAAATATTCGCTCGCGCATATCGCGCTCATATCCCAGTACAATGCGTGCCGTAACATTTTGGATCGCAAAAAGCGATAAAATTCTCACTACAAATAAAATGCCTACGAAAAAGAGCAAGTATCGGAAAGTGTATGGTAATCCTACGAAAGCAAAAATCTCTGAAAACACTCGCGTGACTGCGTCGGCGGCAAAACCGCCTCCACCCGTAACAAATGAGAATAGCGGAATTATTGCGCTGATCCCAAGCCCTTCTAATAGGCTTGCGAAAAAGCTGAGGATGACAATAAGGGATAGATGCGCGTAATACGATCCGAATGCCGAAACTAATAGCCGAATGACATTCGCGACTTTGCTGGGATGAGAGGACATACCCGTACACTAAGTTTGGCGTAATTTTGCGCCGACGCAATTCCAGATATAGTCAAATCTTTGTCCCCTTGTTTCAAATTGATATACAGTAATTGTTTTCATAAGAGGTAACGCCAAACTTAGTGTCCGGGCATACGTTGACGGCCCTAGGCCAAGACAGTACGATGTGATACTAGCTTCTTACGTCTCAATAATCAAGGATTAAAGCCATGTTAACGACGCCCCGGAAAGTCTGTCTTTTATTCCAGCGACGATTTACTTCTGTGGCGCATAAAGTCGCAATCGAATTGCGGGACAAACACGGCATATCTAATATATGCGGATATGTATATCTAAACTCGAGCGCAAAATTCTTGCGCAATCAAAAGGATATAAAGTACGGGGAACTCCTAGTTGACCAAGAAATACACGACGCAAGCGTTAACGAAAAGATTGATTGGAAGTATATAAAAGAGCTGGAGCGCGAATACGGCATACCTAATCTATGGCCGTACATCAGCGTCGACAGAGTCATACGTTATGGCCTCGGCGTGCGCGAGTACCCGCATGACATGAGTCCTTACACTCACGAGGACATGGTGCGCATGCTCCAGAGCACAGCGAGAAAGATCATAGAATTCCTGGAAAAGGAAAAGCCTGACTTGATATATTTTCCAGCCGTCAGCGCCATGGGCAATATGCTTCTTTTTTACATCGCCAAGAAAAAAGGGATAGTCGTCTTGGCAGGCGCGGAAACGCGCATCATGGGAGGATACGCGCTCACGGATGATTATCGAACGTTCAGTTTTGCTGATGCGAGATTTCGCGAGCTTCAGGAAGGTGCAAAAAGCGCTAAGGAGCGTGATGCGCGCACCTACATCGACGGATACAGGTCAAAACCCAGTACATACCTTTATTACATGAAAAATTTCAAGGACTCCGGGTCGCGCCTTGAGGCGTTCTCATGGTTATCTCCTTGGAAGATAGCACGTTCTATAAAGTGGCTATTCGCGCGGATTGCACAAAAGATGAAAGAAACTTCCCAAGATTACATGGACCAATCACCATGGTGGTTTTTGTTCGATGCAACGCGGCGGAAGTTCCGTCTTATGAGAGGGTTCGCGGATTTGTGGGATGAATACAATCCGAAGGAGCGCTTTGCGTATTACCCGCTCCACTTAGAACCAGAAATGGCAATGCTGCTCCTCTCACCGCGTTGGACGGATCAGATCAATCTGATAAAGCAGATAGCCGAGTCCCTGCCGATCTCTTTCAAGTTGTATGTCAAAGAGCATCCGGTGATGATGGGATTCAGGCCGCGCCGATACTACCGTGAGCTCAAGAAAATCCCGAACGTTAAACTCATCCACCCAAATCACGATTCGCACACGATCGTCACAGACTCTCAGATTGTTCTAACGCAGACAGGCACTGCGGGCTGGGAGGCACTCTTACTTAAGAAACCCGTGATTACATTCGGGGATGTCTACTTCAACACCATATCCATGACAAAAAAATGCACTGATATAGAAAAACTGCCGAATATGGTAAAAGCGCAACTGGAGAATTTTCTATTTAACGAGATAGAGTTGGTGAATTTTGTATCAGCAATCTTGGAAAACTCCGAAAATATCAGTTTGCACGAGCTCTGGGAAAGAGGACTCGATGCGAAGTCGGAAGCATCGAGCATTGAGAAATTCACACAAATGCTTCTAGAGAAATATAAGTCAATTGTCACAGCATGATAAAAAACGTGAAAAGGTTCATACCGTTCAAAAGAACTTTAAAACGAATGGTGAATTCATATGTCGATGCGTGGGCTGCAGCAAGACACTTCTCGTTCCCTTCAAAATATCCGTGGCAGTGGAAGGCTGAAATGCTTAGAGACAACTACGAGAAAGATACAACCGACCTTTTCAAGAAGACAATCGAACCGGGAATGATAGTTGTCGATGTCGGCGCGCATATAGGATACTTCACTCGCCTCTTTTCAAAGCTCGTCGGAGCAGAGGGAGCAGTATTTTCTTTTGAGCCCGACCCTTATAATTTTTCACTTCTCCAAAAGAATACTGTGAGACTAAACAATGTGACGATTTTAAATGCCGCAGTTTCCGATCGGGATGGGATGATCGATTTTTACGAAGTTGAAGATTCTACGGGATGTCATACTACTATTCCTACAACAGCTCCGGCGAAGAAGCTTTCGGTAGAGGCCCTAACTTTAGATAAATTCGTAAAAGAAAAAAATCTGTCCGTCGCTATTATTAAAATGGACATAGAGGGGGGCGAGCCGCGTGCGCTTGTTGGCATGCGCGAACTACTCTCCAAATCTAAGACGCTTCGCATCGTAATGGAGTTAAACCCTGATGCATTGTCTGGGAGCGGCACCACGCCGGCAGCTGTGATTGCCTCACTCAAAAGTCACGGATTTAAAGCCTACGCCATATTGCGAGGCGGCAAAGTAGAGGAACTATCTCCCGACTTCAGGAATATGGTCATGTATGCGGGAAAAAGCGAATACGGGAACGTACTATTTGAAAAAAAGTGAAAATATATATTTACACGCTGCGATTTAATTTGAAAACTGGCGGCGGTTCGCACCACGCGCTAGCAGCAAACATACGCTCCATGCGGGAAGCGGGACATATACCGATCCTGACAACCTTCCATTCAAGCGACAACGCCTATTCTGAACGCCCGTGCGAAATGCGTGAAGAAAACTTCGGCGGTGGATTTATCTCGCTGCAACACCACGTGGCAAAACGAATGTTGGAGAGTGCGGATGCTAACGTTCATCTCATTTTCGGCCCCACTCTGATGTGGGCCGGCGGAATATACAAAAGAAATGGCGGAGCCGTTCCAGTCGTTGTGAGTCTGAATAACTACACCCCTGGCATGGGATTGCAGAGCACGGCAATGCAATCCGCAAAGAAATCCGAGATTTTTTTGCGGATTCGAAAAGGCATACACAGAGCGAAATGGTACGTTTGGGAGAAACTTATCGGGATAAAGTATGCGCGCGCAATCGACCGCGCCGTGTTCGATTCACCCATAGTAGAAAAAAACTATGCTGATTTCGGCTATAGATTCAAAGAGGGCGGCATTACCATAGCAGACCCCGCGCCTAAACTTCCCGTTCCGCAAAAATATAAATCTCCGTACCCAAGCGACCCTTCGTTATTCCACGTGCTTTTTGCGGCGCGACTGATATACGATAAAGGCCCCGACAACTGCGTGAAAGCGGCGATAGGACTTCCTGAAAATATTCACATGCATCTCATAGGATCCGGAAGCGATGAGTCATCCCTGCGAAAGCTCATCCATGAAAACGGCTTGGAGAAACGCGTCCATCTTCATGGATGGAAGTCGCGCGCGGAGCTTTCGGCATATTTTCAGCACGCTCACCTCTTCGTTCATCCCTGCCGCTGGCCAGAGCCTTTTGGCCTCGTCATTCCCGAGGCCCTATCGTTTGGATTGCCTGTTGTCGTAACTGAAAACACCGGAGCAGCCTGGGCGGCCGGGAACGCGGGCATAACTTTCAAAAAAGACGACGTGGAGGAATTCCGGAAACACATTTTGTACTTCTACAAAAACCCGCTAGCTCGAGCTGAATATCTTGAAAGAGCCCTAGTCCGAAGCCGCGAGTTGGACCCGGAAGCGATTTCCCGGCAGTTCGTCAAAAATCTTGAGTCCGTTGCGCGGAAGGCTACCGTTTCGTAACAATATAATCTTCTAGGATCAGATAATCCATGTTGGTGCGTGTAAACGTATCGAGGGCGTCGTGGGGCGACTCGACGATCGGCTCGCCTGCGAGATTAAAAGATGTGTTCAAAATCGCAGGCACGCCAGTCTCCGCATCGTACGCTTTGATAAGCTCGTAATATTTCTTATTTGACTGTGGCGTTACGGACTGTGTGCGGCAGGTGCCATCTTTATGCACGAGGGACGGAATGATAGATTGTTTGTCTTTTCGAACAGAAGATGTCAACAACATAAAGGGGCTCTTGATGACGGGATCAAACAACTCTCCAATTCTTTCCTCAAGCACTGAAGCAGCAAATGGACGCCATAATTCCCGATGTTTTACGCGCGCGTTGAGGATGTCCTTCGCCTCGGGAGAACGCGCATCTGAGAGTATCGATCTATTGCCGAGGGCGCGCGGACCGTATTCCGAGCCGCCATGGAACCATCCAATTATTTTGCCATCAGCAAGAAATCCTGCGGTTTCTTCGCATACTCGATCGGATTTGCGGGCAACTATCTTATTTTCAAATTTAGCGAGTGCAGATTTTATTTCACTCTCCATATACGGCCGTCCGAGAGAAGCACTCTTCATCTCCCAATCTCTCGGTTGTCCCAAAATGACGTGATGTCCATAGAGCGCAGCGCCTAGAGGTATTCCAGAATCCGACGATGCGGGCTGAACGAAAAGATGCTTGAATCCGGCATCCTGAAGAAAGCTCAAGTTGGCGTCAATATTCAATCCGCATCCGCCTGCAACGCACAAATTCTCGCTTCCTGTAACGCTGCGCAAGCGTTTGGCAATATCAAGAGCAAAACGTTCGAATATCTTTTGTCCGGCATATGCAACAGAACTGTAATACTCGTCGGGAAGCAAATCTTTTTTTGGGTCTCGCGCTGGACGCGGCATTATGATCGACTCGAAGATGTCAGGAGCAACAAAAAGACGACTGCTTTTCCTGATAAGAAATAAGGCTAATTTTTCCGCGGCACGGCGAATGCGTACTTTCAGGGCCTCTGTTAGTCGCCTCGGAAGGTGAATTAATCCCACATTTCCAGGACGCGATGCAGCCGTGCCGCGCGGAATCACGATTGCGCTGTTGCAGACCAACTGGCCCGCACGATCAGAAACCCATCGCTCGTAAGGAAACTGTTTGAGAAACGAGTCGTTTCCGTAAGCGGAAAGACCCATCATTTTTCCCTCGTTGTAGCGGCCAAATGATAGATATCCCATTGAAAGAGATGCGTAGAGCTTCCCGATGCCGAAGGTGTACGGATATCGTCCAGGGCCGGAGCGTGCATGCAGGGTCTTATTAATGAGAGTAAGAGAAGCTCCCTCTCCGCGATAAAAAGATTCAGTCTCGGTGGCAGTTATACCGAAATTCGTTTTAAAGATTTCGCCCGAGCCGTCGTAGACCAATACCGCGGCTTCGCGGAATGGCGAGCAGAAAAATCCGCTCGCCGCATGCGCTGCATGATGGTTCACATATTCGAGTCGGATATTCTCAAAGCGATTGCCTAGTTCAGCGCGCACATCATCGGCAGAATAATTCTCTTTGTCGATATCGTCCGCGCCAACCGGATCATACACAACAAGATCCAGTTCCTCCGGTGAAACATTTAGCGCTTCTAAACAATAATCAATAGAGAGTTTTGGGAAACGATGAGGACTGTACTTGATGCGGTTCAGGCGCTCCTCAGCAATAGCCACCACTTTATGATCCGCGATAAGAGCTGCGCCAGTGTCGTGTCCCATAGTTTTTATTCCAAGTACTTTCATAAATATCGCCAGGTAAATTTATTAGATAAGAACATACCACTATTCCGCTACAAAGAAAGATATAAGTCCTCGTATTGATTCACCATGCGCTCCAAGGTATAACGCTCACGCACGCGTTCCCTGCCGGCTTTCCCTAAACTGCTTGCCTCCTTAGGATGATCTATCATCCATTTTATAGCTGCAGAGAGAGAGCTTGGGTCGTTCGGCTCTGCTAGTTTTCCTGTTATACCGTCCTCGATCAAATATTCAATAAGCGGTACGCTCGTAGATACTGACGGTACGCCGGCAGCGCAAGCTTCAACTTGTGAGGCATTCGGCCCATTCCAAATCCGACCACCGGGCGCAGCACTGTGGGCTTGAACGTAAACATCGGCAGCTCCTAGAAGTTCGTATATGTCCGAGCGTGCGCCGAGAAGGTGGTATCTGTCGGAGACGCGCAGCTCGCGAGCGAGTGCGAGAAGTTCTTCTCGAAGTGGGCCCCATCCCGCGCAAAAGACATGCACAGAATCCGGCAAATGAACAAGCGCCCGCAGAAGATCATGATGTCCTTTCCATCTGATAAGGCGTGCTGTCATGAGAATCATCACTCCATCAGAAGGCACTTCAAGCTCCCTGCGCTTCTTTGAACGGTCGAGTTGCGCCAGTGATTCAGCAATCGCCTCCATATTCACGCCGGATGGAATGCTGAAATGACGACGTCCGCGATTCCATTCTTCCTTACTAAAGTGCGCGACTGAGCCTCCGTATTCAAGCTCGATTCCCTCCGTCGCCCCGATCCAGGCGTGCGCAAGGATAAGTGTCGCTCGATCCAACCAGTAGCGCCAAAAGTCATACGCGACGCGCACATTGCATTGCACACTCACGATGCGAGGAACCCCGGCTATTCGCGCAGCTATTCTTCCGAGAGTACCTGCGTATGGCAGAAACGTATGAACGATATCAGGCTTTTCGTTGCGCAGAAGGCGAATGAGCTTGAGAAGATCGGTGGGAGTGAATCGTTGCGCCCCCTCTAGGGAGATAACTCGTATACCTGTTTGTCGAAGTTCATCTTCCAACGTAGCGGCATCAGGACCGAAATTCTTGTGCGACTTCAGGTAAACAACGGTGATCGAGAATTTCCCTTTGTCGATATCCCGAGCAAGATTCAAAATTATTCTCTGGGCGCCGCCGCGAAGAAGCTCGTTAACTATAATAACGACGGAAAGGATCCTTGATGTCATGAAAGATTTGGATATAGATCCTTGTTTCTCATAAACCATTCAATTGTACGAGCCAGGCCATTTTCGAGATCGTGCGCTGGCCGGGAGGCGAATGCGGAGAATGTTTTCTCCATGTCTGCCTGCCAACGCGGCGATTCAGAAGGTCCAAGCTCATCAGAAGATCTAAGTTTGGCGACAAAATCACCTGCGCCCATCTTCTTTGCAATCAAAGAAACAACATCAGCTGCGTGATTCTCCTTTCCAGATCCGAGATTGAATACTTCTCCCTTCTTGTTGGCGACACCTTCGGGAGCTGCGGCGAGAAAATCGACAACGTCGTCGATAAAAATATAATCACGCACTGCGCGAGGATGCGGCAGGTTGAAAGGCTCGCGAGAGACACAAGCAAGAATGGCTCGGGCAATAAGTCGACGGCCGTCATCAAATGGACCGTAGGGTGAAAACAAGCGAAACGTAGCAATGGGACTATTCTTAAGACGAGCTTCAAGGGAGGCGATCAGAGTTGCGGCGAGTTTCGACACGCCATAGAAGTTCATCGGCTCACAGCGATCACTCTCCCGCATCGGCTCCTCCTTCAACCCGTACTCCGAGGAACTTCCGACGTTGATAAACGCACGATAACCCGAAAAAGATTCGAGAAGATTTAGAAGTCCAATTGTATTTACAGTAAAGAGTTCACGAAAATCAGACGAGATACCGCCATAAACTCCGGCGTTAGCGAAATGATAGATTATCTCGGGTTTAAATTCAGCCGCAACGCGTCGCACTTCCTCCCGATCCGTAAGATCTGCTCGATGGACGGAAAGCCGCGGCAGGATCTCGTCAATGCGCCATGTCCGAGAATTATTTCGCAGTACTATATGCACATCCTCCCCCCGCGCGACGAGCGCGCGCGCTAGGTGCGAACCTACGAAACCGCTTGCACCCGTTATGAGAATCCTCATATTCGCAAAGAATCTAATCCTTTAGAGATTCGCTTTACTGCCTCACGAATATTTTCCATTGACGTTGCATACGACAGGCGCAGATACCCCTCGCCATGCTCCCCGAACGCGGTGCCCGGTAAGACTGCAACGCCAAAATCGACAAGGAGTTTCTCCGCGATTTCGGAGCTTTTGCGGCCGAAAGACGATACGTTGGGGAAGGCATAAAATGCCCCTTCAGGCATACAACAAGAAACACCTTTGATTTTGTTAAGAGCATCAACAAGATAATTCCGACGCTCGAGATACTGCGAGCGCATATAAATAACTTCGTTAGAAAGTGAGGCTGCGACTATTCCAGCATGCTGCGTGAATGTTGCGGTACATCCGAAAAGATTCACCGATAGCACGCTGATGGCAGAGATGAGCTGATCTGGCACTATCGCGTATCCAAGACGCCAGCCAGCCATTGCAAATGTCTTTGAAAAACTATTCAGAACGATTGATTGCTGCCTTACGTCGGGAAGATCCCAAATGCTTGGCGTGCGTTCTTCTCCAAAGGAAAGTTCGTCATAGATCTCATCGGAAATTATCCAGATTCCATTTTTCCTTGCATACTCGGCAACAAAGCGAAGATCATCCGCCGGGATTACACCGCCTGTCGGATTATTGGGCGAATTGAGAATAATCATCCGCGTTTTCGGAGAGATGAGCTGAACGAACACCTCCCTATCGAAACTAAAATTACGCGACTCCACTAGCGGAAGCATCTTGGGAATGCATTGCAGGTAATTAGTGACATTGCCATACGTTGGAAAACCAGGATCGGGATATATGACCTCATCCCCTGCTTCAAGTGTCGCCGACATCGCGACGAAAATTGCCATTTTCCCGCCGGGCATGATAGCAACGTTTTGCCAACTCACCTCAGCGCCGCGCTTCCTGCTTTCCCTTTTTGCTATTGCTTCGCGCAATTCGCGGATGCCGAGAGTCGGGGCATATCCATGATCGCCCCGCCTCAAAGACTCAAGTGCGGCGTCAACAATCGGGGAAGGTGTTTTGAAATCGGGTTGGCCGATCTCCATGTGTACGATATTTCTTCCTTTGCGCTCCAGCTCTTCGACACGTGCGAGTACGGCAAATGCGGCCTCACCTTTCAACTCCTGCACATAATCTGGAATATGCAAAGTTCTTGCCATTCTCTACATAGTAACCCACCCGCGTTTTGATGGTATTGTTTTCGATTCCGGCAAAATAGGCACGATCATCGCTTCCTCCAACTCATGGCGATCTAGATAGGGCGACATGTCCTCTAAGGGCCTGCCAAATTCAAGTTTAGGAGAGAGCTGCTGGTTACGATTAATGCGTACGTCGACCAGAACTGGTCCTTTCATGGCAAGTGCTTTTTTGATGACGCCGTCAGCATTTGAGAGCTTGCTAACACGCAGCGCGGGAATGCCATAAGCTTTAGCTATCTTCACGAAATCCGGAGCTTCGTAGCCATACTTGGGCGACGTCGCATAATAACGGCTTCCGAAATATTGATCCTGGAATTGTTTGATGATGCCCATGCTCTCGTTGTTCATAATGAATATTTTGATAGGCAAATCGTAATAGCGTACCGTCTGAAGCTCTTGGAGGTTTGGTTGGAATCCTCCGTCGCCGTCAATGCAAATAATGCGCTTCCCCCTGTGGGCAAATGCCGCGCCGATTGCGGCAGGGAAAGAGTAGCCCATCGGAGAATTTCCGAACGTGGAAATTAGCCTCTGATCTTTTTTGATACGGAAAGATTGCATGGTCCAAACGAGATTGCCGCCTTCATTGGCGATAACAACCTCGCCCGCAGGAAGAACGTCCGAAAGCTTCCGCAAAAACGGATAGGCGTTCATCGGGCTAACTCTCTTATCCTTGAGATCTTCGGGATCGCGATACTTCGCTCGCCACCCTCGCACCCGCGAGTGCCAGTCTTCCCAGCGCGGATAGGTCTCTTTTTTTGCTAGCTGGGCAAATGCTTTTAGAAATTTCCCGGCATCCGCATTGATGCCAACATCGATTGATAGCCCGCGCCCTTTCTCTATCTCGTTGCGATCGATGTCGACCATAACTTTTTTTGCGTGACGGGCGAATGATTTCAATTTGCCTCCCGTCTGCCGCGTGTCGAGACGCGAGCCAATGGCTATAACGAGGTCCGCATTTTGCACAGCGAAATTCGCGCTCCTGCTTCCATAGACTCCGATGTGGCCTATGTTTAGTGGATGGCTATAAGGGAGAAGGTCAAAACCGCTCCACGACACAGCAGTCGGGGCGTTGATCCGCCCTATCAGGGATAGCGCTGATTTCTGTGCGTCCGCTATGCGTATGCCGCCGCCAAGAACGATGAGCGGACGCTTTGATTTCTTAAGAAGCGTACTCACCTGCTTAACTTTTTTCTTCAGCTGCTCTGCACTCTCTTCTTTCGCACCAGACACACTCCCTCTATAGCGCGACAGTTTCCTTGGATCGATATCAGCGGCCTGAATGTTGAGGGGGATGTCGACCAAGACCGGTCCCGGCCGGCCCGCGAAGGCGACAGCGATGGCCTCCTCCAAGACACGACGAATATCACGAGCGTCTTCTACGCGCTTCGCGAATTTCACGATCGGTTTCGCTATCGCGACGATGTCGGTTTCCTGGAAACCTACCTGACGCGGCAAAGATTTTGCCGCGCTTGTGGTTTCTGCGAGGTTGACCTGTCCCGTGATGAAAAGCCCGGGAATTGAATCGAACCAGCACCCGCAGATGCCTGTGATGAGATTAGTAGCGCCAGGTCCGCTTGTCGTCATCGCGACGCCGATTTTTTTGGTCAGTCGCGAATACGTTTCGACAGCCATCGCCGCCGCCTGCTCGTGTATGACACACTGATATGCAATATCACCTTTTGTTCGAGCACGCTCGCCTAGAGAATCGACAACATGCGCTATCGCCCCGCCCGTCACGAGAAAAACATCTCTTACGCCTCTCTCTGCGAGAAATTCAGCAATGTAGTCGGAGCACTTCATGGGATTATTTTTGAGATGGGTTCTATTAGTGCAATTCCTTCTTTCCTTCCGGCGTTGATATTTCTACGTGTCTCATCCAGATTTTCGGCTCCCACCACGCCCTGTTAGCGACGTACCAATCAATTGTCGCCTCAAGACCTTTCTCAAAAGACATCTCCGGCTTCCAGCCCAGGGTCTTTTTAATCTTGGTTGAGTCACTTCTATGTCGGAACACCTGGCCGGGCCTGTCGCCTACATTCATGGTGTAACGAGTAAATGTCGGCTTGGTAGGCATTCGCAGCGGCAATAGCTCCTCGACAAGGTCAGCAATTTCCAAAACCGACGTGCCACGATCGTTGCCGACGTTGAACACCTGCCCATTCACGAGCTTTGCGGGCGCTTCGATGACGAGTTCAATCGCCCGCGCAAGATCTTCTACATAGGTGAAGTCCCGCTCACTTTTGCCGGTCCCGTGTATCGTCATCGGCTCATCAAGGAGTACGCTCGTGATAAAACGCGGAATGAGTTTCTCCAAATGTTGGTTTGGGCCGTACAAATTAAAAGGCCGGATAATAACGGCCGGGATACCGTAAGTCGTTATGTATGAATAAACGAGACGGTCCGCTCCTACTTTTGCAGCCGCATAGGGGCTCTGCGGCTCCAAGGGATGCGTTTCGTCCATTTTTCTCCCGCGGGCGGTTCCATAAACTTCCGACGTGGAAATATGAACAAAGCGCTTAACAGTCTTTCTGTGACGCAGAACCGCGTGCGTTATCGCTTGCGTGCCTAAAACATCAGTCTCGAAGAATTTTATATCATCATATATGGAACGCGCGACATGCGTCTCCGCGGCAAAATGCAATACGACATCGCACTCCTCTATAATTTTGTCTACAAGTTTTACGTTGCGTATATCTCCGTACCAGAATTTGAAACGAGGGCTTCTATGAATCTCATCGGGAATATTGCGAATGTCGCCCGCATAGGTGAGGATGTCCAGCACATGGAAGCGGGTTTTTGGATATCGCTTCCACAAATGCTTCAAGACGTTGCTCCCCACGAACCCTGCTCCGCCAGTTATTAGAATAGACCGAGGGTAATTCGGCTTTTTCCCGCCCGCGACGCTTCGCTTCATAGTGGTGGATTATACCCATTTTGAGCCGCTGTTCAAAAGAAGCTGGCTTGATTACATTTTTCGGAGCACCTTCACAATCGGCATATGCTCCGAAATTAAATCGCCAGGTATTTTGGAAAGTGGGAAGAATTTCGCATGGTTCGATTCGCGAAGCATCTCCGGCGCGTCCGCGGAAAAGATTAGGGCGATCGTATGCCCTCTGGCAGATTGCCCTTCGCCGGTTCCCTTCAAGTATTCAAGCCATGTGAAAAATCTCGCTGCGCATTTCGCGCCTTGAAGCTCGTCGCGGGAAATGCGCTCGAATACATCCTCTACTTTTTCTCCCGGCTGTATGACTGCGCCGGGAATGTGCCATCCTTTATAAAATTCATCTTCACGATACGTTAGGAAAAGTTCCCGATCATTCATTGTTTTCCGTACTATCGCCAATTCAATGCAAGGAACAGTAAAATTCTCGCACCAGGCGTTAAACACCTCTCGCGGCAGGGGAAATTCTGCCTTCCGCATCAGGCGCACGAGCTGTCCTTGTTCTTTCGCGGTCAGCATACCCGGACACTAAGTTTGCAGTAATTTTGCGCCGGCGCAATTCCGAATATAGTCAAACCTTTGTCCCATTGTTTCAAATTTATATCCAGTGATTGCTTTCATAAGAGGCAACTGCAAACTTAGTGTGCGGGCATAGCGTGGCGTTTTGCGGCAATACTAAATATAATAACAGACATGGCAGAAACGAAATCATTTACGCCCGGCAAAGACTGGGTGTGGTACTCGCGCGCAGTCTATGGAGAGAGGGAAATTGCGGCAGTCGTCGAATCGCTAAACTCGGATTGGCTCGTGCCGGGTGAATATACACGTAGATTTGAAGAGGCCGTTGCCGGAGCGTTCGGCCAGAAATTCGGGCTTTTTGTAAACTCCGGATCGTCGGCTAATTTACTCGCTGTCGATGCGTTTCAATTCCCCAAGGGCTCGGAGGTAATTACTCCCGCGTGCACTTTCTCTACGACGGTTAATCCTCTCTTACAGTCCGACTTGATCCCTGTATTAGTAGATATAGAGGCGGACACTTTTAATACTGACATCGATAAGTTAGAGGAAGCGATCACTCCAAAAACGAAAGCACTTATGATCCCGCATCTTGTGGGCAACCTGAATGACATGAAGCATCTTCGCGCGATAGCAGATAAGCATAAGCTGAAACTCATCGAGGACAGCTGCGACACAATCGGGGCCAGTATCGGCGGCACGCCGACGGGCACTTACGCGGACGCTTCCACTACCAGCTTTTATGCATCTCATATAATTACGGCCTCTGGCGGCGGCGGCATGCTTATGTTTAAGACAAAAGCGTCCGTCGACGATGCGAAAACCCGGCGCGATTGGGGGAGGGCACTGCCGGAGCATTTTGACGAATCCGCCGATAAGCGTTTCTCATTCTCGCTCCAAGGAATCCCACACGATGGAAAATTCATATTCAACAGAATCGGCTACAATTTTAAGCCGATCGATCTTCAGGCGGCGTTCGGATTGGTTCAGCTCGAGCGTTTGCCGGAATTTGCGCGCATTCGCCGGAAGAATTTTGACGCACTCAATGCTTTTTTCAAGACCTATCCGGAACATTTCGCGCTTCCGCGCGAACTGCCCGACGCCGATGTCCGATGGCTTGCATATCCGATAACCTTGCGGAAAGAGTCACCGATAAAACGAGTAGAGCTGATGCGCTATCTTGAGGAGCACAAAATCCAAACGCGCGTTCTCTTCGCCGGCAACATCGCGCGGCACCCTGCATATCAAGGGGCGCCATTTAAAATCCACGGCGATCTGACGAACGCGGACATGGTGCTAGAGCGCAGCTTTTTAATCGGATGCCATCACGGACTTCGCGATGAACACATCCGCTACGTAACAGAAACGATAGCGAAATTTATCAAAGAGAAGGCTCGCTAAGCAGCCATTCGACGGCATCTGGCAGATCCGCGGCGACGTGATCGGGCTGAAACGGCTGTTCCCAAGATTGCCAAACTTCTTTTCCATATCCAGTCATAACGAGGATTGTTCGAGCACCGGCCGCAACACCTGCGCCAATGTCGCTTACCTTATCGCCGACAAACACACACCGTTTTATCTCGAGATTGAAGTCTTTCGCGGCCTGGAGAAGAAGTCCAGGCATTGGCTTTCTACAATCACACACTTTTTGATACTCGCCCTTACCTTCCGGGTGATGCGGACAGTAATAGAACCGGTCTATGTGGGCGCCTTCCGTCTTCAATATTTCCGCGAGAGCGCTATGTAGCATTTCTATCTCGGACTCTTGATAATATCCTTTCGCAACACCAGCCTGATTCGTAATGACTATAATGGGGACATTCTGCTCATTGAGCTTCCGTATAGCACTGGCAGCACCGGCTATGAGACGCAGATTCTTTGGGTCGTGGAGATATGCTGTCTCTTCATTGATAACGCCGTCGCGATCGAGAAAGACAGCGGACACCATATCAATGCTATTTTGATAGTTCTTGCTCGACTAACTCGCAGACAATGTGCCACATCAGAATGTGCGCCTCCTGTATGCGCGCTGTGTCATCTGACGGAACGCAAAAACCATTATCTACGAGAGGACGGAGCGTTCCTCCGCTTTTTCCCGTGACACCAATAGTCGCACACTCGCGCTTCTTCCCCTCTTCAATTGCCCTAATCACGTTCACAGAATTACCGCTGGTACTTATTCCCACAACGACATCTCCCTTTTTTGCAAGAGCCTCGACTTGTCGAGCGAATACATGTTCAAAACCAAAATCATTGCCGATTGCGCTGACAACAGAGGAATTAGTGACCATGGCGATCGCCGGCCATGCGTCGCGCTTTAATTTGAATTGTCCAACCAGTTCCGCCGCGACATGCTGCGCGTCAGCCGCACTTCCGCCGTTACCGCACAAAAGGATTTTTCCTCCGCCTCGAAGAGATTTTATGAATGTTTGCGCGATAGCGTTAATGTCAGCTTGCGCTCCCGCGAGAAGCTCGATTACTCCCTGATGTTCTTTAATCCGCGCGAGTATAGTGTCTTCGGCGTTCTTCATGACAAAAATTTTTCAAGTTCAGCTAATCCTTGTGGAGAGCCTATATCAATAAATCCGTGCTCGACGCGGATGCCGCGCAAAAGCCCCTCGTTTGCCAGAGTAGGAAACACGTCGACTTCAAGTGAGCACGGCCCTGATGGTGGTATGCGGTCCATTACGGATGATTCAAGCACATATGCTCCCGCATTCGCAAGGTCGCCCTCCTTCCCTTCTTGTTTTTTCTCGGCGAATGCTTTGATGCGCTCCCCTTCGAGAATTACGTGCCCAGAACGCCCGAACATTGATATGGGATAAAGCGCTATTGAAGCGAGCGCGCCATCGTCGTGGGCAGCTAGCCGATGCTTCTCAACAAAATTACGATAATCGATTGGAAGATAGGTATCGCCGTTGAGAACAAGCGAGGCTTCGTCAAAGAATTTCCTCGCAACGCCTAGCGTCGTGCCCGTACCCTGCGGCATATCTTCAGTGGAATACTGTATCCTGATGCCCAATTCTCTGCCGTCTTTGAAATATTCCATAATTTGTTCTTTACGATATCCAACACAAAGAACAAAATCCTTGAATCCCTGTTCTATCAAACGGCCCATTTGCCACAGAAGAAACGGTTTGCCGCGCACCGGGATGAGACACTTTGGTATGTCCGGATATTGTTCGCGAATTCTCGTGCCGAACCCTGCCACCAAAATAAAAACTTTCATGAGAGGCGTCGAGGTTGATGAAATATAACGTGTGCCCCTTTGTTCTCAAACGAGAATTTTGCCTCCGGAAGTTCTGAAAGCGCTTCGCGCACGCGTCCACGCTTCTTAGGTTCGACATAAAGCAAAAGAAACCCGCCGCCTCCCGCACCCAACAATTTGCCGCCTTCTGCACCAGCCTTTCGCGCAGTCTCATATAGCTCATCGAT